>Ga0265299_10002665_pt1 | contig 18002 bp, 17 predicted proteins | sample AusTroGonzalo_MG_4_FD_193485 | JGI IMG/M metagenome (GOLD analysis project Ga0265299, IMG submission 193485) | Bovine rumen microbial communities from tropical cattle in Woodstock, Queensland, Australia - Gonzalo_02 | ecosystem: Host-associated > Mammals > Digestive system > Stomach > Rumen ... | reverse complement strand
TGCGACGGTGTACCTGGCGCTGGTCACTCTGGTGCTCATCCTCGTCATCAGTCTGGCGAGCGCGGTGATCTGCGCTCGTTATGAAAACCGGCTGCCCGACAAGTTCGTGCGCTTGATGATCTTCCTCACCTCGGCGCTGCCGGGCTTCTGGGCAGGGCTGCTTCTCATGTGGCTCTTTGCCGTGGAACTCGACTGGCTGCCCACGAGCGGCATGCGGGGGCCTGAGTCGGTGATTCTGCCTGCGGTGACGCTCTCGCTTGCGTATGTGTCGACCTATGCGCGCATCGTGCGCGCCGAGATGATCCGAACAAGCCATGAGAACTGGGTGCTGTTCGCCAGGGGGCGTGGTCTCACGGATGCGCGTCTTACGGTGCATGTGCTCCTCAATTCGCTGCGCGGGGCGGCCACGGCCCTGGGCATGTCCATCCCCAAGCTGATCGCCGGCGCCTTTGTCGTTGAGAGCATCTTTGCCTGGCCGGGCATCGGACGGCTCTGCATCACGGCGATCTTCAACCGCGACTTCCCGATCATCCAGGCCTATGTGCTCATCATGGCGGTGCTTTTCGTGCTCTTTAACCTTGCGAGCGACGTTTTCGTCGCGTGGCTCGATCCGCGCGAGCGCGGCGGTTAGGAGGGCGCTGCATGCATACGATTCTGAAACGGCTGCTCGCCGACCGGATGGCCCGGGGCTGCATGGTCTTCATCGCGATGCTGCTTGCGCTCGGGGTGCTGGCTCCCGTTCTGCCGATTGCCGATCCGACGGCGATCGACATCACGGGCAAGTTCCAGATGCCTGGCGGCGGACACTGGCTTGGAACCGATCAGCTGGGGCGTGACATCTTTTCGCGTCTTGTCTGGGGCATTCGCACGACGCTTTGCGCGTCCCTTGCCGCGATGCTCATCACCTCGGCGATCGGTGCGCTATACGGCGCGATTGCGGGCGGCATGCGCGGCAGGGTGGATGCCGTGATGATGCGCCTGGCTGACGTAATGATGAGTTTTCCAAGTGAAGTGCTCATCCTTGCGATCGTGGGCATGATGGGGCCGGGACTTACAAACATGATCATTGCGTGCGTGGTGGCGAAGTGGGCCTGGTATGCGCGCATGATGCGCACGATCGTGCGCCGCATCTCGGATGCCGGCTATGTTCGGTTCGCCCGCGTATGCGGTGCGGGAGAAGCCTGGATCCTGCTGCGGCATCTGGCTCCGGGCGCAGCGGGCGAGTTCTTCGTGCTGGTGACGCTCGACACCGGTTCGGTTGTCCTGATGATTTCGGCGCTCTCGTTCCTCGGGCTGGGGGTACAGCCTCCGGTGGCCGAGTGGGGCATGATGCTTTCGGAAGCCAAGGAAGTCATGCTGCAGTACCCATGGCAGATGTTCTGGCCGGGCGTGGCGATTCTCTCAACAGTGGCCTGCTTCAATTTCCTTGGAGACTGCGTGCGCGATGCGTTTGATCTGCGGCATGCCGGGAGGGACGGCCAATGAGCGAAAGAACGCCCCTTCTGCTGGTTGAGGATCTGTCCGTGTCCGTCGCCTCAACGGGCCGCTCCATTGTGTCGTCGGCGGGCTTTGCACTGCACGAGGGCGAGTGCCTCGGCATCGTGGGCGAATCCGGAGCCGGCAAGTCCATCATGACGCTCTCCGCGATCGGGCTGCAGCCGCGGGTGCTTTCCGTACGCGGCAGATCCCTCTGGAAGGGTGAGGATCTGCTTGCCATGACGGCAAAAGGCAGGGCCGCTCTGTATGGCCGCCAGATTCTGCTCATCGTTCAGCAGCCGATGAGCGCCTTTGATCCGCTGATCCGCATCGGGCATCAGCTTCTCGAGAGCCTGCGCTGCGTCAGTCCCCGCATCGGTTCGCAGGAAGCGATCCGGAGGGTCGAGCAGGCGCTCGCTGCGCTTCGTTTCGAGGATCCTGCGCGAATCATGCGCAGCTTCCCCTGCGAACTCTCGGGCGGACAGCTGCAGCGCTGCATGCTCGCCACAGTACGGCTTCTGAAGCCTTCCCTGGTGATTGCCGATGAACCCACGAGCGCGCTTGACGTGCTTTCGGGTAAAGAGGTTGTGAACGAATTCATGCGCATGCGGGAGGAGCTTGGCGTCGCGCTCATCATGATCACCCATGATCTGGGGGTCGTGCAGGCGCTGGCCGACCAGCTCATTGTGATGCGGCAGGGCGCTGTCATCGAACGGGGCGGGCCGCATGTTCTCACCAATCCGCAGCACGAGTACACCCGGTATCTGGTCAATACGCGCCTGGCGCTCGCCGAAGCATTCACTCGCCTGACGGGCAATGGCGGAGGCAGGGCATGAATAAGTTTCTTCAACTTGAGCACGTTGCCCGTTCCTACCAGGACGGCGTTTCCCTTGTCGGCGGCCGGACGATCTGGCCGCTCAGGGACGTGAGCTTTTGCATTCATGAGGGCGAGCGGGTCGGGCTGATCGGCCAGTCGGGGGCGGGAAAGAGCACGCTTGCGCGCATCGTCCTGGGGCTTGAAAGGCCCACCCGGGGAAGAATCCTCATGCAGGGGCGGCCCTTTGAGGCCTGGCGGCGCGAGAACCCTGCGGCGATGAGCGTCGTGTTTCAGAACTACTACGAATCCGTCAACCCCATGTGGACCGTGCAGGCGATCGTGAGCGAACCGCTTGCACTGCTCGGGCGCAGGGATGACGGACGAGTGGGTGCGCTTCTGAAGGCTGTCGGGCTGTCCGAGGATTTTGCCGCCCGCTATCCCCATCAGCTCTCCGGCGGACAGATGCAGCGCGTGTGCATCGCCCGGGCGCTGATCGCGGATCCGAAGTTTGTGATTTTTGACGAAGCGGTCAGTTCGCTTGACGTGTCGGTGCAGGCGGAGATCCTGGAGCTTCTTCGGGAGATTTCAGGCCGCGGCCTTGCCTGGCTCTTCATCTCGCACGATCTGCAGGCCGTCACGAGCGTGTGCTCGCGCGTGATGTTTCTGAGCGAAGGGGCGATTGTCGAGGATCTGTCCGTGCAGGATCTGGCAGGGGCGAAATCCGACTGTGCGCGCGAGTTGCTTGGCGCGGTCATGCCGTTTCAGAGCGGCTTCATTGATTCAGGGAGTGTGTCATGACGGACGGTAAGTTGCCTGGCAACGAGTCCTTTGCCGATCGCGTGCGTCGCTATTGGGACGAGCGGGCGCAGGGCTTTGGAGAGCTGCGCCTTGAGGAGCTGGAGGAGAAGCATGCCGCGCTTTGGCTTGAACAGATAGCTCATGGAGCCGATCTCTCGGCGCCGCGGAATGTTTTTGATGCCGGCACGGGTGCGGGGTTCTTTCCCGTCCTGCTCGGGCGGCTTGGCCACCGGGTGACGGGCGTGGACATTTCCGAGCGGATGATTGAGAAGGCTGCGCAGATGACGGCGCGGTTTGGCGTCACCGCTGATCTCTTTGTCGGGGATGCGGCGTCCACGGGGCTGGCTGATGAATCGTTCGACCTCGTGGTGACGCGCAATCTCACCTGGACGCTGGAGGATCCGCTTGGAGCCTACGGCGAATGGTTCCGGATTCTGCGGCCCGGGGGAGTGCTTCTTAATTTCGACGCTGATTACGGTGCGGTTCAGTTTCTGGAACTCACCCAGTCGCTCACGGAGCGCAAGGTGCAGAACGCGCACGAGGGCCTTTCCAGGGAGTCGCTTGTCGAATGCGATGCGATCAAGGACAGCCTGGCGATCAGCCGCTGCCGGCGTCCCGAATGGGACTGCTGGGCGCTGCCGCAGGTTGGTTTTGAATCGGTGACGGCGGACAGGGAGCTCTCCGACCGGGTCTATCCCGAGACGGACGGCGTGTGGAATCCTGTGCGCATGTTCGCCATCCGGGCCGTGAAGCCCCTTTAGCAGGAACGAGGTGCGCCGTCTGCCTCGTGGTCATCAGACGGTCTGTTGAATCAAGGAATGAACAATGAAAACAACAAAACTGATCGGCGCACTGGCTCTGTCTCTGCCCGCATTTGCCTTTGCCTCCCAGGTGACGCTCTACGGCGTTGTCGACGAGTCCCTCTTCTATACGCACAGCCGCGTTGACGGCGCGAGTTCCAACAGCCTGCAGATGAAGAGCGGCTACAACGCGGGCTCCCGGTTCGGGCTGCGCGGCAGCGAGGATCTGGGCGGCGGAGTCAAGGTCGGCTTCAAGCTGGAAAGCGGCTTTACTGCCGATACGGGCGCACTGCAGAAGAACCGCCTGTTCCATCGTGAATCCCAGCTCAATGTGAGCGGTCCCTGGGGCACGCTCGCCGCGGGGCGCCTGGGCGGCGTCGGCTCCGGCGCAACCACCTATGACCTCGTGTTCTCCATCGGCGAAGTCTCCGATGCTTCCTGGCTCAATGTCGAGGGCATGCACATGACGGGCCGCAGCGACAACATGCTCGTCTACCAGACTCCGAAGTTCGGCGGCCTGCAGGCTACGGTTCAGTATTCCTTCAAGAGCGATTCGCTCAATACCGACGAGGGTGATGAAGGCACGGCCAAGGCCACCCGCTACTACGGCGGCGCACTGACCTACAGCGCTGGCGCCTTCGAGTCGGTTCTTGCCTATGAGTACGTCAATCGCGGCAACGACACGGCAGACTATCAGAATCCCAATCAGAGAAACGGCCAGGCCGTCTCCCTGGGCGGCAACTATGACTTTGGTGTTGCCAGGGTCTACGCCCTGTTCCAGTACGCCGATGGCGCAGACTCTCTCGGACGCCTCTACGCAAAGAATGTCAAGAATGCTTACGGAGGTGGCGATAAGTTCTTCTTTGACGGCTTCAAGGGCTGGGCGGCGCATCTGGGCGCCAACATTCCGCTTCCTGCTGGCTTCCTGAGAGCCGGCGTGTACTACGCTGACGCGAAGATCGAGGGCATCCGCATCAATGATGCAGCCAAAAAGAAGGGCGACGTCGCCTTCTATGGCGTGAACGCCCAGTACAACTATCCGCTCAGCAAGCGCACGCAGGTGTACACCGGCCTTGGCTTTGGCAGCAGCAAGATCAAGGCGAACGAAGATGCCAAGCAGTACAAGAGCGAAGAGGCCACGGCCTACGTCGGCCTGACGCACAAGTTCTAACGGACAGGGACGGCCTCATGGATCTGGCTTCGATCGGACGGTACTGGAGCGAGGATTCGGCCAACTACGGCAGGATCATCGCCGATGAACTCTCGAGCTTCCGGCGCAGGGCCTGGCAGGAGCGCTTTGCCGCGCTCCTTCCCGGAGGCGCTCTGGATGTGCTCGACTTTGGCTGCGGCCCAGGCTTTTTCAGCCAGGTCCTTGCCGATCTCGGGCATCGGGTGACCGGCGCCGATCTCTCTGAAGGCATGATCCGGGAGGCCAGGGCCAGACTCGCCGCTGAACAAGACAATCCCAGGTTTGTTCAGATTGACGGGACGCTCGACGCGTTTGCCGACGCTTCGTTCGACCTCGTGGTGAGCCGCAACGTCACCTGGACGCTTCAGGAGCCCGAGGCGTTCTACCGGCAGGCGCGGCGCGTGCTGCGCCCAGCAGGAATGCTCCTCGTCTATGACGCCAACTGGCATTTGCCTCTTTTTGACGGCGCGCTCATGGACCGCTGCCGACGCCGCGAGGCGAAGTGTCTTGACCGATACGGCAGCACCTTTGACGGAGACCCGATCGGAGAGCCGTTTGATCCGCTGGAGCTGCCGCTTTCCGGCCGCAAGCGCCCCGCCTGGGATGTGCCGGTTCTGCACTCGAGCGGATTTCGCAGCGTCAGCACGAGCGAGAACATCATCGAGACGCTTTGGGACGAGAAGGAAAAGCTCCTTTACGGGGAAACGCCGCTGTTTGAAATTGTCGCAAGAGCCTGAGGGATGGATCCGGCCGAACTCGGGATTCGGCCGGATCCCGTCACGATCGCTTCCGGCTTTCCTCCCTGCGAAAGCTTGAGACCCATTCGGCGACATCTTCCTCCGTCAGGAAGCCTGCAGCCTGCGCTGCTCCCTCCATTTCTTTCTGGATTTCCTGCAGCGCGCGAAGCAAAGAATCGGCGCTTGGAGCGTTTTCTTTTTCGAGGGGCGGTCTTCCGGCACTGCTCGCCATGCCCTTTGCATCTTCCTCGGACTCAGGAAATGCTTCTGGATCAGACGGAAAGGGCCTCTCGGTCATCGTTTTGTCTCCATCGAAAAGCGTTCTGCTGAAGGAAAAGGAGAGGTTCTCCGCTCAGCCAAGAAGCTGCTCCATCCCGACGAGATGCAGTCCTGGATCCTTTTTCGCCGCATCAAGCAGCGCATCGTCAAAGCCCATGCGTGAAAAAATCCAGAAGTCGAAAACCGCGTCATCAGCAACGGGCAGCTGACTGCACTTGGCCTGAAGGGAGCGAAGAACCTTCAAGCCGACCTTTTGGCTGTGATACTTGCACTCACCGACAAGACAATGGCGCCGCTCATGGTCAGCACCGACAAGATCGATCTCCGTGCCTTTTCTCCACCAGCGCCCGATTGTGGCCGGATGGAACGGGAGCTTCCCGGCAAAGTGCTCTCGAACAAGATATTGGCGGCAGACATGCTCGAAGGATTCTGATGCGAATTCTGCGAAACTGGGTTCGACCGCTGAGCCCCACTCGAACAGAGCTTGCTGCCTTGTCATGACAAGCGTGGGGTTGTTAGCAAGAAACCGGAACCAGAACTTCAGGTAAGGATCCGCGATTCGGTAGAGCCCCCGGGATGCGTTTCCCAAATCGCCGGGGCCGGAGAACACGGGAAATTCTTTCACGACGAGGTCCATGTCTTCCAGCACCGACAGGTATTTGGAGAGCGTGCGCGCATCCACGAGACTTTTCTGGGCGATCTCATTTGTTGATGTGGCCCCGAAGGCGATGGTCTGGAGGATTGCGTTATAGGTTGCCGGATCGCGGAACTCCTGGCGCAGCACGGATTGAGCCTCATCGTTGAGAAATCCGTTGGCGCGCAGGATGCTCACGGCAAGGTTTTCCGTCATCGATCGCTCGGGATCCACGCCCTGCCAGAAGTACGGGATTCCTCCAAGGACTGCGTAGCCGCGAAAGACATCATCGGCGGCGTATGCAGGAACGAATTCGGAGATGGTCTGAAAAGGAAGCGGCCGAACCTTCATGATGGTTCTGGCTCGTCCGTAAAGAGGGTTCTTTTCTCCGAGCACTTCCTTCGCGATAAAGGAAACTGCGCTGCCGCAGAGGATCAGCAGAATGTTGGCTCTTGAGAGTTCCTCATCCCAGAGCACCTGAAGTTCGGAAAGGATGGAGGGGCGCTCTTTTGCAACGTACTGGAACTCATCGATGACGATCACCAGGCGCTCCTCTGAAGCGCGGCCGGCGGTTGCCCTTAGCGCAGCGGTCCAGTCGAGAAACCGCATCTGGGCGTTCTGGCAGAAGCGCCCGACCGCAAGAGAAAACTGCTCCAACTGATAGGGGTCCTTCCAGGCCTTTGCCGTATAGAAAAACGCGGGCTTGCCCTCGCAGAATTTCTGAATAAGCGCAGTTTTCCCGATGCGGCGGCGGCCATAAATGATCGCCATTTCCGCTGTTTTGCTCTCGTACACATCCTGCAGTGATTCGAGTTCGCCGGTTCGGCCGTGAAACGTGTTGTCAGCCAAGGAAGCCCCCAAAAAATCTCATCAATACTTGACTGCAGTATATCAGATTACAATCTGTCAGAACATAATCTGTCAGATTATGTTCTGATAAATACTTTGGACAGAAAAGACTCTCCCTGCTGGATTTTCGTTTGCGCGTACGCTGCACCTGGATGTGTTATCTACCATTTTTTTGAGTTGTCGACCAATCTACCATTTGCGGCTGGTAGATTGGTAAATAAATCACGGTTTGTCTGCTTCACCGCGTAGGGAGACGGGGAATCGCTTGAGAGTTGGCGATTTCAAGCAAAAAAAACTGTGATCAAGCGAAAACCGTCCTTCTTCTAGCCGTCCTCGTGCATCGCCGATCTCCCGGAATCTCAAGTATCCTTTCGGGAGTTCCAACACACAGACAGGAGTACTGCCGTGTCTTTTCGTCTCGGTACGCTGCAAAGCATTCTCAACACACGCTTGAAGCCTCTCATCCCGGATCTCGAAAAGCAGATCGGACTCACGGTGACGATCGGGCACAGCACGGATCTGTTTGAAGACCTCCTCGCCGGCAAGTTCGATGCTGTGTTTGCCATTGACCGGCCGGAGAGCGCTGAAGTCGGCAGGGCGAATGCCGTTGCCGAACAGGTCATGCTGATCTACCCGGACGCCCACTGCCCGGTGGATTCCCAGAGCGATTTGCAGGATCTGCCGTTCGTGACGTTTGCCGAAGGGTGCTCCTACCGCAAGCGCGGCCTATCCTGGATGGCTGAGGCGGGGCTTGAGCCGATCGCGGTCGAGGTGGTTCCCACGTATCCGGACATCATCAGCAAGGTCGCCGAGGGGCAGGGGTTCGGTGCCATCCCGGGTTCCGTCCTTGCAGCTTCTCCCTTGAAGGCCGATGTCCAGGCTGATCCCATTCAGGGGCCGAACGGCAAGGTTTGGGTCGAGCTGCTCTGGAGAAAAGACGCAGATCCGAAGGCGGTAGAAGCCATCCGCAAGGCGATGGGCTTCTGACAAATTTTTTCTGCCGTAAAATTTTATAAAAATGAATGGGTCGCTAAATGCGCAAACAGATTGAGTCTGTGCGGAAGCAGCAGATCGGGGAGTGTGCTTCAGATGGCATGCGGGTGCTTGTCACGTGGTCTTCCGTGACCGGGAATACCGAAAAAATTGCACGGGCTGTCGCGCGCAAATGCCCGCACGCCGAGATCGTCCCGGTTGCCGACGCGCCAGACCCTGGCGGGTTTGACACGATTTTTCTTGCCTTTTGGTGCGACAAGGGACAGATCGATGAAAGATCCAGGGCTTATCTGGAGACAATCCGGGAAGCCGCCCGAAAGAAAGGCTCTTTCATCGATGTTGCATTCTTTGGCACCATGGGAGGCGATCCTAGGTCGGAAAGGAGCATTGCCTGGCGAGACAAGATGATTGATGCCGAAGTGGGAGACGGAACGCTCATTCGTTGCATCGGCCAGCGCATGTGGCAGGGGCGGGTTGATCCGGAGGTTACCGAGCGGATGAACCGGGTAATTCCGATGACGCCCGAGCGCCGGGCTCTGCTTGAAGAGGCTGCCAGACATCCGAATGAAGAGGATGAGCAGGAAGCTGAGGCTTGGGCTGCAGCGATCCTGGACAGCCGCTTGCCGAGCGTGTAACGCGCTGACTATTCAGGCGGAACAGCGTTTCTCGGCATGCTCTGTATGATGTCTGCAGCGAGGGTGCAGGCGGCATCGGCGACCTTGCAGTATTCATCAATCAAGAGCCAGGAGGTTTCCATGCAGACACGGCAGCTTGGCCGCAGCGGTCCGATCGTTTCATCAGTGGGGTATGGCTGCATGCAGTTTGCTGTCTCCCGGGGAGCTTTTTTGCCCAAGTCCGAAGCGATCCGCGTGGTGCACAAGGCGATTGACCTGGGTGTGACGCTCTTTGACACCGCGCAGGTCTATGGTCCTTTCACCAACGAGGCAATGCTCGGGGAGGCCCTGCAAGGCAGGCGTGAGAGCGTTTTTGTGGCAACCAAGTTCGGCTACAGCTTCGTTGACGGCAAGCGCGGCCCCATCTGCAGCCGCCCGGAAAGCATCCGGCGTACCGTTGAGGATTCGCTGATCCGCCTGAGGACGGACTATGTGGACATCCTCTATCAGCACAGGGTTGATCCAAGCGTTCCGATGGAAGAGGTGGCCGGGACGGTCAAGGATCTGCACGATGAGGGCAGGGTCCGCTGGTTCGGACTGTCCGAAGCCGGAATCGGCGCGATCCGGGCTGCCTCGTCCGTCTTTCCCGTAACGGTGCTGCAAAGCGAATATTCGCTCTGGTGGCGCGAGCCGGAAGACGAGATGTTGCCTTTCCTAGAACAGGAGGGGATCGGCTTCGTGCCGTTTTCTCCTCTCGGCCGAGGTTTTCTCACCGGTGCCGTCAAGCCTGGAACGCAGTTCCCTGCCAATGACATCCGCAGCGGCATTCCGCGCTTTTCAGAGGAAAACCAGAAGAGAAACTGGGCTCTCGTCGAGAAGCTCTCTGCCTTTGCCAGCGAGCATGGGTGCACGGCGGCGCAGCTTGCGCTTGCCTGGTTGCTGCACCAAAGGCCGTTCATTGTCCCGATCCCGGGCACGACAAGCGAGGCAAGGCTGGCGGAGAACGTGGCCGCTGCAGCGGTTCGCTTTTCGGCCGAAGAGCTTCAGTCGATCGATGAACTGGTGCGCTCCCTCCCCGTCACCGGCGAGCGGTACGGCGAGAAGGCGCTCAAGCTCGTGAACCGCTGAAGCCAGGCGTTCAGGCGGGCTTGCCGGGACGGAAGCTTCCGGCCACGAGGTCAAACCGGAAGAAGCGGCACTCGAGCGGCCCGTTAAAGAGCGGAATCTTCCGCGATTCGCTGAGCCGCATCTGCCGCGGCAGCTGACGGTCGCTCGTGAGCAGCCATGCCGTCCAGCCGGCAAAGCCGTGCTTGAGGTTGTCCGAGACGTCCTTCATCATCGAGGCGACGGAGGCGCTCTTCGGATTGGACTGCTCGCCGTAGGGCGGGTTGGCGATGAGGAGCCCGGGTTCGGCGCCTTCGGGCGGCGCAACGCGCCTCGCGTCGCACTGGAAGAACTTCATCGCGCCCGAGTCGATCAGGGGGCCAAAGCCCGCGGCCCGGGCGTTTTCAACGGCCTTGCCCACGACGATCGTGGAGATGTCGCTCGCCTGGATCGAGACTCTGGCATGGCGGTTGACCGCGGCGCGGGCGTCCTCGCGGATCTCGTCCCAGAGATCCTTGTCAAAGTCAGAGAAGTTCTCAAAAAGGAAGTGCCGGTTAAGGCCCGGTGCCGTGTTGGTCGCGATGGAGGCGGCCTCGATTGGAATCGTGCCCGAGCCGCAGAAGGGATCGACGAGCGTCATCCCGGGCTGCCAGCCGCTCATCATGAGAAGCGCAGCGGCGAGGTTCTCCTTCAGGGGCGCTTCGCCCTTGTCGGCGCGCCAGCCGCGCTTGAAGAGCGCTTCGCCGCACAGGTCAAGGTAGAACGTGCAGTACTTTGCATCCATGTACGCGAAGATGCGGATCTGGGGATCGTGCCGGTCGACGTTCGGCCGCTCGTTCATGAAGTGCATGAAGCGGTCGCAGATGCCGTCCTTGATGCGAAGCAGCGCAAAGTCAAGCGAATGCAGGGGAGAGCGGTGCGCGTTCACGTCCACGCGGATTGAGGCCGAGGGGCCGAAGTGGTTCTCCCACTTCGTGCGGCAGGCAAAGTTGTAGATGTCCTCCTCGTCGTAATAGTCCGAGGATCCGAGGCGCAGCAGGATGCGGCTTGCAACGCGCGAGTGCATGCAGGCCTTCATGCCGACAGCCATGGAGCCGGTAAACGAGAGCCCGGAGCGGCCCTTTTTAATGTCCGTGCCGCCGCACTGCGCGATCTCCCGGGCGAGAAGCTCTTCGGTGCCGAGCGGGCAAACTGCGTAGAAAGTGTTCTTTGCCATGTCAATGAATCGCGTTTAGCTGCGCCCTTCTCCGTGTCCGAGTACGATGTATTTCAGGCTGGTGAGTCCCTCGAGGCCGACGGGGCCGCGGGCGTGGAGCTTGCCGTTGCTGATGCCGATTTCGGCGCCTAGGCCGTAGACGAAGCCGTCGGCAAGCCTTGTCGAGCAGTTCACCATGACGCTGCCCGAGTCGACTTCGCGCAGGAACCGGCTCTGCGCCCTGGTGTCGGTCGTGATGATGGCGTCGGTGTGGTGCGAGCCGTGATTGTTGATGAACTCGATCGCCTCGGAGAGGCTGTCCACCACCCCGATGGAGATGATGGGGGCGTTGTATTCGGTGTCCCAGTCCTCGGGGGAGGCGCGCTTCACGTCAAGTCCGGCGCCGGAGAGCAGTGCCATCGCGCGTCCGTCGCAGCGCATCTCGACGCCTTTTTTGGCGTAGATCGCGCCAATCAGCGGGAGGAAGTCGGGGGCGGCGGACATGTGCACGAGCAGCGTCTCGGTCGCGTTGCACGGAGCGTAGCGCTGGGTCTTCGCATTGTCGGCGACACTGACGGCCATGCCGATGTCGGCCGATGCGTCAACGTACGTGTGGCAGATGCCGTCCAGGTGGTGGATCATCGGAATCAGGGATTCCTCCTGAAGGCGCGCAATGAGTTTCTTGCCGCCGCGGGGAATGATCACGTCGACGTATTTGCGCGCGGTGATCAGCTCGCCCACGAATGCACGGTCTGTCGTGGGAGCCACCTGGATCGCCTTTTCAGGGAGTCCCGATTCCTTCAGGGCCCGCGCGACAAGCACGCCGAGCGCGGCATTGGTGCGGGCCGCTTCGCTGCCACCCCGGAGAATCGCTGCGTTGCCGCTCTTGATGGCAAGCGCCGCCGCGTCGATCGTCACGTTGGGACGGGCCTCATAGATGATGCCGAGCACGCCGAGCGGCACGCGCATGCGGCCCACGAGGATTCCGCTTTCCTGCGGGCGGACGCCGTCAATCGCACCCACGGGATCGGCAAGCTTGGCGATCTGCTCGCAGCCGAGCGCCATCGTTTCGAGAACCGGCGGCGTCACGGTGAGCCGGTCGATAAAGGCGGGGGGCAGGCCTGATGCCCGGGCGCTGGCAACATCATCCGCGTTTGCCAGGCTGATCACTTCCTCGTTCTGGCGGATGAGCAGGGCGAGCGTGCGTAGCGCCCTGTTCTTCGCTTCCGTTGAGGCGGCGGCAAGGACGCGTCCGCTTTCGCGGGCCGCCCGGCCGATCTGCTCCATGAGAGCGTGCATGTCAAGTTCAGACATGGATATTGTCTCCGTTAGCCGCGGGCGACAAAGGCTACGAGCGATGCCATTTCATTCCAGACATCGCCGGAGCGTGTTTTGACTGTCAGACCCTTGGCGATTTTGTCAATGTCGGCGCAGAGCATGAGCGCCGATGCGAGCTTTACTGCAGAGTGGCGCCGGGCCAGGGCGCGGATGCGCGCGCTTGCAGCCGGACCCCAGACCGCCGCGGCGCGAAGCGCGTCCTGCGGCGTGCGGCCGGCGTCCATGAGCGAGCGCACCTGTGATGCCTTGCGGATTTCGTCGGTGATCATCCATGAGAAGGCAAGAACGTTCTGCCCTTCGTCCCGGAGCTTTTCAAGCACCTTGAGCCCCTTGGCTGCGTCTCCGAGGAGCGCGGCCTGCAGGAGCGCCTCGGCATCGAACCGTGAGACGTCGCTTACGGAATCCCGGATCATCTGTTCGGTGATTTCCGTGCCGGCGGGATATGCGTAGGAGAGCTTCAGGAGTTCCTGCTTGGCTGCCAGAAGATTGCCCTCGCAGCGCTCGGAGAGCAGCTTGAGCGCCATCGGCTCGGCGGTCTGCCCCTGCAGCTTGAAGCGGCTCTGGAACCAGCCGGGAAGCTCCTTTGCGGTCACCGGCTCGCAGCGCACGGTGGCGGCGATGGAGGTGAGCTTCTTGTACCAGGCGAGTTTTTCGATCGACCAGTCAAAGGGGATGCTTACGATGAGAATGGTGTTTTCAAGCCCCCCGGTGCGGGCCATCTCCGAGACGGTCTGGAGGACTTCTGAGCCCTGCTTGCCGGGCTTGGGGCTCGCAAGGCGAAGCTCCACGATCCGCTTTTCGGCAAACAGGCTCATCGCCTGGCAGCTCTCGATGAGCAGGCTCCAGTTCCAGAGTGCCGAGGCGTTCAGAACCTCGCGCTCGGTATATCCCGCGGCGCGGGCCGCGGAGCGGATCGCATCCGCAGCCTCGACCATGAGAAGCTGTTCGCTGCCGGTGATGAACCAGAGCGGGGCAAGGGACTTCTTCTGAAGCTGGGCGGAGAGATCTCGAAACTGAACCTGCATGTCCGAATCCGGTTCGCGCTGGGCGATCCTATTCCTTGGCGCTCTGCGCCTGGGCCTGCGCCTGGGCGCGCTGCGCCTTGTGCATGGAGCGCTCGATGCGGCGCATCATCTGCGCAACGAGATCAGCCTCGATTTCGGAATACACCGTGGCCTCCTCGTTCTCGCGCGAGAGGTAGTCCTTGTCGGCCGAGTAGGAGATGAAGCGCGAGCCGCTCACGGAGGTCTCCTCCATGTACTCGACGCCCTTCGGGTTGGACACGCGGAAGAGGACGGTTTCGGTGAGCTTGTACTGACGCACTTCACCGCTGGATGTGGCGCCTGCGGTGCGGCTCTTCTGGATCGAAAGGATCTTCAGGATCGCCTCGGCGTCCTGCGGGTTGGTGACGATCTTGACGTCACTGCCGCTTTCGAGCTGGCGTTTCAGGTTCGCGCCGAAGGGCGTGTCCATGTCGGCGTCAAGGTAGATCGTCTTGAACGGCACGGTAAAGGCTCCGCGCAGACGAAATCCGCACCCGGCGACGGGCGCGGCAAGAATCAGGGTGAGCAGTGTGCGGCGGGTCAGGAACATGGCTTGAATCACGAAAAAAAATCCTAAACCCGCCCATTATATAGGGCGGGTTCCGCTTAACGGCTTTCGCGCATGCTCATGAGCGTGGCGAAGGCCTGCTTCATGTCCTGCTTGACGAGCCGCTGCTTCAGGTTGAAGAGCCGGCGGTAGAGGGCGCCGTTCTCCTGGTTGGGCTCATACAGGGCGTCGCGCACGATGGTCTTCTCGAGTGCGCCGCGCACGTCCTTCTCGGCGATTGCGCCGCTTGCCACGGCGGCAAAGACGCAGTTCGTGACGACGGCGCCGCCTGCGTTCCTGTAGCGCACGACCCGGCTGCCGAGCATGTCAGCCTTGATCTGGTTCCAGAGCGAGTCGCGGCTGCCGCCCTCGGTGACGGTGAGCTGGGTGAGGTCGACGCCCGCGGCGCGGTAGATGTCGGCGATCTCCATGTAGTCGTAGCCGATCGCCTCGAGCACGGCGCGCCACTGCACGAACTGATCGTCGTCAAGCGTCATGTTCACGAAGCACCCGCTCGCGTCCTTCATCTCTCCGTAGCCGCCCGTGAGGTACGGCAGGAACAGCACGCCCTTGCAGCCTGCGGGCACCTGGCTCGCCTTCTCGGAGAGCACCTTGTAGTAGTCGGAGTCAGCCTCTTTCTGGCAGATCGAGTCCTTGAACCAGCGCAGCGACAGGCCGCCCGTGCGGATGAAGCCCCAGTAGAAGTAGGTGTCGGGCAGGGTGCCGCTGTTGAAGATGAGGCCGAGCCCCTTCTTGGAGAGTTCCGGAACAATGCCCTTGGTGGACACGCAGAACATGGCGCAGGTGCCGGCGACGTCAACGCCCTGGTTGGCCTCGAACAGGCCCGAGCCCAGCATCGACTGCATGGTGTCGCCTGCGCCCGCGCACACCGGCGTGCCGGCCTTCAGGCCCGTCTTCGCGGCGATCTGCTCGCTGATGCCGCCCACGACGTCCCAGGGCTTGAGGATTCTGGGCATGTATTTGGGGTCGATTCCGAGGATCGAGAGCTGCTCCTCGCTCCAGCACTTCTTCTCAACCTTGTAGCCGAGGCCCCAGCCGGACATCGCGCCCCAGTCGATGAATGCGTCCCTGCCCTTCAGGCCGGCAAGGTGCAGCAGCACGTAGGGGGCGTTGTGCATGAACTTCACGCCCCGCTCGCGGAACGCTTCGGAGTTCTTGAGGAACCAGCGCGCGAACATCGCCGGGAACATGCAGCTCGGCTGCGGGTTGCCCGTTTCGCGGCCCCAGATGTCAAGATCCATCGCGGTGATGGCGTCCACGTCACCCTGGGTGCGCGAGTCGAGGTAATTGATGTAGGGAGTGACGGCGTTGCCGTCCTCGTCAACGCCGGTGATGCCGCAGATGATGCCGTCGCCCATCACGGCGCCGATGTCAGCGGCCTCATAGCCCAGTCCCCGGATGTCGGTGACGCACTTGGCGATGCATTCGACGGTGATGCGCACGTATTCATCTGGATCCATCTGAACCCAGCCGGGGTTCGGATAGTGCAGGGTGGTGGGCTTGCTGTGGCTCGTGAGGCACTTGAAGGAGGCATCGTACACGGCGACCTTCACGCTCTGCGTGCCGGCGTCAAACCCGAGGAAAAGCTGGCTCATGGATTTCTCCGCATGTGGTGGCGGCGGACACGCCGGCTCTGCGGCCGTAGCTGTGTTTTTCGGTGTCCGTCAGTTTTCAGTGGCGGCAAGTATAAGCCCCGCACTTTTGCTGTTTCTTAGGGGGATCCCGGACTAGGGAGGCAGCCGGCGGCACCGCACTGAAGCCCGGTGGCAAAAGCGCAATGCCGTCTTGCGTTTTGGCGAGATGAAATAAGGTTTTGCAGATTTGCGTAATTGCAACTAGATCTTGCCGCTATTGCATTGTTGTTTCAGGAAAAAGGGACAAAACTCTCGCCTGATCTCCGCAAAAGGGCGATCACCGTAAAACCACAAAAGGAATAAAACCATGTCTAAGAAATCGTTCATCGCCCTGGCTGCCCTCGCCGCCATGGCCGGCTCCGCTCTTGCCGCTGACGTGACGCTCTTCGGCCGCATCGACAATGGCCTGTATCTGACCAAGAGCAAGGCCAAGGACACGACCTCGGTCTCCATGGAAAGCGGCATTGCAGGCGCTTCCCGCTGGGGCATCAAGGGAAGCGAGGATCTCGGCAACGGCTACAAGGTCGGGTTCGTGCTGGAAAGCGGCATCAAGACCGACACCGGCATGGGTGACTCCAAGCGCCTGTTTGACCGTGATTCGTATCTGTCGCTCGCAACTCCCTACGGCGACTTCCGCTTCGGCCGCAGCGGCGCGCTGGGCGGCGGCGTGAGCGGCGGCATTTTTGCTGGCAACGCCTCTCCCTTCGGCGTCGTGTTCAAGGAAGCGGCCTCCACGAAGATCTTCGCGGTCGAGACCCGTGTTGACAACATGGTCCGCTACGACACCCCGAAGTTTGCCGGACTGAAGTTCATGGCCCAGTATTCGAACGGCACTGACGGCGATGACACGGTTCCCAGCTCCCAGAGGGATCGCTACGGCGCCATCGGCGCATCCTATGAAATCGGCGGCCTGAAGCTTTTCGCAGTGGCTGACAAGCTTCTTCATAACGATGCCGCCAAGAAGGGCACGAAGGACACCAACGCCTACAAGCTTGCTGCCCAGTACAAGGTTGTGGATACCGTTACGCTGTATGGCGGCTATCAGTTCGTTGACAATGCCCAGAAGGTCGGCATTGTGACAGCCAGCGGCATTAAGGGCGCCGATTCTCATGCGGCGACGCTCGGTTCGAGAATCAAGCTCGGCGGCGGGGATCTCAATCTTGTTGTCGGTTATGTCACGGGCGACCAGAAGGTCAAGGAGGTCAAGCATGAGGTGAAGGCCTGGCAGGCTGCCATCGGCTACACCTATCACCTCAGCAAGAGGACTCATGTGTACGGTGTCGCCGCCTACTTCGACAGCAAGTACAAGCAGGACGGCAAGACGATCTGGAGCGGTAAGGATACGACCGGTTCAGAAAAGGCCAAGAGCCTGATGTGCGGCATGTACCACACGTTCTGATGCTGACGGCTCAGCCCGGGTCAGGCCGGTTCAGGAAACGGGACGCCCCGTACCGGCCCGTCTGAAAGCAGAGGCAAGTGTCAAAAAAGCCCCGCCATCCAGTGTCGGCGGGGCTTTTCTGAACGCTGAATTCTACACAAAACGCTCCGGCCGTTCAGAGGTAATTCCGAACTGCTTGCCAAGAGGCATAAGCCCTAGAAATTACCCTTGCCTCGGCGTGGCAGGAAAAACGGCTTATCACGCATAATCGTGCGGTCGGCGCGCGGCGGAATCCGTCTGCTGGCGGCTGTTTGTTGCAACAACAAGACAATCTCATGAAAAAATCTGACTTAGGCGTCGTAGCGATCCTGTATGGCATCGTCATCTGGTTCACCGTCATGACACTGGACTTTCCCGAGGAGGCGCAGACCTATCCTCTGTGTCTGCTCGCGGCTATCGGCTTTCTCACCACCCTCTACCTTGTCGTGCAGATCCTTCGCTGGAAGAAGACCGGCGAGGTTGAAAACGACATGGCAAAGTCTTTCGAGGGCTTTCT
>Ga0265299_10002664_pt1 | contig 18003 bp, 11 predicted proteins | sample AusTroGonzalo_MG_4_FD_193485 | JGI IMG/M metagenome (GOLD analysis project Ga0265299, IMG submission 193485) | Bovine rumen microbial communities from tropical cattle in Woodstock, Queensland, Australia - Gonzalo_02 | ecosystem: Host-associated > Mammals > Digestive system > Stomach > Rumen ... | reverse complement strand
CCGAAGCCGGACAGGATGAGGTGAGAGCATGGAGGAAGGCTCGGGGGATAGTGCCCTGCGTGAAGCAGATAGACACCCTTGCAGCGGAATTCCCGGCCCTTACGAACTATCTGTATCTCACCTACAACGGCAGTCATGACGACATCGAATATGAGCGGGACGGCCGCTCGGTGATAGTGCTCGGCTCGGGCGCATACCGCATAGGCTCTTCAGTCGAGTTCGACTGGTGCTCCGTGACTGCGTTGCAGACCATCCGCGATGCAGGCTGGAGGGGTGTGATGATCAATTACAACCCTGAGACAGTATCGACAGACTATGATATCTGCGACAGGCTCTATTTCGAAGAGCTTACGCTTGAGAGGGTGCTGGACATCTGCGATCTGGAGGCTCCTCACGGCACTGTGGTGTCGGTGGGAGGGCAGATTCCGAACAATCTGGCCGTTCGTTTGGACAGGCACAGCGTTCCCATACTCGGCACTGCGGCCTGCGACATAGACAGGGCTGAGGACCGGCATAAATTCTCCTCTATTGTGGATTCCCTCGGCATCGACCAGCCCGAGTGGATGGAGCTGACCAGCCGTAAAGAGCTGGACAGGTTCATAGAGCGCGTCGGATTCCCTGTGCTGATAAGGCCTTCATACGTTTTGAGCGGTGCCGCGATGCATGTCTGCTATGACGCCACCGAGATGGACAGCTATCTTTCCATGGCTGTCGAGGTCTCTCGGCAGCACCCCGTGGTGGTGAGCGAATTCATGCAGCGTTGCAAGGAAATCGAGTTCGATGCTGTGGCTGACGGCGGCAAGGTGCTGGCATACGCCATATCTGAGCACGTGGAATTCGCCGGAGTGCATTCGGGGGATGCCACGATAGTTTTCCCTGCCCAGAAGATATATCTGGCCACGATGAAGCGGCTCAAGAACATAGCCGGAAAGATTGCGGAGGCCCTGCACATCACCGGCCCCTTCAATATCCAGTTCCTTGCAAAGGAGAATTTCGTGAAGGTGATAGAGTGCAACCTCAGGGCGTCACGCAGTTTCCCCTTCGTCTCGAAGGTTTCCAAGGTCAATATGATAGAACTCGCAACCCAGGCCATGCTCGGGGAGCACCCGAAGCCTGTCCACAAGGATGACTTCGATTTCGACTATGTCGGTGTGAAAGCTTCGCAGTTCTCGTTCGCCAGGCTGCTCAGGGCCGACCCGGTGCTGGGTGTGGACATGGCTTCGACCGGAGAGGCGGGCTGCATGGGCGACGATTTCAACGACGCCCTGCTCAAGGCGATGGAATCAGTGGGCTATCCTGTCCCTACCGATGCGGTTCTGATCTCGTCCGGCGACGCATTGCAGAAGGCTGACCTGCTGGATGCCTGCCGCCAACTGGTTGCGAACGGATATAAGATTTATGCCACGGCCGGTACGCAGCGCTATCTGGAGGAAAACGGAGTGGCGGCTGCACGGGCTCTCTGGCCCGACGAGGAGCGCGACGAGGATGGCCGCATTCAGCCTGAAGCTCTGGATTTGATTCAGGACAGAACTGTCAAGCTGGTCATAAACATTCCCAAGAACTATACTGCGACTGAGCTGGGGAACGGCTACAAGCTCAGGCGTGCGGCTGTCGATTTCAACGTGCCGCTGATTACCAATGCACGGCTGGCCACTGCCTTCGTGAAGGCCTTCTGCCAGATGTCCGAAAATGACATAAGCATCAAGGCTTCTTCGGAATTCAAGTTGAATACATAGATTATGAAGACAAAATACATATTCGTAACAGGCGGAGTTACTTCTTCCCTCGGTAAGGGCATCCTTGCTGCATCCATTGCCAAACTGCTTCAGAGCAGGGGGCTGCGTGTCACAATCCAGAAATTCGACCCTTACATCAATGTCGATCCCGGGACGCTGAATCCTTACGAGCACGGCGAGTGCTATGTGACGGAGGACGGCGCCGAGACGGATCTGGACCTCGGGCATTACGAGCGTTTCCTGAATGTGAGCACTTCCCAGGCCAACAATGTCACTTCCGGCCGCATCTATAAGACCGTCATCGAGAAGGAGCGCGAGGGAGCTTATCTTGGCAAGACTGTCCAGGTCGTGCCCCATATCACAGACGAAATCAAGCGGAGGATGCAACTTCTCGGCAATACGGGCCTGTATGACGTCGTCATTACGGAAATAGGCGGCGTGGTGGGCGACATCGAGTCTCTTCCCTACATCGAGGCCGTGCGGCAGTTGCAGTGGGAACTGCCACGCGAGGACTTCATGTCGGTGCACCTGACGCTGGTTCCGTACCTCAGGGCTGCAAAGGAGCTGAAAACGAAGCCTACGCAGCATTCAGTGCGCGAGCTTCAGCAGAACGGCGTGCGTCCGGATGTCATAGTCTGCCGCAGCGAGCGCCGCGTGCCGGCCGACATGCGCCGCAAGATTGCGATGTTCTGCAACATCTCTCCGCAGAACGTGATTATTTCCGCAGATGCGAAGAGCATCTATCAGGTGCCTGTGAATATGCACCGTCAGGGACTTGACGACATAATAGTCCGCCACTTCGGGCTCGAGCTGCCTGCTGCAGACCTGACGCAGTGGAACGACTATCTGCAGCGCATGTTCAATCATTCCAGGGATGTGGATATCGCTCTTGTGGGGAAATATGTCGAGCTGCAGGATGCCTACAAGTCAATTCTCGAATCTTTCATTCATGCAGGTGCGGCCAATGACTGCAAGGTGCACGTGCATTCCGTACACAGCGAGTTCCTGAATGCTGACAACATAGCAGAACAACTTGGCAAGGTTGACGGGATTCTGGTGGCTCCGGGCTTTGGCAGCAGGGGCCTGGAAGGGAAGATAGAAGCGGTCCGCTATGCGCGTGAGAACGGCATTCCTTTCTTCGGCATCTGTCTGGGTATGCAGATGGCTGTCATTGAATACGCCCGCAATGTGCTTGGCTGGGCTGATGCCAACAGCACGGAAGCGGATGAGAATACATCCCATCCCGTAATAGACCTTATGGAAGAGCAGAAGAAGACCGTCATGAAAGGCGGGACTATGCGTCTCGGGGCATACCCCTGCGACCTCAAGCCGGGCAGCCTGGCGGCTTCCATATACGGGAAACAGCAGATTTCCGAGCGGCACAGGCACCGCTACGAGCTGAATGCGGCCTTTGAGCCGGAGCTGGCCATAGCCGGCCTCTCTCTCAGCGGGGTAAACCCCGTCAGCCGTCTTGTGGAAATCGTAGAACTTCCCGGCCATCCCTTCTTCATCGGCGTACAGTTCCATCCGGAGCTGAAAAGCACCCCGGAAAACCCGCATCCCCTCTTCGTCCGCTTCGTCGCCGCCGCCCTACAGCACAAAGGCTAAGCCGGCTACTCCCACTCGATAGTTGCGGGCGGTTTGGAGCTGATGTCGTAGACTACGCGGTTTACGCCCTTGACGCGATTGATAATTTCGTTGGAAATCTTTGCAAGGAAGTCATAGGGGAGGTGAGCCCAGTCGGCAGTCATGCCGTCCACAGACTCCACGGCGCGGAGGGAAACCACGCTTTCGTAGGTCCTTTCGTCACCCATGACGCCCACTGAACGCACGGGCAGCAGCATCGCGCCGGCCTGCCATACCTTGTCGTACAGGTTGTTGTCGCGAAGGCCACGGATGAAGATGTCATCGACCTCCTGCAGGATGCGTACCTTCTCCGCAGTGACGTCCGACAGAATTCGGATTGCAAGCCCCGGCCCGGGGAAAGGATGCCTGCCAAGCAGTTCCTGCCTCATCTGCAGCTGCCGGCCCACCTTGCGCACTTCATCCTTGAAGAGCAGGCGCAGCGGCTCGACTAGCTTCAGCTGCATGTACGCCGGAAGGCCTCCGACATTGTGGTGGGACTTTATGGTGACGCTCGGCCCCTTGACCGAAGATGATTCTATGACATCAGGGTAAATGGTGCCCTGGGCCAGCCATTTGGCATCCTTGACAAGCCCTGCTTCTGCATCGAAAACATCGATAAAGGTCTTGCCGATGGCCTTGCGCTTCGCCTCGGGGTCACTGACACCCGCAAGCACCTTGTAAAAACGTTCCTTAGCATCCACGCCCTTCACGTTGAGCCCCATGTCATGATAGGATTCAAGCACAGAGTTGAATTCGTCCTTGCGCAGCAGGCCGTTGTCCACGAAGATGCAGTGGAGCTGGCTGCCGATGGCCCTGTGCAGAAGCATCGCCGCCACCGATGAATCCACTCCGCCCGAAAGGCCGAGTATGACCTTGTCGCCGCCTATCTTCTCCCTGAGATCCCGGACCGTCGTATCTACGAAAGAAGCCGCCGTCCAGCCCTGGTCGCAGTGGCAGATGTCCACCACGAAATTGCGCAGCATCGCCAGACCGTCCACTGAATGATGAACCTCCGGGTGGAACTGAATCGCATAAGTGTCCTCTCCCTCTATCTTGAAGCCCGCGTATTTGACATTGTCTGTCGAGCAGATGCAGCGGTAATTGTCCGGTATGGTCTCAATCGTGTCGCCGTGACTCATCCATACCTGCGAGCCGTCGCTGACCCCGCGCATCAGCGGGCAGTCGCGGTCGATGTACTGCAGATTGGCGCGGCCGTATTCGCGGATCTTGGACTGCTGCACCTTGCCGCCGCCCCATTTGGCAAGATACTGGGCGCCGTAGCAGACGGCAAGCAACGGAAGCCTGCCCTTGACAGCGGCCAGGTCCGGCACGGGAGCGTCCGGGGCATTGCAGGAATAAGGGCTGCCGGAGAATATCACACCCTTGACATCGTCGGTCAGCTGCGGGAGTTTGTTGTAGGGATGGATTTCGCAGTATGTGTCCAGTTCCCTCACCTTGCGTGCAATCAGCTGGGTGTATTGGGAACCGAAGTCAAGGATGATAATCGTGTCCATTATTTGAGCTTGCGGTTCTTGTATCTGTCTATGCAGGCCGGGATAATCCTCTTGTAGTCCTCGCTGGTAAAGAGAGGGGATGAGATGATGAAGTCTGCAGAGGTTCGGTTGGTTGCGTATGGAATGTTGTATAGCGAGGCCAGGCGGCTCAGGCCAAGCACATCGTTCTGGTGTCCCTGGACAATCAGGTTGTCGCAGAAGAAAACGAGCATGTCGAGCTGACCTTCGGCAATCATCGCACCTATTTCGAAATCGCCGCCGAGCGGGCCGCTGAGCAGAGCTATCACCTCGGGACATTCATCCCCGAGCGTCTCGGTCAGGGCTTCCTTGATGAGCCTGCCGGTGGTGCCTGTACAATAGAGTTTGCAGTGTTTGATGGTTTCTGCATTGTATCTGACCCATTCAATCAGCTCCACCTTTCGGGAGTCATGGGCCACGAATCCTATGTTCTTAATCATTTTTCTTTCTCCTTTTAATCGAGACCGCAGATTTCAGCAAAGTAAGCTCTGAGGTCTTCCCATTTGTAATAAGGGCCGTAGAAGGGAGGCAGGGAGGGGATTACGGTCTCCTTCTCGTTGCGGAGCATCTTGACCAGTACGTCTCCCTTACGGTTTTTGTAAAATATCATCTGCAGGTTCGAACCCATAGGGATGTATTCGTATGCAGGCCACTCCTTCCATGCATCCTCAAGCGCCGGAGTGGTGTCATATCCTTCAACCCGTATGGTGCCCAGCAGGGGACCGATGCCGGAGTCATGTCCGAAGCGCAGGTCGGCGCATTTTGTGCTGCCGTCCATGAGGGCTTCATCGGCCTTAAGTACGAAGTCGGTGAGGAGGGGAACTCCCGCGACTGTGTTGTTGACGTCGCCGCTCTCCTGGCTGCGATGGAACCAATACATGGCTATGGCGTTATAAATCTTGCCGAAAGCCATCACCTCATCGTCGGTAAAGTGGGAGAAGGGATCCACTTCGATGTCGAGGCATTTCGCAATCGAGCTTTCCTCAAGAAGCAGGTACATGAACCTGGCAAGGCTTTCGTCGCCGAGCATCTGCTCTACCTTCGCCCTGTCATTGAAAATCGTCCTGCCGGTTTCCGGGGTTGAGAGCATCTCATTGCGCATAGATTCGAAAACGGCGTTGCAAATCTCGTCCAGCGGGTCTTTTATCGAGTCCGGAACCGGACGGGCCAGATAGTTGCCGTACCTGTCGCCGCTGTAAAGGGCAAATTGCAGCTCAGGCTCATTTCCCTTCAAAACTCCCGTAAAGTTGAAGGCGCTCTGCAGTACGCGGTGCACGGGTGTGGAAACCACCAGCACATTCCTGCGGTCCTTCTGGCGGAACACGCCCTTCACCCTTTTGTAGAGGCGAGAGCTGATTCCCTGATGCTCGCGGCTGCCCACCTGGGTGAGTATGCCGTCCTGTCCGGCATGGGCTTCGCGCATGGCAGTCAGGTCGAGCCTAAGCGCTTCGCCTTCGTCGGTCAGCAGTCCTGCCTCATGCAGCTTGTCCATCATTTCATAGGAATGGGTGTACCTCGACGCCCCTATCAGATAGCGGCTGCCGTGACGGCCGTAGTGGCTGACGTAAAAAGGTTTGTATCCCTTGGGGGCCCTGGTGTCGTAATACTCGGGGACGGGATAGGGGTGATAGTTTCCGGATGCATTGTATCTGTCCGCCTTGAGGACGTCGAGATAAGAACCGGCTGCCGAAGTTGCTATGATGACGGCAGCTGCAAAAGCTGCGAAGAATGCGATGGAACGTTTCATCTTGTCTTGCAAAATTTGCCGCAAAGATAAGAATTCTCCTTAAATTAGCCCCATGATAGAGAAATCACAAGACTATGCCTACAGGCTGCGACTCAGGGTTCGCGACTATGAATGCGACATCGAGGGTGTCGTCAACAATGCCAACTACCAGCACTATCTCGAGTGCGGGCGCAACGAATTCCTCCGCTCTATAGGAGTCGATTATGTAGAGTGCACGGCCAATGACTACATTTTCATGGTTGCACGCATCGAAATGAACTTCAAAACCGCTCTCCGCGGCGGAGAGGATTTCGAAGTGTGTCTGAATGTGAAGCGGGAAGGGGCGCGCTACATATTCTATCAGGACATACTGAGAGCCTCGGACGGCAAAGTTGCGGTCAATGCAGTGGTGGAATGTGTGGCTCTGCACGAAGGCCGCATCGTCAGGGAAACCCCTTACGACGGGGTCATGAAGCCGTTTTTCCTTTAGATGCTTTCAGGCCGCTGCCCTGCAATAATCATCTCTGACAGCGGGTCCTCGATGTATTTCTGGATGGCACGTTTCAGCGGGCGCGCTCCGTATTCGGGGTCGTAGCCCTGTTCGCACACGAGTTTCTTGGTCTCGGGCTTGATTTCGATGTCGTAGCCCAGTGCCGTCATCCTCGCAAGGAGCTCCTTCAGCTCTATGTTGCAGATGGCTTCAATGTTCTCCTCGCTGAGGGCGTTGAAGAGGATGCGGTCGTCTATCCTGTTCAGGAATTCAGGAGTGAACTTCTTGTTCAGCGCCTTCTCGATGATGTCCGAACTGCGCTGCTGACGGTCGTCGGCCGTGGTCTTGAAGCCGATTCCGCTGCCGAAATCCTTGAGTTCGCGACTGCCGATGTTCGATGTCATGATGAGGACCGTGTTGCGGAAGTCGATGTGCCGCCCCGCACTGTCAGTCAGCCTGCCCTCGTCGAGCACTTGCAGCAGGATATTGAAGATGTCCGGGTGAGCCTTTTCAATCTCGTCGAGCAGAACCACCGAATAGGGTTTGCGGCGGACCCTTTCGCTCAGCTGGCCGCCTTCGTTGTATCCGACATAGCCCGGAGGGGCGCCAATCAGGGCGCTTACTGAGAATTTCTCCATGTATTCGCTCATGTCTATGCGGATCATGTTGTCGTCGCTGTCGAACATGTATTCTGCGAGTTTCTTCGCCAGCTGTGTCTTGCCGACTCCGGTGGGGCCGAGGAAGATGAAGGTTCCGATGGGCTTGTTGGGGTCGCGGAGTCCGGCACGGTTGCGCTGGATGGCTCTTACCACCTTGTCTACAGCCTCATCCTGGCCGATGACCTTGGTTTTGAGACGCGGAGCCATCTGGAGCAGTTTGTCTGTCTCGGCTTCTGAAACTTTGCTGACAGGCACGTTGGACATCATGGAAATCACTCCGGCAATGTCCTGCTCGGTCACAACGGCTTTCCCGGAAGGCTCTCTCGCGTCGGCCAGAGCCTGCCTTTCGTTCTCGAGGGCGACTTCTTCCCTGCGCAGTTCGGCTGCCTTCTTGAAGTCATCTCCGGTGGCCGCGTCCCTCTTGTCCTGCCTTACCTTGTCGAGGCGTGCATTAACACTCTCCATCTCTGGGGAAGGAGTGATGTCGGAAGACTTTATACTGTAGCGGGCGGCAGCCTCGTCCATCGCGTCAATGGCCTTGTCGGGCTGGCTGCGGTCGGTGATGTAGCGGTTCGACAGCACCACGCAGGCATTCAGGGCCTCGGGTGTGTATTCCACATTGTGGAAAGCTTCGTATTTCGGCTTGAGGGTCTGAAGAATCAGCAGTGTCTGGTCGAAATCGGTCTGTTCCACTATCACTTTCTGGAAACGGCGCTCCAGGGCACCGTCCTTCTCTATGATTTCGCGGTATTCATCGAGAGTGGTCGCGCCTATGCACTGAATCTCGCCGCGGGCAAGGGCGGGCTTGAGGATGTTCGCGGCGTCGAGAGAGCCGGCGGGACCTCCTGCACCCACCAGCGTATGCACTTCGTCGATGAACAGGATGACGTTGCCGGCGGCCTTGACTTCGTCAAGTATGGCTTTCAGCCTCTCTTCAAACTGTCCGCGGTATTTCGTCCCCGCCACCATCGAGCTCATGTCGAGGCTGACGATGCGCTTGTCCCTCAATGCAGAGGGGGCCTTCTTGTTGATGATATCCTGTGCGAGGCCTTCCACTATGGCGGACTTGCCGACTCCGGGGTCTCCGATAAGCACAGGATTGTTCTTCTTGCGCCTGCACAGAATCTGGAATATGCGTTCCACTTCCTTTTCCCTGCAGACCACAGGGTCGAGCTTTCCGCTGACGGCTTCGGCGGTCAGGTCGATGCCGTGCTTGTCGAGGGTGGGGGTCTCCTTGGCCTTCACCTTCTTGCCCTGCGCAGGCTGGGGGCTTGCTGCCGCAGCCGCTTTCTTCTGCTCTTGCGGCTCTTGTGCCTTCCGGGCGGAGCTGCCGGCAGCCATGACATAACTCCTCACGCTCTCATGCGAGATGCCGTATCTGTTCAGCACCGGTGTGACGGTGTTGTAGGTATCCTTGATTATGGCAAGCAGCAGATGCGACATCATCGGGTTCTCGGCCTTGCATTCTATCAGTTCGGTCGAGAGATTGCGGTAAACGTCCTCGATATCCTTGGAAATGTTCAGGCTTGACGCCTTGTCGTAGGGGATGTACTCTCCGGTCCCGATTATGCTCTCTATCTCTGCCTTGACGTTGTCGGGATTGGCGTTGAATGCCTTGATCGTTTCCACCGCATCGTTGTTTCCGTCGCGGAGAATCCCGAGAAAGAGGTGGTCGGCGGTGACGCTGCGGTTACCGAGCCTGGCCGCTTCCTCCCTGGCATAAGACATTATCTTCTGAAGTATCTTTGTGAAATCCATTTTGCAAAACTTTTAGCGCAAATTTAGAAAAGTTTTGCCATTGAGGTTGCAACTTCGAAAAAGTTGACTACATTTGCAGTCCCATACGGGAATGCTTCCTTAGCTCAGTTGGTAGAGCACGACACTCTTAATGTTGGGGTCCAGGGTTCGAGACCCTGAGGGAGCACAAAAAAAACAGAAGCCAGTCGGCTTCTGTTTTTTTGTACTCCGGGGGAGCATTGTTTCTACGGGAGCTCTGCCCCCGGGCCCCTGCGTCGCGACGCGACGAAACAAAAAGCCAGCCGGTCCGGCTGGCTTTTTTCGTATCATTATCATTCGGAATTAAATCACGATGGGTTTGTACTTCGGAACGAGGGCCTTCATGATAATCCAGCCGATTACATAGGCGACGGCGCAGTAGCAGAAGATGATGAAGTAGCCTGCGGGCTTGCCTTCGAAACCGAGGAAGGAGAATGCCGAACCGGCGTTCTCTGCGAAGGTGAAGAGGTTACCTGCCACCTTCTGGATAATCATCGAGCCAATACCGCCGGCCATTGTGCCGATGCCGGTGATGGAAGCGACGGCGCCTTTCGGGAACATGTCGCCGATGGTAGAATAGAGGTTGGCAGACCATGCCTGATGTCCTGCGCCTGCAAGACCGATGAGGATAGCGGGCCACCAGGGACTGATCTGTCCCAGAGGCTGTGCAAAAAGCGCAGCGATAGGGAAGAAGGCGAAAATCAGCATGGCGAGCATGCGGCCCGGATAAGGATGCATACCTTTCTTCTCCACGAACAGTTTCGGCAGATATCCTCCGAAAATGGAAACGATGGTCACGATGGCGTAGAGAGTGAATATCAGAGCCTGTCCCTTGGGACTTGAGGCCTTGATGCCGAACTGGTTGGCGAAATAAGAAGGAGCCCAGAACAGGAAGAACCACCATACGCCGTCAGTAAAGAACTTGCCGGTGATGAAGCTCCAGGTCTGTTTGTATTTGAAGCACTGCCACAGTGAGATTGACTTCTCTTCCTTGACCGTTTCGACCTTTTCCAGCTCGTCGTCCTGATGGATGTACTCGAGCTCGGCGTCGTTCACATGTTTGCTCTTTTCGGGCTTGTCATACAGCCATGCCCAGAAGAACATCCAGATGAAGCCGACACCACCGATGATGATGAAGGCCATTTCCCAGCCGAGATGCTTGGCGAGGGGGGGGATGCAGAGAGGCGCTGCGAGTGCGCCTACGGATGCGCCGGCATTGAAGATAGAAGTGGCGAAAGCCCTGTCCTTCTTGGGGAAGTACTCGGCTGTCGTCTTGATGGCGGCCGGGAAGTTTCCGGATTCACCAAGCGCCAGTATTCCTCGGCAGAACAGGAACATGTACACTGAGACCGTTGAAATTGCAAGGGCGGTGTTGCTTCCGGCCTCCACTGCGCGGAGGGCGGCCACATTGTTGATACCGTCTACGAAAAGGGTGGTTGCCCAACCGCAGGCTGCGTGCAGCACGGCACCGAATGACCATACGCCGATGGCGATGAGGTATCCCTTCTTGGTTCCCATCCAGTCGATGAATTTTCCAGCGAAGAGACAGATTACCGCGTAGAAGATTGAGAAGAAGCTGGTGATTGTTCCGTAATTCGCATCAGTCCAATGAAACTCGGGCTTGATGAATTCGTCGTAGGTAAGCGAGAGCACCTGGCGGTCAAGATAGTTGACGGTTGTTGCAAAGAACAACATGGCGCACATCACCCACCTGAAATTTGTAGCTTTTGTGTTAGACATATAGTGAATGGTTTGTTCTTGATTTTTTGAAAAAAGTCCGGCTAATTTAGGAAATAAAACAATAGAAACCTAAGAAGAGGCTCAGAATCCTCTTGAGTATGCCCGCCATGGATTGGCGTACACCTTGCCTATTTCATGATCCATGTCGTTTATTTCCATGTCGATCTGCCATTTTCTGCCTGCATTGACATAATTGTCGATGAACCACATCACGGCGTCGAACTGTTCCATCTGGAAGGAGGCGACTTCGTGAGAATGGTTGCCGAAGCTTGCGAAGCAGTAGGGATAGCCAGCTTCCTTGTAGCCTGCGGCCAGCTGTTTGCTGCCGAACATGCCCAGCCTGAACAGTTGAATCCGGTTGTAGGGAACGAGCCTGTCTTCATCGCCGTGCAGGAAGAAGGCGGGGGCGGGTTCATGGACGCTGTATTTGCATTTTCCCATGTTGGAGAATACACCCCCCGAGAAAGAAATCACTCCGGACAGTCTGAAATCTGCAGGTATGGCCGAGGCCATTTCGCTGCGGTTGCTGAGCTCATAATTCGCCTGAAGGACGGAAATCGCCCCTGCGCTGCTGCCGCAAATTATGATTCTGTCCGGATCTATACGCAGCGTTCCGGCATTTCGGAGGATATAATCGATGGCGGCGAACAGGTCTTCAGTGGCCATGCGGATGGCATTTCTGAAGGATTTGAGCATTTTCAGGGAACTTTTTTCGTGGACACCTTTCAGCCCGAGACGGTAGTCGCTGGCTGCGGTAACATAGCCCTGGTCAGCCAAAGCACGGCAGAATGTGCTGTATAGCTCCGCCCGCTGATAGTTGGCCACGAAGCCTCCGCCATAAACGAAAATTACGCACGGCCGCAGGGTATCGGACTGCTGCCAGTGCCCGGGGAAATAGAAATCGAGGTTCAGGGTCTGGGTGTCGCGGACTGCAAAAGCCTTGGTGCTGTCCCAGCGGCCGGCAGGCTGGGCCTGTGCGTATTGTGCCCCCAGGAGTGCGGCCGCTGCCATGGCTGCCAATGCGATAATGTACCTTTTCATTATTGTGGTTTTATAAATTGCTTCAAATATTTCAGGCTGCCGAAATTGCTAATCATGAACCCTCCGTTGTCCGGCGTCCTTTCCCTGACAAAGGTGGCGGGGTTGACCCAGAAAGTCACGGCCTCGCGCAGTCCTGCCTCATGAAAGCCCATGCGTGCATACACCGCCCCGTCGGACCATTCCAGGTCGGCGTAGGTCATGACCTCGTCGGGCACGGTGTCCGCAGCAAAACGGGCGAGCATGCGGCTCATACCGCCGGAAATCCTGCTGCCGGACAGGCTCGCATACCTGACCCACTCGTACGAACGCAGGGGCAGCCGGCTACCTCCGATTTCTCTCGGAATCGTGCGCGGGGAAGAAAAAAGCGACACTGCCACGAGCTCTTCGCCGAGGAACATCCCGTATTTGTACTTTGCCTTGGCGCTTCCGTAGCTGTGATGGCAGCCGAGGAAGGCAGCGGCGGTCACTGCGTCTATGCGGCGGATGACGCATTTCCTTGCAAAAATCCTCCTGAACCGGCCCAGATGGGCGAGTATCCTTTCTTTTATATAAGGGCCGCCGGTCATCCACCTGTCTTCATACAGGTAGATTACCCCTTTTTCCCGTTCCGGAAGCTTGAATCCTTGCAAAGGCACAAGCCGTATCGCCACCCCGTTCTCCGGAAAATAAAAAAACAACCCCTCTCTGATGAAAGGAATTCCCTGAATGGAAATAAATTCGACGAATTCTTCCTGAAAATTCATGCTGTAAAGGTATGAAAGTTCTTATTGCCCTATACATTTTTTTTCGTATCTTTACCCGATATTTAGTGTAGATTTATTTTGATGGATTTAGAAGACAACAACATTGTAGAGGAACCCGAAGAGAGGTTGATTCCCATAAGCGTGGAATCGGAGATGAAGAGCGCCTACATCGACTATTCGATGTCGGTGATCGTGTCGCGCGCCCTGCCCGATGTTAGGGACGGTATGAAGCCGGTTCACAGGCGAGTCCTGTTCGGCATGGAGGGTCTTGGCGTGGGTTCAAGCGGAAGCACCAAGAAGTCCGCACGTATAGTAGGAGAGGTTCTCGGTAAATACCACCCCCACGGCGATTCCAGCGTCTATGATGCCATGGCGCGTCTCGCGCAGCCCTGGAACATGAGATATCCGCTCGTTTTCGGACAGGGCAACTTCGGCAGCGTCGACGGCGACCCTGTCGCAGCCATGCGTTACACGGAGGCGAAGCTTGAAAAACTGGCAGAAGAGGTGCTTGAAGACCTCGACAAGGATACCGTAGATTTCATGCCCAACTTCGACGAATCGCTCGAAGAGCCCAAGGTGCTGCCTTCCAAGGCGCCCCTGCTGCTGCTCAACGGAGCATCCGGCATCGCAGTCGGCATGGCCACGAACATGGCTCCCCATAACCTCACCGAGGTTTGCAATGCCATCTGTGCCTATATCGATGACCCTGACATTACCGTCGAGGGCCTGATGCAGCATATCAAAGGCCCCGACTTCCCGACGGGAGGCATCATTCAGGGCATTTCCGGCATCAAGGACGCTTTTGAGACAGGCCGTGGCAGGATAGTGGTCCGCTCCAAGACCGACATCGAGGTCTCGGAAAGCGGCCGCGAGACCATAGTGGTTTCGGAGATTCCCTATCAGGTCAACAAGAAAGAACTGATTGAGAAGATAGCAGAGCTTGTAGAGGCCAAGAAAATAGACGGCATTTCATACATCAACGACGAGAGCGACCGCAAAGGCATGCGCATCGTCATCAAACTGAAGATGGGCGCCGTGGCCAACGTGGTGCTGAACACCCTGTTCAAGTACACCCAGCTCCAGGCCAGCTTCTCAGTGAACAACATCGCCCTTGTGGACGGCCGCCCGAAGCTGCTCAACCTCAAGGACCTCATTAAATATTTCGTCCGTCACCGCCACGAAGTGGTGCTCCGCAGGACACGTTTTGACCTCGATGCGGCCCGGAAGAGGGCTCACATCCTCGAAGGCCTGCTCAAGGCGCTGGATATAATAGACCTCATCATCGAGCATATCCGTGCTTCCAAGACGGTTCAGGAAGCCCGCGACGGCCTGATGGAGAAGTTCGGATTCACAGAGCCCCAGGCCGACGCCATCGTTGAAATGAGGCTCCGTCAGCTGACCGGCCTGGAAAGGACCAAGCTCCAGGCAAGCTACGACGAGCTGGAAGCTCTCATCCATCATCTTCAGGCCATCCTTGACGACGAAAGCCTGCAGTTCGGCCTTATAAAGGACGAGATGCAGGATCTCATAGCCAAATACGGCGACGACCGCCGCACCGAGATAGCGCCCAGCGCAGAAGACTTCAACCCTGAAGACTTCTATGCCGACGAAGACGTGGTGATAACCATTTCCCACCTCGGCTACATCAAGCGCACCCCTCTGACCGAATACCGCCTGCAGAACCGCGGCGGCATAGGCTCCAAGGGCAGCACAACCCGCGAGGAAGACTTCATAGAACATATATATGTGGCCAACATGCACAGCACGATGATGTTCTTTACCAAGAACGGCAAGTGCTACTGGCTCAAGGTTTACGAAATCCCCGAGGGAGCGAAGGCTTCGAAGGGCCGTGCCATCCAGAACGTCATAAACATCGAGCCCGAAGATGTCGTTCAGGCTTATATCAACGTCAAGTCGTTCGACGACAAGGAATATGTCGACAACCACTTCGTCATCCTCGCGACCAAGACCGGCGTCATCAAGAAGACATCCCTCGAAGCATACTCCCGTCCCCGCGCCAACGGTGTGATAGCCGTGAACATCAGGGAAGGAGACGCATTGATAGAAGCCCGCCTGACCAACGGCAACAATTATGTCCAGCTGGCCGGCCGCAACGGCTACCTCTGCAGCTTCCACGAGAGCAAGGTGCGCGCCATAGGCAGGACTGCCACAGGTGTCCGCGGAATCGCTCTGGCTGAGGGAGATGAGGTCGTTGGCATGATTTGTGTTGACAAGGATATTCCGGAGGAAAGCTTGCCTCAAGTGCTGGTAGTCAGCGAGAACGGATACGGCAAGAGATCCCGGATAATGGATTACAGGATTACCAACCGAGGAGGAAAAGGTGTCAAGACCATTAACATAACTGAAAAAACAGGCCATCTGATAGCCATCAAGGATGTAACTGACGACAATGACCTGATGATAATCAACAAGTCAGGCATAACCATCAGGATGGCGGTTTCCGACATCAAGGTGGCAGGCAGGGCGACTCAGGGAGTCAAACTGATAAATATCAGAGAAAATGACAGTATCGCAGCTGTCTGCGTAGTGAGCAAGAGTGAGGAGGGTGAAGCAGCAAATGCGGAGTCTCAGACAGACAATCAGCAAACACAAACAGAATAAACACTAATCTACACTAAAATGAAAAAGATTCTCCTTTTTGTTCTTGCATCTTCTATTTCGATGATGGCAATGGCGCAGCCCCCGATGGGCGGCGGCGGAATGCGCGGCGGCGGACCTGGCGGCTTCCCCGGCGGAATGCCTCAGGGTGGAGGAAACACTATTTCCGCTGCACTCGGTGCAGGTACCAATGCTTCTGAGGCCAAAGCTGTTCTTGATGCAAAGAAAGCTCTCGACAAGGCTTTGGCTGCTACCGAAAATGCTAAGAAAGCTGCAAGCGCATCTACATGGACTGCGCTCAGCGACGCTTATGTAAAAGCTTATGACGCTCCTGCACAGAACATTCTTGCAGGCAGCCAGATGGCCGAGGTAAACGTTTTCCTCAAAGGTCAGAAGGCTACCGGCATAAGCAAGAGAAACGGTGCCGAGGGTGTTGAATACGAAGTAGTTTCTTATGACAACAAGGACCTTTACTACAGGGACGGCGTCCTCGATTTCTGGGTTGTTACCATGCCCGTAGCAGAAAATGCCCTTGACAAGGCTTATGAAGCTCTCGAAAAAGCGTTCACACTCGACCCTAAAGCTGCAAACAACAAAGCTTATGGTGAAAAGGCGCAGACAATCCACAAGGATTTCTATGATGAGGCCGTGAATAACTACCTTGCCGGCAATACGGCTGCAGCAAGCGGTCTTTTCGACAAAGCAGCCGCCGTATCAGCAGGCAAGATCATCAACGGCTTCGACTCCCTCAGCGTTTACAACTCAGCTCTTATGGCTGCTTTGAGCGGCGACAGGGCTGCTGCTGTAGCGAAATACAAAGTCTGCCTGGATAAGGGTTTCTACAATGAAGGCAATGTCTTCTCAAATCTCGCCGACCTTTATAAAGCTGACGGCGACACTGCCACATGCGTGCAGACTCTCGAAAATGGTTTTGAGAAGTTCCCCAACAGCCAGGCAATCCTCGTAGGTCTCATCAACTACTATCTTGAGTCCAATTCAGAGCCCGACAAGCTTTTCACTCTGCTTCATAATGCCCAGGCCAATGACCCTAAGAACGCTTCTCTTTACTATGTTGAAGGAGACGCTCACAGGAAACTCGGCAACTATGACAAGGCCATCGAGCTTTACAACAAATCAAGCGAGGTTGATCCCAACTACATCTACGGTATCCTCAACATTGGTATCCTCTATTACGACCGCGCTGTCGAGACTCAGGAAGTCGCCAGCCTGGAAATGGACGATGCCAAGTATGCTGCACTCATTGACGAACTCAACGGCTATCTCGAGCAGGCCATCGCTCCTTTCGAGAAAGCGTTCGGCATGACCGAGGACCGCGACATCAAAATGGCAGTCGCTGATTATCTGAAGAATATCTACTACAGGTTCAGGGACAAGAGCGACGCTTACATGGCCGCTTACGAGAAGTACAACAACTTCTTGAAAGGCGAATAAAACAATTCACAAGTAAAGGCTGCCCTCCGGCAGCCTTTCTTGTTAAACAAATCTTATTGCAATGGGTGGTCTTTTCGGGGTAATATCAAAAAAGAAATGCGTGATGGATCTGTTCTACGGAACTGACTATCACTCACATCTCGGAACAAAAAGAGGCGGCATGGCAGGTATCAATCCCGACGGTACTTTTGTCAGGGCAATCCATAGCCTCAAACAATCTTATTTCAGAGTCAAGTTCGAGGACGAGCTGCGCAAGTTCGAGGGTAACAGCGGCATCGGCGTCATAAGCGACAACGAATCACAGCCCATCGTGCTCAATTCGCATCTGGGCAGGTTTGCTGCAGTTTCCGTGGCCAAGGTCAGCAACATCGACAGGCTCGAACAGGAGGTGCTCGATTCAGGCAAGAACTTCACTGAACTCAGTGACGGCGCGACTAACGCCACCGAGCTTGTTTGCCATCTGATTACCGAGGGGGCTACGTTTGCGGAAGGCATCGACCACATGCAGCGCAAGGTTTACGGCTCCTGCACCATATTGCTCCTCACTCAGCAGGGCATTATCGCCGCCCGCGACTTCAATGGCCGCACTCCCCTTGTAATCGGACGTAAGGACGACTCGTATGCCGTGGCCAACGAGGATTTCAGCTTCTGCAACCTGGGATACGAAAAGTGCTATGAGCTTGGCCCCGGAGAGGCGGTTCTCATTACGGCAGACGGCTTCAGACAGCTTCTTGAGCCGAGGGGAAGGCTTCATATCTGCTCTTTTCTCTGGATTTACTACGGCTATCCTTCAGCTGCATACGAAGGCGTGAATGTGGACGATGTACGCTACAACCTCGGCTCCCTGATGGGCCGCAGCGACG
>Ga0265299_10002662_pt1 | contig 18011 bp, 12 predicted proteins | sample AusTroGonzalo_MG_4_FD_193485 | JGI IMG/M metagenome (GOLD analysis project Ga0265299, IMG submission 193485) | Bovine rumen microbial communities from tropical cattle in Woodstock, Queensland, Australia - Gonzalo_02 | ecosystem: Host-associated > Mammals > Digestive system > Stomach > Rumen ... | reverse complement strand
ACGCTCCTGTACGCGTTGACAACTCACAGCTGGAGGAGATAATATTCACCAACAGCATACCTTACCGTAACCCCATCCCCTGCAAGAAGCTCAAGCAGATCTCTATTGCACAGATGTTTGCCGAGACAATACGCAGAGTGATATCAAACGAGTCTATCAGCTCACAATATCTTATCAAGTGATATGAAAAAACTGTTTCTCCTCATTGCCGCATCCGTACTGCTGGTAGCTTGCGGCGGAAAGGATGCATATACCGTAAAGGGCTCCATCGAGGGCGTTGAGGACGGTACTCTCATTGTACTGAGCACTCTCAAATACGGCAGCCTTACCGATATTGATTCAGTGGCCGTAAAGAACGGCAAGTTCTCATTCAAGGGTGAGACCGATACCGCTCATGTGGCTGTTGTCACTTTTGAGCTGGACGGTAACGTAGGCGGTTGTGAGTTCTTCCTGGAGAGCGGAAACATTGATCTGAACATCAGTGTGGCCGATGCCAGCCAGCATATAGGCGGTACTCCCAACAATGACGCTTTCCAGCTGTTCTATGATGAAACCCAGTCTTTGAGCGATGAGGCCGATGAGTTGGAGGATAAGATACGCATCACATTGGCTTCACAGGGTGACTGCTCAGACCTTTACAGGCAGATGGGTGAGCTGCAGGACCGTTTCAAGGAGATGCTAATTCAGAGCATCATGGATAATGCGGGAATGCTTTACTCCTATCAGCAGCTGATGGAGAATTACACTCTGTTTGAACCCGAGGAGGTTGTCCCGATGCTTGAGAAACTGGCTCCCACATTTGGCGGTGACATGATGTTCGGTCAGCTTACATCTATCATAAACACTCAGCTGAGCACAAGTCTGGGACATCCGTATCTGGATTTTGAGGCTCCTCTGCTGGATAAGAAGTATGCATACTCCACAAAGGCTTCACTGTCAGACTATGTAAAGAAGAACAAGGTTGTCCTGCTGGATTTCTGGGCAAGCTGGTGCACTCCCTGCATGAATGAGGTTCCCAACCTTAAGGCTGCCTACAAGAAGTTCAAGTCAAAAGGTTTTGAGATTGTCAGCGTGTCTGTTGATGACAGCACTGAGGATTGGATCAAGGCTGTCAAGGACAACGGTATGAACTGGGTTCAGCTTTGGAACGGTGAGGAGGATGATATGCTGACCTCTGCCGCTTACCAGTACTCGGTTTCTGCAATTCCCTGCACGTTCCTGATTGATTCCGACGGTACTATCATAGGACGTAACCTGCGTGATGATGAACTTGAGGCTGCTCTTGAGGACTACTTTAAGTAAACAGCGTTACTGATATATAAAGAAGCGGAGCAATTCACATTGCCCCGCTTTTTTTCTGTGTCTTTCAAATCAACCTTTTCCTTTAATTAAAAACCTAATACTAGTACTATTGTCGTTATCTCTTAATGTTTTTTGTCTTTACGGTTTACGGGTGATCTTACGCATCAGGTCATTGCGGTTTGTGCTGAACTCGAGCGTATTTGCTGCCACCACGTAATTCTGAGGATCAACGCAGCTGCGGTATGCAGTGAGCAGGAAATCGTAACGGTTGCTGTCAAAGCTGAATGTCTTGGCCATATCGGCTATCTGACGTGATGTGAGCAGGTTGCCACATACTATCATCTCGGCCAGCTTGCCTCTTGCGTTGTCAAAGCTCTCCTTCTTGAGTGCCTTGATGATGGCGTTCATATCAGAATTGGTTACCTTGCGGTAGGGCTCTCCGTCACGGATCTCGTCAATGCGGTTGTCCAGGACATACTTCATCATCTTGTCACGGCTTGAGCTGTAATCCAGTGTTCCGAGTACCAGATAGAAGTTGTGTCTGTCTACGCAGTTATCATACGCTTTCTTGAGGAACTTGATCCTGTTGGTGTCATAATCAAAGATTTCCGATATCATGACTATCTGATCTACGGTCATGAGACCTCCGGTGCTGAATATCATATCGGCCATCTTAAGACGGTCAGAATCAAATCTCTCGCGGTCAAATGCACGGATGACATCGTTGTCGACAACCTTCAGGACCGGTACGCGGCGTTCCAATACTGCAACCGGCTGTGTGCGACGTGGATCGGGCTGACGAACCAGTTTCTCATCCCTACGCTGGTCACGACGTTCGTCACGACGCTCGGTGCGTGTCCTTCTTGCAACTCTGGACTGTGCCTCAACACTCTGGGCGGTAAGCAGAAGCGCTGCCAATGCTATACCAATCATCATTCTCGTTTTCATCGCTGTGGTTTTTTGTGGTTTCTACTCTAAAGACGGACATGCACGTTTTTTGTTAATCATCTTTTTACTACTTCTCTGTCAAAGAAATCTAAAAAGTAGGGCCAGTTGGGTCCTGCTTCATGTCCTCCGTGATGCTGGCGATAGGTCAGACGACCGTCCATCAGGCCGTTATCCATACCGGGGAAGAGATCGGTTCCCACGCCTTTATAACCTAAAAGTTCATATACGGCCGAAGCCTTTGAGGTTGATATGAAAGATCCTACTACATCCTGCCACTTGTCACCGCTCCAGCTGCCGGTTGAAATGAAGCAGGCACGCGGGGCGCACAGGGCTATGAGTTCATGCTGGTCTACGGGCAGGTCATTCTCAGTGAGCGGGTCTGTTCCGTATTTGATAAGGTTACCGCATACCCAGTGGTACTCCTCATTTGATACGATATTGCCGATGCTCTCACCGCAGTCACGACGCCATCCAGCTGCGCCGGCCTTGCCCGATGAGGCTATAAATCCGGCGGCGATACGCTCCTCAAAAGCCATGGCTACGAGTGATGCCTTGCCGTAACGTGATACGCCCTCGATGGCGCACTTGGTGGCATCGAAAGTGTTATCGGTCTCAAAGTAATCGATGAGACGTGACAGGCCCCAGCCCCATGCACGCAGTGAACCCCAGTCTGTAGGCTGGCGGAACTCACCCTTGTTGCAGAGTCCGATGATACCGTTGGTGAGTCCTGAGCCTGCATCGGCTTGGATGGATGAGGGGTTGATGGTGGCTGCGGCCCAACCGCGCTCAATGACCATCTGCTGCCATGAGGTGCTGCCGGCGCGGGTGCGGGTGGGGTCACCGCCTCCGAATCCGAACTCTATGATTACCGGGAGCTTGGTGCTGCCGTTATCGGGATAGACCACGTTGGCCTGAATCTCTACCGTGATGGCGGGGTAACTGGAGTTGTCAACAACACCTTTAAGGTAACGGACAACTACAGGGGTGCCTGCAAAATCCTTCTTCTCCTCACCAGTTACCTCCCATTTCACGCCGGGGACATTCTCAGGGATGCGGCCGTAGACGTTGTCCTCAAAGAGTTTCACTATCTCAGGACGGCGTGTCTTGTACCACATCTTGGCGCTGGTTACCTTCTTGCCGCTCTCTGTGGTGAGGGCATCGGGATAGAAGGGGTAGGGGTTGGCTATGAGCTCGTCATAATTGGGGTGCTTGCTCTCATCCTGGCTGTTGGGCTGACGGCCCTCACGGGGCTGGTCTACGCCAACTTTTGCCAGCATATCGGCATAATCGGCCGCTGCTATCTTGCGCAGGCTGTCCTGGCTGGCGCGGTTGCCGCCTCCAAACATCATGAACTGGGCGTTTGCCGTAAAGGGAATGCAGGCTAATAATGCCCCTGCAAGCATATACTTCATTGTTCTCATAAACTTATTGGTTTGTCTCTCAAAGGTACGGTATTTCCCGGTATAAAAAAAGAGGCCATCATGGAAATGATGACCTCCTTGATATGTGTGCGGCTATAATTACTTTCCGGGCTTGTAAGCGGCGTTCAGACCATCCAGAATCTCAGCTGTGATGTTGAGGCTCTCATTGGCGAACATGAGGCTTGACTTGGATATGATAAGGTCGTAACCGTGTGACTTGTTGTACTCCTTGATGAAGTTGTCAATGGTCTCGCTTACCTTCTGTGCGTTGGCGTTACCCTCATCGGCAAGTTCCTTGCTGTACTTGTCACTCTTTTCCTGGAGTGCCTGCTGTCTCTGGGCAAGACGGTTCTGCTCTGCCTCGGCACGCTCTCTTGATGAGTAAACACCCATCTCTATCTTCTTGTTGAATTCAGTTACGTCTTTCTGGAACTTGTTGGCATCCTCAGCCAGAACAAGGCGGTAGTTCTCTTCCTTGCGGAGCATCTCCTCAGAGAGATCCTGATAGAAGGTGTAGTTGGCCAGGAGAGAGTCAACATCAATGTAGGCAATCTTGAGACCTGAAACTGCAACAGGTGTCTGTTCCTGTGGAGAGGCAGCCTGCTGTTTGCACTGGCTGAAACCAAGGATTACAGCTGCAGATAATACAAGTGATGAAGCTGATTTAAAGTTCATATAGTTATTCTTTTTGTTATTTGCTCTTTTCTGTCACGGCCATCGGATTACTCTTCTGTGCCTGTGCGTCCTGTGATTCAACGCATCCTATGCCTCTCTTTCTCATGGCCGGATTCTTACCAACATGGATATTGGGGAATCTGCCGTTCTTCTTGAGCAGAATGGTAACTGATAAAAGGACTACCGCTGCCAGAAGGAAAAGTATAACTGTAAGAAACGTTTTCCACATACAGACCGCGAAGTTAGGGATTTAAGTTGAAATATTAGCAAGAATGATGTATTTTTGGAGTTGTTAAGAATTGGATATATGGAAAAGATTGACTGGTCCAAAAGAGTGATGGACATATTCATGGAGATATGCCGCATACCGCGTCCGTCGGGACATGAGGAGAAGATGGGAGAGTATCTGATGTCATTCGCCGCTGCACGCGGTCTTGCATGCCGCAAGGATGAGGTGGGGAATGTGCTCATCTCCAAACCGGCATCACCCGGATACGAGAACCGTCAGACGGTGATTCTGCAGGCTCACCAGGATATGGTGTGCGAGAAGGACGCCACTCTGGATCATGATTTCATGACCCAACCCATAGAGACTTACGTTGAGGACGGATGGCTCAAGGCACGTGGCACAACCCTTGGGGCCGATGACGGTATGGGTATAGCCATGGCTCTGGCAGTGCTGGACAGCAGTGAGATTGAGCATGGACCTGTTGAGTGTCTGTTTACTGTATCCGAGGAGACAGGTCTGACGGGTGCCGAGAATCTCAAGCCCGGCATGATGAACGGAAAGATGCTCATAAACCTGGACTCTGAGGATGAGGGTGAGATATTCATAGGTTGTGCCGGTGGCATAAACACAAGTGTTGAGTTTGACTATAAGAGTGAACCTGTGCCTGCGGGGTACATGTTCCTGCACGTGGGCGTGGACAAGTTCCATGGCGGTCACTCGGGCGATGACATAGACAAGGGGTTCGCAAACGCAAACAAGATTCTGGCACGGTTCCTTAACCGCGCTCTTGAGAAATATGACCTGAGACTGATTTCCTTGAGCGGCGGTAATCTGCACAACGCCATACCGCGTGATGCAGAGGTGGTGATTGCCGTTCCTTTTGCAGACCGTGAGAATATTCGCGTGGACTTTAACGTGTTTGCATCGGAAGTACAGGATGAGTATCATGTGACGGAGCGTGAGGCCAAGTTCTATATGGAGACTACCGATGCCGTGGCGGATTGCATTGAGCCGGCTGTGGCACGTAATATAATACGGTCTGTGTTTGCCGTGTTCAATGGCGTCTTTGCCATGAGCATGGATGTGCCGGGGCTGGTGGAGACATCGTCCAACCTGGCGCGTATACGCACGGAGAACGGTAAGGTTACAATGCTGGCTAGCCAGAGAAGTTCGGTTGAATCGGCAAAAAATGCCGTTCAGGAGACTCTGGCTGCATGTTTCCGCATGGCCGGAGCCAAAGTGGAGAGTAATGACGGATATCCGGGCTGGACTCCCAATCCCAAGTCAGAGCTGCTGGATATTGCGGTCCGCACATATAAGGAGCTGTTCGGGCGTGATCCCAAGGTGAAGGCTATTCACGCCGGCCTGGAGTGCGGCCTTTTCCTGACCTCATATCCTGATCTGGACATGATTTCAATAGGACCGACACTCCGTGGCGTGCATTCACCGTCGGAGCGCCTGGAGTTGGCTACTGTTCCGATGGTGTTTGATCATCTGCTGGCGATTTTAAAAAGCATCCCTATTTGATCGGAATCTCCAGCTTGAGCGTGATGTTGCGGCCGGGGTTGCGCAAGCCTACGTACTTGAGGCGGCTCAGATGGTCTACATATACCTCATCTGTCAGATTATCAGCTAAAAGGCTCAGGTGAGCCACACACTTTCCCTTGCTCAGGATATCGGTGTGGGCCGATGCCCCTACGAGCGTATAGGCTGCGGTCGGGGTCTCTGTTCCTTTCAGGTAGTGGTCCTGACGGAAATGATGGTCGGCACGCAGCGACAGGCAGCAGTTGTTAAAGGTGCGGCCGGAGTGTGTGATCTCCCATTTGATTTCTGCTCCAAGCTTGGGCGCAGGAATGAGCGGCATATCATCGGACTTGAACGTACCTCTTACATATGAGAAATCGGTTCCCAGATGAAGGGCGTGGATGGGGTGGTAATCGGCCGAAAATTCTGCTCCGTACAGCAGAGCGTCGGTCGCATCGTAGCGGTACTCCTCATATCCGTCTGTCACGATTCCTGTGCGCAGGGCGTAGATATAGTTGTCTATGCGGTTGCAGAACAGGGCTGCGGAGAGGGAGAGACGGCGTAGCTGTAGGTCTGCACCAAGGTCTCCCTGCAGGCTGAACTCCGGTTTAAGGGCGTTGTTTCCCTTTTCATATCTGATGGTTCCCTCATGGACTCCGTTCGATGCCAGCTCGCTCAGGTTGGGAGCGCGGAATCCGCGTGCTACGTTTGCCCTAAGGTTGAGCCTGTCGGCGGGTGAGTATACAAGTCCGATGCTTCCGGTCATGCCGGTGAAGTCACGCTTGAATGCATCGAACTTTTCATCCAGGAACAGACTGTTCAGATGACGCAGGTCCGCTCTCAGACCGCCTGCCAGTGTCAATCGGTCCCAGTTCTTTGTGGTTGTCAGGAAGAGTCCTGCATCAAAGAGACGGTAGGCGGGGATGAGCACCTCCTCACCCAGATTGTCACTCTGCTGGTACATTCCTCCTACACCTGCGGCCAGACGCCAGCCGTCTGCGCATTCATCGGTTGTGTATCGGATATCATAATTAAAGGTGGTGAGTTTGAAATCCAGTTCAGCCTCATCGGTCTCCTCCTCAAACTCCTGACGGCGGTTCTGCTGCAGGCCAAGGAGCAGTTTCAGGCTGCCGGGGCCCATGATGAATGAATTGTCCAGAACGGCCTTGTAATGGTGAACCTGCTGGAACGGGAGCTCCACGGCATATCCGGTGGGGCCTTCAAGCTCTGTTTCATCCTCCTCATAGCCCTCGGTCATGCCTGGGGTGAGGTGGTAATAGCCAAGCGTAAGTCGTGAGAATCCCCAGTCGCGGTCCAGTCCTATCTTGCCGCTTAATGAACGCTCGCGGAACTGGGTGCCGGGAATGAGTCCGTCGGCGGCATTGCGGAATGCGTGTGCGTATTTGTCGGTAAAACGGATGTCCCAGACTGTGCCGCCGCGGTTGCCGCTCTGATATACGGAATAGGCTGCCAGGCCGCTGTTGGTCTGATACTCGCTGCTTATTCCGGCCTCCAGCGCTCCCGGCTCAGGCAGCGGGTTGGGGTTGAGTATGATTACGCCTGCCAGCGCATCGGACCCGTACATGAGGCTGGCGGGACCTTTCAGGACCTCGGCACTGCCCACGGTCTGGGCATCGACCTCTATTCCGTGTTCATCGCCCCACTGCTGGCCCTCCTGACGGATTCCGTCGGCCATAAGGATTACGCGGTTGTAACCCAGTCCGCGGATGACAGGTTTGGATATGCCGCTGCCGGTAGTTACCTGACTTACTCCCGGAATGGTGGCTATCGCATCGATGATGTTGGTTGATGCCTTGCTCCTGAGTGTCTGCGCATCGGCCACGCTTATGGCCGATGGGGTCTGGCTCAGGCGGCTGGTTCCGGTGAGTCCTGTGACCGTGATTTCATCGAGTTTGAGATGTGTATAGAATATGTCGGTACTGTCTTGTGAATATGCAGCTGTATGCAGTGAAATGCACAGCACAGCCGCAATGAATATGTTTTTTTTCATTGTGCTTGTTTTATGGTTGATAAAAATGATTGGGTAGGGAGCAGTCAGGCTGACTGTCCGTTTCTTTCTTGCTTGTTTGCTTGTAATTAGCAGATTACGGATGGAGGCGCTCTCAGTGAGATGCAACCTGACTGCCCTATTACGGGAGTGGCAGGAACGCTGACAAAGAGTTTCGCTGCCGGTATGGTTTGGATTGTGGCCGATGCCTGAACGGATTCAAGCTGGACGGTTGACAGGAACTGGCAGACAGGGCACTCCTGATACGTTCCGAAATCAACAAGGTCACCGTGGTTATTATGGTCTACAGCAACCGTTTGATAGCTTGGCAGGTGAAAGTGGAGCGATGCAAGCAGCAGAGCCTGCACAAAGACCGTCAGCATCAGTGATACTGATATCTGTTTCCACCTGTTTTTTGCCATTCTGTTTAGTTGTGTGCCTGTTTCGGGGCGCTAAGATAATGCCAAAAAATGATGTTGTTGCGCAACCGGGTGCTCACTACGCCGTTTTTTAAGTATTTTTGCAGTAAACCCCCAAACCATTATGGAGCGAAGCATTGAATACCTGCAGCTGCTGGCCAAGAGTTTTCCGTCCATCGCGGCTGCATCGACCGAAATAATAAACCTTGAGGCAATCCTGAACCTGCCAAAGGGTACAGAGCATTTTGTGACCGATATCCACGGCGAGTACGACGCGTTTGACTACGTGTTGCGCTCTGCATCGGGCGTGATCCAGCAGAAGATAGAGGCTGTATTCGGTGATGAGCTGAGTGTGGACGATAAGCGCAGCCTTTGCGCCCTGATAAGTTATCCCGAGGCCAAGCTCCGTGTGCTCAAGGCAGAGAATGAGAACCTGGACGAGTGGTACAAGGTCACTCTGATGCAGATGATTGCGGTTCTCACGCGCGTATCGTCCCGATACACCCGCTCCAAGGTGCGTAAGGCGCTGCCCAAGGACTACGCGTACATAATCGAGGAACTGATGCATGAGACCCGTGGCACGTTCATCTCCAAGCACAATTACCTTAAGGCGATTGTCGACACTATTGTCTCTACCGGCCGTGCAAGCCATTTCATAATTGCCATTGCCGATGTCACCCGCGACCTGGTGATAGACCAGCTTCATATAATAGGTGATATCTACGACCGTGGACCCGGCGCGCACCGCATCATGGATATGCTCTGCAGTTACCGCGATTTTGATATCCAGTGGGGTAACCACGACGTGGTGTGGATGGGAGCTGCCAGCGGAAGTGCCGCCTGTGTGGCCAATGTGGTGCGTAACAGTCTCAAGTACTCTGATATGAGCACGCTTGAGGACGGTTACGGAATCAACCTGCTGCCGCTGGCTACATTCGCAATGGATACCTACGCAAATGATCCCTGCTCGCTGTTCAATCCCGTCAAGTCCGATGACACTCCAGCTGATGTGCCTCCCACACGTCTTATGGCGCAGATGCACAAGGCCATCGCCATCATCCAGTTCAAGCTGGAGGCCGCGGTGATTGAACGTCATCCGGAGTTCAGGATGGAGCATCGCAACCTGCTTGACAAGATGGACCTTAAGCGCGGCGTAATTTGTATGGGAAGTAAAGAATACAAACTGCTTGATACCAATTTCCCCACGGTGGATCCCAAGGATCCGTACAGGTTGACATCGGCCGAACAGAACGTGATTGACCGTCTGGTACACAGTTTTACCAACAGCAAGGCTCTGTCACGCCATATGGAGTGTCTGTTTGCACACGGATCGCTCTATCTGGTGCATAACAACAACCTGCTGTATCACGGCAGCGTGCCCCTGAATGAGGACGGTACGTTTGCAACTATGCAGATCCAGGGTGTTGAGTACAAGGGTAAGGAGCTGTTTGACACTATCGAGAAGCTGGTTCGCACCGCCTATTTCTCGACCGATAACGACGAGTTCAAGGAGTACGGCAAGGACCTGTTCTGGTATCTGTGGTGCGGTCCCGTTTCACCTCCTTTCGATAAGCAGTGCATGGCAACGTTCGAGCGTTATTTCATTGCCGATAAAGAGACTCATGAGGAGAAAAAGGGCAACTATTACCGGCTCAAGAACCGCCGTGACATCTGCGAGATGATTCTGCGCGAGTTCGGCATCACCGATATGGAGCACGCGCATATCATCAACGGCCACATACCTGTCAAGGCCGCCAGCGGCGAGAGTCCCATCAAGGCCGATGGCCGACTGCTGGTGATTGACGGCGGATTCTCAAAGGTCTATCATGAGACCACCGGAATTGCCGGTTACACCCTGATCTACAACTCACACGGAATGCGTCTGGTTCGTCATCATCCGTTCGAGTCCATCCAAAAGTCCGTAGCTGAGGGTATGGAAGTGATTGCATCGACCCAGGTGGTTGAGTACACAGACCAGCAGATCCTGGTTCGCGATACCGACAAGGGCAAGCGCATCATGTCCCGCGTGGAGGATCTCAAAGCTCTCCTGCAGGCCTACCGCACCGGCCTTATCCGCAATTAGTCCTTGCTCATCGGCCCTCATTTTTTGCCAAAGTGTCCCACACTGACACCCGCGAGAATACGTTCTGACGCTGGTGAGTGTGGGACACTGGCTTGAGATGAGGGGATGTAACACAACGAACCCCGCTACACGGGTTGTGAGCGGGGTTGCTGTGGGACACTTTGGCTGGGACTATAGGACCCCCTTCGAAGAAGGGAGCGTATAGTTCCAGATGTCGCGGCGGACGGCTTGTTTGAGTGCGCGGGCGAAGGCTTTGAAGATGGCTTCGATCTTGTGGTGTTCGTTGTCTCCTTGAGCCTGGATGTTAAGGTTCATGGCGGCGGCGTCACTGAGAGACTTGAAGAAGTGCAGGAACATCTCGGTGGGCATCTCGCCAATCTTCTCGCGATGGAATTCGGCGTTCCAGACAAGCCAGCTGCGGCCTCCAAAGTCCAGCACCACCTGAGCCATGCAGTCATCCATGGGCAGGGCGTAACCGTAGCGCTCTATGCCGCGCTTGTCACCCAGGGCCTTGCGGATGCATTCGCCAAGCACGATTCCGGTATCCTCAATGGTGTGGTGCTCGTCAACGTTCAGGTCACCTTTTACCTTGATGGTCAGGTCCATACCTCCGTGACGGCCAATCTGCTCCAGCATGTGGTCAAAGAATCCAAGACCTGTGCTGATGTCGCACTTACCGGTGCCGTCAACGTTGAGCTCAACCAGGATGTCGGTCTCCTTGGTTGCACGGTGGGCCGATGCACGACGCTCGCCGGCAAAGATGAACTCTGCCACTTTCCACCAGTCACGGGTGGCCAGGGCGCATACAGCCTTAAGGTCGTCCGATAAACTATCGGCACTGTCCTGCAGCAGGATGGCGCGGCAGCCCAGGTTGCGGGCCAACTCCACATCAGTGGCACGGTCACCTATCACGTAGCTGGCGCTCAGGTCATATTCATCGGTCATATACTTGCCGAACATGCCGGTGCCGGGCTTGCGGGTGGGGGCGTTGTCCTGAGGGAAATGACGGTCTATGAGGATGTCGCTGAACTCAACTCCTTCACCTTTAAGGGTGTTCAGAATGAGGTTGTGAGTGGGCCAGAAATCAGCCTCGGGGTATGATGAGGTGCCCAGACCGTCCTGGTTGCTGGCCATCACGAACTCAAAGTCGGTGTGACCGCTCAGGAATGAGAGGGCGCGGAATACTCCCGGTACAAACTCCAGCTTGTCAAAGCTGTCAAGCTGCTCGTCGGACGGCTCGGTTACTATGGTTCCGTCACGATCTATGAATAATACCCTTTTTTTCATATTTGTTTTTTTACGTATCCGTTAACGTCCAGCCGTTGAAACGGCTGGCTATCCCTATCATGTGCCTAACGGCACAGATTAAAATGCTCTCAGGGCGTCCATTAGTGCATTGTTCTCTGCTACGGTACCTATGGTGACGCGGAGGCTGTTGCCGCAGAGAGCGATTTTACTGCGGTTGCGGACAATTATGCCCTGATCAACCAGGTAGTTGTAGGTGGCTGCGGCGTCCTTTACGCGGGCCAGGAAGAAGTTTGCATCGGAAGGATAGACCTTGATGACGCAACTGAGCTTGGCGAACTCGGCCATGAGGCGGGCACGCTCCTTAAGGATCGACTCTACCCAGCCTTTTACGCGGTCGTGCTGCATCACCTCCTCCATGGCGCGTTTCTGAGTGAGCAGGTTGATGTTGTAGGGATACTTGACCTTATTCATAATGCCAATGATCTCAGGCTGAGCGAACGCCATTCCCAGACGGATTCCCGCCATTCCCCAAGCCTTGGAGAATGTCTGGAGCACTATCAGGTTGGGACGGCTCTCAAGCTGGCGCAGATATGAAGGCACGCCTGCAAAGTCTATGTAAGCCTCATCTACAATCACGATTCCGTCAAAACTGTCAAGCACACGGTCAATCACCTTACGGTCTATGTTATTGGCCGATGGGTTATTGGGCGAGCAGAAGAATATCAGTTTCGTGTTGGCGTCAATTGCAGAGAGAATCTTGTCGGCGCTGGGCTGGAAGTTCTCATCCATGAGCACGCGGCGGTACTCGACGTCATTGATATCGGCACAAACCCCGTACATGCCGTAGGTGGGCTCGATAGCAACGGCGTTATCCACGCCCGGGCGGCAGAATATGCGATACATCAGGTCTATGGCCTCATCGCTTCCGTTGCCCAGGAAAATGGTATCGGCGGAAACACCTTTTATCTCTGCAATGCGTTTCTTGAGGTCACGCTGCAGAGGGTCCGGGTAACGGTTTACCGGATCGTTGAAGGGGTTCTCATTGGCGTCCAGAAACACCTTGGCATCCTTGCCCTGATATTCGTCGCGGGCCGATGTATAGGGACTTAGGGACCAGATGTTGGGTCTTACCAGTTCTTGTAACGGTTTCATTTGTTTACCTCTTTAAGTCTTACTGTTACTGCGTTCTTGTGGGCATCCAGATACTCACCGGCAGCCATGGTCTCGATTACGGGACCAAGGTCTTTGAGGCCTTCTTTTGTGAGCTGCTGGAAGGTTATCTTACGCATAAAACTGTCTATGTTCACTCCTGAGTAGGCCTTGGCGTAGCCGCTTGTGGGCAGTGTGTGGTTGGTGCCCGATGCATAATCACCTGCGCTCTCAGGTGACCAGGGGCCGATGAACACGGAACCTGCGTTGACAACGCGTTCTGCAAGTTCTTCTGCGTTTGCAGTCTGGATGATCAGATGCTCGGGAGCATACTCATTGGTCATCTCGATGATTTCATCATCGTCCTTGAGCAGTATCATACGGCTGTTCTGCAGTGCAGCCTCGGCAATCTCGTTGCGGGGCAGCAGGGCGACCTGACGGTCAACCTCGGCCTGCACCTTGTCTATAAGCTCAGTCGATGTGGTGAGCAGGATAACCTGGCTGTCACGTCCGTGCTCGGCCTGTGACAGGAGGTCGGCAGCCACGAATGCGGGGTTGGCCTGGGCATCGGCAATGACCTCAACCTCTGACGGGCCGGCGGGCATATCGATAGCTACATCCTTGAGTGACACAATCTGCTTGGCGGCGGTGACGTAGGGGTTACCGGGGCCGAATATCTTGGATACCTTGGGTACGCTCTCCGTGCCGTATGCCATGGCGGCAATGGCCTGTGATCCGCCCAGTTTGAAGAAGCGGTTCACGCCGGCTACCTGTGCGGCGTAGAGTATGGCGGGGTTGACCTTGCCGTTGGGTCCCGGAGGGGTGCATAGCACGATCTCCTGACAGCCGGCTGTGCGGGCGGGAATGGCCAGCATCAGGACTGTAGAGAACAGAGGTGCTGTACCGCCGGGTATGTAGAGTCCTACCTTGGTGATAGGTACGGCTTTCTGCCAGCAGGTTACGCCCGGGGTGGTCTCCACCTTACCGAGTGAGGGCAGCTGAGACTCGTGGAACTTGCGTATGTTCACGGCGGCGCGGTCTATGGCGTCGCGCAGCTGGGCAGGTACAAGTGCTGCGGCCTCATCAAGCTCGGCCTGGCTTACGGCAAGTGAGTCAAGCTGAACCTTGTCAAACTGGAGCTCGTAGTCCTTCAGGGCCTGGTCTCCGCCTTTACGCACGGTGTCAAGCACGGCCTGGACGCGGTCGTAGAGGCCGGCTACGCTCAGGGCGGGGCGGGAGAGGAGGTCTTTCCACTCTGACTTATTGGGGTTCTTTACTATTTTCATATTTTCATTCTTTCCATTTTTTATCTGTTTACATCCGGCGGGCTCTCGCCGCTTTGCGGCTCGGTTGTTTTTGGCTTTCTTGGCCTTTGGCCTTGAAAGCCGCTAGCTGGAAACGTATTATTGGATTAGAAGCATTTTACCTTTTTTTAGTTTGGGGCGGCGACGCCCCAAACCCGCTTCATTCCATTTCATTTCATTCCGCTCTGCCGGCCTTCCAGGCCGGGTAAAACCAAGAGGTTTTACGCTCTGCTTAAACCTTTTGGTTTTACTTGGTGCAACTGGAATCCGATGTGCGGATTTGGGTCACGCATTGGGAAACGCAGGTGCGGTTGTGTTGTTAGAGTATCATCTTTTCAATGGGGAGGACAAGGATGCCTTCAGCACCGGCGGCTTTGAGCTTGCCGATTATTTCCCAGAAACGTTTCTCGTCAAGAACGGCGTGAACTGAACTCCAGCCTTTCTGTGCCAGAGGCATTACGGTGGGGCTCTTTATGCCGGGAAGCTGGGCGATTACCTCTTCCATGCTGTCATCGGGCACGTTCATCATTATGTATTTCTTGCCCTGGGCTGCCTTAACGGCATCAAAGCGGAACAGCAGCTCCTCAAGGATGGCTTTCTTATCGGCATCCATACCCGGGTTGCCTATGAGCAGAGCCTCGGACTGCATTACAACCTCAACCTCGCGCAGGTTGTTGCTAACCAGTGTTGAGCCTGAACTTACAATGTCAAAGATGGCATCGGCCAGACCTATGCCGGGGGCAATCTCTACGGATCCGGTGATGACGTGTGTCTCGGCCTTGATTCCCTTCTGATCAAAGAATGTCTTTAGGATTCCGGGGTAGGAGGTGGCAACCTTTTTGCCGTTGAACCAGTCAAGACCCTGATAGTCAATGGCCTTGGGGATGGCAAGGGAGAGGCGGCAGCGGCTGAATCCCAGACGCTTGATGACATCGGCCTTCTCATTGCGCTCCACAAACTCATTCTCACCAACGATACCTACATCGGCTACACCGCCGGCAACGGACTGAGGTATGTCATCATCACGCAGGAACAGGACCTCGACCGGGAAATTACCGGCCTGAACCAGAAGTGTTCTCTTTGATACTCCCAGACTTATACCTGATTCCTGGAGTAGTTCCATTGTCTCGTCGTACAAACGACCCTTTGACTGTACTGCAATTCTTAGCATATCATAAATTGTTTTAATTATTATCAATCAAAAAAGGCTCACCGTCAATCGGCAAGCCTTTCCGTATAATTATACACCGTTCATAGCCTACCGATCAGGATCTGCAGGTATGGTGATGGTGATATATGGTAATCTGTTTCATTCTGACTGCAAAAGTACTGTCAATTATCGGTATATGCAAAAATTTTCATTTTTATTTTCGATGAGCGCGTGGAGCCATTAGGGACGGTTCTCTTTGGCCCCCAAAAAAGGAGCCAAAGAGAACCGTCCCCAATGGCTCCATTTGTCCAACTTATGAAAAAGGTGTATCTTTGCACCGAAATCAGAATTCCAGACCCAATGGAAGAAACCAAATACAACGGGCCGGAGATGAGTATCAGGAAATTGGTTGTCTTACTCCTGACAGCGGCCTTGATACTGGTTCTGTTCCTATCCAGAAACAGGTGTAGCAGCACCGTTGGAGAGGCCCAGGAGGAGGAAGTTCCGGTTCCGGAGCAGTTCCTTTACATTTCACCTTATGATTCCCTGTTCCGTCTCTACGCTGACAGCGTATGTGACTGGAAGATGCTGGCTGCCATTGCGTACGTCGAGTCAAAATTTGATACAACCGCAAGGTCGCACATGGGGGCTCAGGGCCTTATGCAGATAATGCCTGCAACCTACCGCCATACGCTGGCCAAGATGGGTGAGGCCGATACCATGGCCCAGAGTGTGGAACTTGACATCAGGGTGGCTGTCCGCTATCTGGATGAACTGAGCAAGCTGTTCAGCTTCATAAATGAGAAAGAGAGAATCAATTATATATTAGGTGGCTACAATGGTGGATCGAATCATATATTTGACGCTATGAGGATAGCCCGCAAGAACGGCATCAACCGTTACAGCTGGTACAGCCTTGCGCCGGTTCTGGCATCACTGTCAGACCCTGAAGTCTATAATGACAGCGTATGTACGTATGGCCGTTTTGATGCAACAGAGACACTTAACTACGTAAGGAACGTAAATCGGAAATACAATGAATACAAGAGCCGTGAACTGCTGTTCAAGGCCTATGAAAAGCTAGCAGAAAACAACAAGTAATGAGGTATATCATAACGATTGACCAGCGCACATCATCATCAAAGGCGCTGTTGTTTGATGACAAACTGAATCTTATAGACTGTAAGATGATTCCTCACAAGGTGAACCACCCCAGAGAGGATTGGGTGGAGGCCGATGCCGAGGAGATTTACAACAATACCGTAGCTGCCGTCAAGCAGCTCGCTCTGCCCCGAGATCCCGATGCAACATTCTCAATATCAATGGTTAACCAGCGTGAGACTGTGGTCGTATGGGACAAGAAGACCGGCAGACCCGTCTATCCGGCCGTGATGTGGCAGTGCCGACGCGGATCGGCTTTCTGTCAGGAACTCATTGACAAAGGCTATGAGACCACCATTAAGGAGCGTACGGGTCTTATTCCCGATACTTATTTCTCAGGTAGCGGTGTCAAATGGATTCTGGATAACATACCAAGCGTAAGGGAGCGTGCCGAGAGGGGGGATATCCTTATGGGAACCATAGATACATGGCTTATCTGGAAACTCACCGGCGGCAAGCAACATGTGACCGATTACTCAAACGCGTCACGCACCCTGTTGTTCAACATCAACACCCTTGAATGGGATCCCGATATACTGCGCGTATTCACAATCCCCGCACAGATGCTGCCTGAGACCAAACCGTCGGACAGCGTGTTCGGCGAGACCGATGTGGAGGGCCTGCTGCCCAAACCGGTGCAGATTGCAGGCGTGCTGGGTAACTCACACGGTGCCCTGGTGGGCCAGCTCTGCTTTGAGCCGGGCGAGGGCAAGACCACTTACGGTACAGGTTCATCGGTCATGTTCAACGTGGGTGAAAGTCCCGTTGCCGCCCCCAACGGCATGGTCTGCTCAGTGGGCTACTCAATGTTTGACCGCAACTATTACGTTGTTGAGGGACATGTGCACTCATCGGGCGCAGTACTGGACTGGATTACAAATAATATGGGTCTGGTAGAGTCTATGGAAGGAACACAGACCCTGGCACAGAGCGTGCCCAATAACGCAGGTGTATATTTTGTGCCGGCATTCTCCGGTCTGGGCTCTCCCTGGTGGGTACCTGAGGCGAAGGCAATGATAACCGGACTGACCATGCAGGCTACCCGTGCCCATGTGGTTCGTGCTGCCCTGGAGTCAATTGCTTATCAGGTGGCCGATGTGGTGGAACTGGCCATGCGTGACCTAAAGACTCCGCTGCGTGAGCTCTCCATTGACGGAGAATCGGCCAAGAATGATTTCCTGATGCAGTTCCAGGCCGATATCCTGGGATTCCCGGTAAAGCGTCTGGGACTGGCGGAGGCATCGGGTCTGGGATCGGCCATATTGAACTGCTGCGCCTGCGGCATATTCACATCGGTCCAGCAGATCAAGGAGCTTCGCAAGATCAGCGAAATCTGCATTCCCGATATGAAACCGGACGAGCGCATCCGCAACCGTCAGGGCTGGCTCCA
>Ga0265299_10002661_pt1 | contig 18013 bp, 18 predicted proteins | sample AusTroGonzalo_MG_4_FD_193485 | JGI IMG/M metagenome (GOLD analysis project Ga0265299, IMG submission 193485) | Bovine rumen microbial communities from tropical cattle in Woodstock, Queensland, Australia - Gonzalo_02 | ecosystem: Host-associated > Mammals > Digestive system > Stomach > Rumen ... | reverse complement strand
GTATGCATCCCGGATTCTCAGAAGCAGAGATTTCAACGTTGATTTCAAGGCAAAGGATGCGCATACCCTTCTTGTCTCCCTGTTTGACAGCATCATCAGAACTTTTGCAGAAAAGCCAGTCTCATCCTATTTCTCCATAGTCCAGCAGATGACTATGTTCGATGAGACCTTTTCAGAAGAAAACCACCAAATTGAGTCAATGATATCAGCCAGGGTAAGAATCGCACTTGAGTTCTGCGTCCAAAGAAGCTGGCTGGACATAAAGGACACGGACTATGCGGCAGATCTTGTAAGCGCTGCTGTCATGAGAAGAATCTGTGCTGTTCTTTCAAGTGACGAGGAATGGGAGACAGACCGTCTGGCCGACGGTCTTATCACCTTGTTCTCATAAAATCACATTTTCTCCAGGAACGGGATACCTACAAGGTCAAATGCATTTCTCATTGCCTGAAGAACCATCTGGCAGAGACACACACGTGCTTTGACCAAGGCGGGGGTTTCGGCCTTGAGAATCTGGTTGTCGTGATACCAGTGTGAGAAGCGCTTTGACATGTCATAGAGGAAGGCGCAGATTACGCTCGGATCGTACTGCTTGCAGGCCTTGCCCACGGTCTCAGGGAAGGATCCGACCATCTTGATGAGCTCTCTTTCATCCTCCAGTGACAGGACGGACGGGTTGAAGGCCACAGCATCAAAGTCTGAGCGGATTTCTTCGTACTTTCTGAGCATTGATGAGATTCTGGCTCCCATGTACTGCAGATAAGGTCCGGTGTTTCCGTTGAAGGAAAGGCTCTCCTTGGGGTTGAATACAAAGTCCTTGTTCGGGTCGAACTGGAGAATGTAGTAATTCAGAGCACCAAGGGCGATGTCGTGGGCTGTCTGGTCCACATCATCAAGCTCCTCGTCGCGGCCCTTCTCGAGAATCTCCTCACGTGCCATGTCGGTTAGGGACTTGATGAGGTCATCGGCATCGACGACTGTTCCCTCACGGCTCTTCATCTTGCCTTCGGGGAGGAAGACCATTCCGTATGACAGGTGATGAAGATCCTTTGCCCACGGATAGCCGAGCTTATCCAGAACATGGAAAAGAACCTTGAAGTGGTACTTCTGCTCGCTTGCAACGACATAGATCAGGCTATCAAACGGCCAGTCCTCGTGACGGTTGATGGCGGTTCCGATATCCTGTGTGATATAGATGGATGTTCCGTCCTTTCTGAGAAGAATCTTCTTATCAAGTCCGATATCCGAATTGTCGATATAGATTGCTCCGTCTTCGGCCTTCTGGAAAACGCCCTTCTCAAGACCCTCAAGAACCTTGTCCTTTCCGAGCTTGTAGGTGTCGCTTTCATAGTAGTACTTGTCGAACGAGATTCCCGTGTTCCTGTAGGTCTCATCCACACCTTCAAGGGTCCACTTGTTCATCTTCTTCCAAAGGTCGATGACCTCAGGCACACCGTTTTCCCAGTCGCGGAGCATGGCCTGAGCCTCAAGATCCGGTCCGTTGTTGGCCTTGGCGATCTCCTCAGCCTTCTGAGGATCCGTTCCCTTAGCAATCAGATCGGCGATGTCCTTGTCCAGGACCTCTTTCTCCCACTGTGCGAAGCGCACGTAGTAGTTTCCTACAAGGTGGTCACCCTTGATTCCGGATGACTCGGGAGTCTCACCTTTTCCGAACTTCTTGTAGGCAAGCATGGACTTGCAGATATGGACGCCTCTGTTGTTGATCAGGTTGACCTTCATGACATCGGCACCGCAGGCTTTGAGTATCTGACTCATGCTCTGACCGATGCAGTCATTTCTGACATGACCCAGATGAAGCGGCTTGTTCGTATTTGGGCAGGAGAACTCGATCATGACCTTGCGTCCGTCCAGAGCCTTTGTCCTTCCATATTGAGAGCTCTGGCTAACAATCTGGGTGTAAAGGTCTGATACCATCTTGTCCATGTTCAGTCTGACGTTCATGTACGGACCTGCGGCAAAAGCCTCTCCGTCCGGTTTGTCCGTCAGTGCGTTGATATCATCCGAAAGCTGCTGGGCAAGGATGTTGGGAGCTTTTGTAAAAGCTTTGGCAAATGCGAACAGAGGAAATGCAAGATCTCCCAGTTCCGGTTTCGGCGGAACCTGAATCACGACATCTGCAAGTTTCCCCTCATGTCCCGAGGTCTCGTACATATTCTGGAGTCTGCTCTGAACCAGTTCCTTCCACTGCGCTTTGTCAATCATAGTTATTCCTTACACTCACCTCTCCGGTAGAGAGGACTATTTCTTTATTGTCATCGTCGATTATATGCAGAAAGCAGTTGTCGTCAATCGAGACGGCTCTGCCGCTTCCCGTAATCTTTCCGGCCTGGATTATTTGTACTTTGTTTCCGACAATTGTGCTAGAGCTTTTGTATTCCTCAAGCCATGTTTTATCTTGCGAAAGACATATGTCATAAACATTGGCCGCCAGAGTGGTCACAAAGGTTTCCATAGGCGGAGCTGTGCGTTCATCGTTGTAGATGCTGCAGGCAATATCTCTGACATCTTCAGGAAATGTTGATATGTCCGTCGTGTAGTTCACACCTATTCCCAGAACCACTTTATCGCCTGCACCCTGAGCCAGAATCCCACATACCTTCTTTCCCTCCAGGATGATGTCATTAACCCATTTGATGCCGCATTTTCTGTTACATACCTGAGAAATCGTACGCTTGACTGCAACTCCGGCCATCGCAGTAAGATGAAACCCCTCCAAAAGAGGAACAAGCAGACTGACATAGACCCCGCCTTCGGGAGACTGAAAGCTGCGTCCAAGGCGGCCTCTGCCCGTGCTCTGCCTTCTGGCCCAGACCACTGTACCTACATCGGCTCCGTCTTTTGCCATACCCATCAGGACTCTGTTGGTGGAATCAACCTGGTCGAACTTCTGAATTCTGATTTCCATGCTTACTGAAGGACCTCTGCCTTGTCAGGTGAAAGAATTCTCACAGAAAAAAGGTCTCCGACGGATGCATTATCAGGAACACCCATGACATCCAGCTTTATGTAGTTTCCGGTAAGACCGTACCATTTTCCGGTTCGTCTTCCTTCCAGAATCACTTCGGCCTTCTTTCCGATCTGACGATCAACATATTCCTTGTTGAGCTTCAGAGAAAGTTCTCTAAGGATTGCGGCCCTTTCATCTCTGATGCTCTCAGGGACCTTGTCGCGTGCATTTTCAAGTGCCGTATCAGGTCTGGGACTGAATGGGAAAACATGCATCAGAGCAAAGCCATGTCTTTCCAAGAACGACCTTGTGATCTCGAACTCCTTGTCATCCTCACCGGGAAGGCCTGTGATGATGTCACATGCCAAAAACGGATCTTCCTTGACCTCCCGAAGACGGCCTATGACATACTCGAGATGGCTTGAGTCATATACTCTGTTGATTCTCTTTATGACCTTGTCCGAAGCACTCTGAATCGGGATGTGGAAATAAGGCTGCATCCTCGGGTCTTTAAGCTGTTGAATCAGAAGGTCGTCGATGTGGTCTGGCTCAAGCGATGAAAGACGGAATCTCATATCCGGTCCCACTGCCTCAAGAAGGTGTTCCAGAAGACCTCCCAGTCCTCTACCCTGATGGTCATACATCGTCAGGTTCACACCTGTGAGAACGATTTCATGATAGCCCTTCTTCTCTATCTCAAGAGCCCTCTGCACTACGGTCTGCCAATCGAGGCTCTGAGACTTTCCTCTTGCAATGTGAACACGGCAGAAGGCGCAGTTGTTATCACATCCGTCCTGGACCTTCAGGTAGGAACGTGAGTGATAAGAGAACTCAGACGGGGCGAAGTCAAACAGAGAACCCCTCTTTCCTTCTGATGAGACATAGGCCTTAATTGCAGACAGAACATCGTCCGGACTGTCCTTCAGATAATCTGCCAGACCGAGAAGCTCGGGCTTTCTGATCAAAGGAAGAACCACCACATTGGGAGAAAGGGATTCTATCTCCTTGGGGTTCACCTGGGCATAGCAGCCTGTGACCAGAACCGGACAGGTTTTGGCAAACAGACGGATTTCACGCCTTGCCTTCTGCTCGGCCTTGCTGGTGACCGTACACGTGTTGACGATAATCAGATCCGCAGAGGAGCTTGTGCGAAGAACTTCATGGCCGCTTCTTGCAAAGGACTCGGCCACAGCCTCGCTTTCACACTGGTTGACCCTGCATCCGAGGGTGTAGACATATACCTTCATCGGCCCAAGTTCCTCTCAAGAGTCAGAATCTGTTCCACGCTGAGCTTCTCTGCCCTTTCGGATGGAGAAATACCGCTCTGCGTCAATGCATTATCTATCTTCTCAGACGGAAGGCCCAGGGCCTTGAGGTTGTTTCTGACGTTCTTTCTTCTCTGCGAGAACAGAACCCGTACCAGATTCAGGAAAGCCGGTGCCTCTTCATCCGGAACAAGTGGATTCTGACGCTTTTGCATGACAACGACTGAGCTGTCCACATTCGGAGACGGGAAGAAACAGCCGGACTTAATCTTCATGGCCTCGCGGTTATCGTAGTCGATTCCTGTGAGAATAGAGAAGCCTGAATACTGCTCATCCCCCATCTTGGCGCAGATGCGCTCTACGACCTCGCTCTGGAGGGTGTAGACCATGCGTGAAGGAAGGCATCTGTTTTCAATGACGGATGCGATGAACACCGACCCGACGTTGTAAGGAAGATTGGCACAGATCATGTCCGGTGCCCCTTCCTTTTCATAGATGTCTTTCCAGGTCTTCAGGGCATCGCCTTCGATGAGACGGAAATTGGGAACATCAACGTAGGCCTTCTCTCTCAGAATCCTGCAGAATCCGTGGTCGATTTCAAACGCAGTGACCTTTGCTCCCGTCTGAAGAAGGCGTGTTGTAAGAGCTCCGATTCCGGGGCCTACTTCCCAGATAACGGACGACTCATTGGCTCCGCAAAGTGATGTGATCTTATCCAGCGTCGGAGCGGAGATGAGAAAGTTCTGTCCGAACTTCTTGGTCATACCAAGACCGTTTTCTTCCAGAAGCCTTGTTATTGAGGATACTGAGCTGTAATCAAAATCCCAGATTGCCATGTCAGGTGCGATTATAACCAATAGACTATTATTTCATCAACGCAATCAAAGCATCCTGAAATACTTTGGAACAGTTAACATGACGTTCATCCGCAGCCGCAGCCAACCAAGCCGGAAGGGAAACAGTCTTCCTAACAAAGGAGGTTTTCACAGAGGCACGGATTGTAGGCATAAAAACATCTACCAAGACCGGAACCTGCTTCGGAGACAAATCAAAATCGAACACAAAGGACGGATTAGGAATCTGCTCTCCATCATTCTCCATTCCGAAAAGATGCAGCCCCAGAGCCTCTTTTGCATTCTTCAAGGCTTCTTCATTATCATTCTTACGGGCAGAGGAAAAACATCCGGGAAGATCCGGAAACGAGATGTTGATACCATCATCAGCATATTCAAAGATAGCGACAAAAGAGTATTCGTTTTTCATTTCTCCTCCTTAATTCCAGCATAGGTCAGAATGCTTTTTACCGTACCTATCGGAAGGTCTTTTTTCGGATGCGGAACAGTTATCCGTCCGGGTAGTTTCGGATGCTTGAACTGGTGATGATCTCCAACGCATGCCACCTCAATCCATCCGTTCCGTTTCAGAATTCTAATCACTTCATTTGATGAATAACTCTTCATCGGACACTCCTTATAATACGTAATAAAGTATTTATTATCAAGCTCTAGACATACTACCTTTATATCTTTTGAACATGAATCTTCGAACAATACCAAGAGCAACGAACGGCAAGGCAACTAAAGACAACAGAACAAGATAACCCCACCATCCCGATGACGGCAGCGAGCCGAAGAATGTGAAAACCTTTTCGAGAGCGCTGTAAACATTGGCATTCAGCCAGACAAGGATACCGATTCTCCCGAATGCCAGTAAAAGCATACCTAATACCATTGAGCATGCTGCAAGAAAACCTGCTATTGGGGATGCGATGATGGCAGCAGGATACCATTTTCCTGTCAGAAACATCTGAATCGGAGCACTCAGAACCAGAACTGAAACGGAAGCACTGAAGAGGCCTGACAGCTTTCCTGAAAACTGAAACAACGTGGCTCTTATATACGGAGAGATACAGACAATGGCAAAGACAGCCACATAGCCGTAACAGCATCCGAGTTCTACCATGGAAAAAGGAAACAGAATCATCTGAAGAAGAAAGACTGCAAAGATCCGTCCCTCCATCTGAAACGATGAAAGATAGAAGGCCAGAGCTGCACGAAGAAGCGAAGGTCTGGGGCCTGCTATGAACACGAACAGAAACACCAGAAGAAAGGAAACAGCCTTTCCTAAAGCTTTCTTTCCGAAAACCCGTGTACAAAGTGTGGCTATTATCCCGAGATGCATTCCTGAAAGAGCAAGAATGTGTGAGCATCCGCAGCCCTGAGCCATTTCTCTGATAGATGATTGTGCATAATCAGACCGCCCGAACAAAAGCATGGTGCTTAAAACCGATGCATCATCGGAGTCGAAGGACAGGCGGTACTGCAACCTTGAAATCAGATACTCTCTTATTTCATTTATCCACCCTCTTCCCAGCACATTGATTTTGTCATAGATGAAAAGACCATCGGAAAACCTGCCCTCCAAATGCACAACAGTTCCGAACGATATTATCTCCCTCCGGTTTCCAACAACGGTCACAATCCCTGAGGCTCCGCAGCTGTCTCCAGCCAGAGTCGAGCAACCACAGAGCATTATCTTCATCAGGTGATTTCCATTTGATGTAATTGATGAGTCATAAATCACCCGACCCTGGATTTGAGATACCTGTAATGGGAGAAAGCCCAGATTAACAACTGTAGTGGCCCTGATGTGGAGGGCGATAAAGAAAACAGAAGCTATAAACAGAAGACGGAGGACCAAAAGCCTTTTTGAAGGAGAGGAAAAGATGCCGCCGGAACTGAAGCAGAGAGTTAAGGATAGGCTAGAAATAATGAGAACATAACTCATCCACCCCGTCCCGGCGGCGTTGGTTACCAAACCAAGCGAGAGAAAAGAGAATAAAATTGGGGTTGTTAGTAGGTGGGGTATTTCTTTTCCGCTCACACACCCCTATACAGTTTTTTTGCCGATTTCATTTCACTTTTTCCGAAAAAAGCACAAAAAAAATCCGGTTGGCCATAAAACCAACCGGAAATCGTCTGAATCTAATTTCAGCAGGATGCTGCCTGAGCAAGTGTGATTGCAGCTGTGACTACGATATCTTCCTCGCTGCATCCTCTTGAAAGGTCTGAAACCGGTCTTGCGAAACCCTGGAGAATCGGACCGTAAGCCTCAGCTCCGGCAAGTCTCTGGGTAAGCTTGTAACCGATGTTTCCGGCCTGAAGATCCGGGAATACCAGAACGTTTGCATGACCTGCGACATCAGAACCCGGAGCCTTCTGGCTTGCAACGGAAGGAACGATGGCAGCATCAAGCTGAAGCTCTCCGTCAACCTTGAGATCCGGGCACTTTGCCTTGACCAGAGAAAGAGCTGTTGTGACCTTGTCGACAAGTTCTCCCTTTGCACTTCCCTTTGTCGAATATGAAAGCATTGCGACGACAGGCTCTGCGTTAAGGAAGGTTCTGCATGAAAGAGCTGATGCCTCTGCAATCTCAGCAAGCTGCTCAGCTGTGGGGTTCGGAATTGTAGCACAGTCAGCGAAAATCAGAGTTCCGTCAACACCGTACTGCTTCTTATCTGTTGCCATGACAAAGCATGAAGATGCGCTCTTGATGCCGGGTCTGCACTTGATGATCTGGAATGAAGCTCTGAGAACGTCACCTGTTGTGTTCTTTGCACCGGCGACCATTGCATCAGCCTCTCCGAGATGGACCATCATGGCACCCCATCTGAGTTCGTTGACAATCAGCTCATTGGCTTCCTGCTCAGTCATGCCCTTTGCCTTTCTGAGCTCATAGTACTCAGTGGCGTAGGCCTTTCTTTTGTCGCTTGAAAGCGGATCCACGATGTTGATACCGGTGAGGTCAACACCGAGCTTCTGTGCATTCTTCTTAACCTCGTCAACATTTCCGACGAGTGTTACGGCGGATGCGATCTTCTGATCGAGAATCATCCTTGCAGCCTTCACTGTTCTGGGCTCAAGTCCCTCGGGAAGAACAAGTGACTTCTGGGCGGCTATGGCCTGTTTCTTCATCTTCTCAGCAAATGTCATAGTTTATCTCTCCTAATTGTTATTCGTATTCAAACCGGATCATTCCTGCGGAACTTCCGGATAAGCGGCTCCGTTTTCAGCTGTTGACTGTGCCTCAGCCTCCATTGCGGCATTGAACTGCTCCTCATAGTAGGCAAAAGCCTGCTGGATGTAGTTATAGCATGCCTCAAATCCAGGGGCATTGCCATGCTTCTTTGCATAGAATGCAAGACTCAGTGCGGTACGTCTGAATGTATTATATCCATCGGTCCTTCCGACTCCTCTGGGAAAAAGCTCCAACATGCAGGAAGGATCTTCGAAATAGAATGAGAACTCGTATCTTGCATCCTTATCAAACAGGTCAGCATAACCTACACTCTCAGCCAGGGCCTCAAGGTCACATCTGTAACCATAAGGGAAAGCTCCGGCGGAATCCGGCTCGATGAATGACTGGAAAACCAATGCGGCCTCTTCAATCTGCTCATCGGTGTATTCGGCCGCCTCAAAGAAGAACTCCACAGGATTCTCCGGATCGAAATAAGCCTGGGCGAACTCCAGAACATCAAGACTGTAGACAGTCGGATTGAACCAGAAAGCTTCTTCCAGTGAGTAGAAGTTCTCCTCCTCACCCTTCACCTCGAACATTTTGAAATCATCCGGATAGTCCAGAGCGAAAACACCCTGTGCCAGTACGAGGCAGGCCAGCAAGGCCACTATCAGGAAAAAAGCTTTTTTTGTCATATAATTCCTCCAATCGAAGCAGCTACAAGACTAATACTTCGAAAACCCTTTTTCAAGTTAGGTCCGATCTGCTTCACAATACTTCACTTAATAACCCTGAGAATGAACACCTTCAGGTATTCACTTTCGGGAAACGACAGCCTAATCGGATGATCCTGGGCCTGTCCCAATGTCTCAAGCACCTGAACCTCCACATGGGCATCCTTTGCACTCCAGGCCAGAACCGTCCTGAAATCCTCTCTTGAGAGGGCTCCGGAACACGAACAGGTGACAAGAATTCCGCCGTCCTTGATCTTCTCCATGGCCATCCTGTTCAGATCCTTGTAGGCCTTCTTGGCATTCTCGAGGGCCTTTACGGTCTGGGCAAGCTTAGGCGGATCCAGAATCATCACATCGTATCTGTTACGCGGGATGCTGCGGAGCGTCTCAAAGATATCGGCCTTGGTCGCCTGAACTCTCTCACGTGAGTCGGATGGAAGAATTCCCATCTCCACATTCATGTTCACATTAGACAAAAGCCTATGGATGGCATCGGAGGAGCTGTCGAATGCATGAACCTCCTTGGCCCCAGCTCTCAGAGCATGAAGCGTGAAAGCTCCGGTGTAGCAGCAGCCGTCCAGAACCACGGCATCCTTGACGTAGGATTCGATTCTGTTACGGTTCTCCCTCTGGTCGCAGTAAAAGCCGCTCTTCTGTCCGGAACCCGGAACCATGGCATAGTAGATTCCACTTTCACGGATCTTGATCTCATCAAGCTTATCGGTAGGAACAAAGCGCTGACCGCCCTTGTAGTACTCGGTCACCTCATGAAGCTTCTCAATGGCACAGAAAGCAGAATCCGTGTTCAGCACAATCATCTGCGGATGAAGAAGATTCTCCAAAGCATCGACTATAATCGCCCTTTTTTCCCAGGCGATTCTTGCGCTGATGATTATTCTGATTATCCTGCCGTAGACATCGGCTGCGACTCCCGGAATCATATCGGCTTCTCCGTGGATGATTCTGAAGGCCGTAGTCTGTCCCGCCCTGTCCTCGAAGAAGGTCCTTCTTCTTAAGACCGAGGCCCTTACGGTATCGAACCACCAGTTGTCATCAGGAATAACAGACTCATCCCATGACAGAAGACGAAGCTGGATGTGACTGTCCGGGTCATAGACACCCCAGGCGATGAATCGCCCTTCAGATGTCACAACACGGCAGACGCCGCTTTTTGCGGGAACAGTGGACTCCTCTATGGCTCCGGAGAACACCCAGGGGTGATGTCTGAGGAGATTCTTTTCCTTCCCCTGGCGGATTCTGATCTCAGCGTTCATTTCTGAGGATCCAGATTCTTGAAGTCAACCACATCCTGGGTGTAGATGATTCCGATTCCGGGCTCATCCAGGCACTTGAGAGAGGAGACAGCCTCGACGATCTTATCGCAATCATCGGCTGCGCAGAGAATGAAAATCATCTCCTTCTCAGGGACGATCTGAACACCGAGGAACTTGGCATCCTCTTCCGTTCCGGTTCCTCTTGCATGGGTTATGGTACCACCATGGGCACCGGCCTTTCTGGCCGCATCCATTATGTCATCGGCATATCCTGTGTTGACTATGATTGTTATCATCTTCCATTTACTTGACATCGTTTTCTCCTTCGTTGATCCGAGCATGGCTGCGACACCCTGGATCTTCCCATCGCTTCTCACGGCATCCACAATCTTTTTCCCCTTCTCATGGTCGATGACAATAAGCACGACTTCCTTGGACTTGTCTCCAAGGGCGAGGAGTCTGAGGATCCTGTTGGAAGCAGTTCCCTTTGCAGGTATGATGGTTCCGCCACCGGCACCGGCTTCCTTCGCAATTGACATGAATCGCTCTGCCTGTCCGTTGTTGACAACCGCAATCATCAGATTATTGTGCAGTACCAGCATTGCGAACCTCCTTTTTTCCGCTCCTTTCCTTGAATCTGAAGATGATTCCCAGAATCTGAATGGCAATAAGCGGTGACATGGCAATAAGTCCGACAAGACCGAAGCCCATGTCCGCGGAACCCGAAACACCCAATGCAAATGAAAGCAGGAATGTGGTGCTCATAGGTCCGCTGGCAACTCCACCCGAGTCGAAAGCTATGCCTGTAAACAGCGGCGGTGTAACAAGCGTCATAATCAGAGCAGAACCGACGCCGATTAACACGAACCACAGATAGTTTATGTGAAGCAAGATCCTCAGCAGTGCAAGAGCTACAGCAATTGCAACACCGAGGCATATGAAGATCATCACCAAAGATCTCTTGATTCTTCCTGCCGTGACATCTTCGACCTGGCTTGTGAGAACCCAGACCGCAGGCTCGGCAAGAACGACAATACCACCGAATAAAAGAGCAAGACCAACAACCAGAACAGGGCTGAAGTTCTTGGAAATAGTCTGACCCAGATACCAGCCGACGGCTGAGAAACCGTACTCTACGCCGGTCAGGAAGATCACTATTCCGACAAAGCTGTAGATGATACCGAGACAGATGTTTCTGAACTTGATTTTCGGAAAATGCAGCATCGTAAACTGCATGACCAGGATGATGGCCAAAAGAGGTCCGAAGCCGATTGCCGTGTTCTTGAGAGTGCCGAGAAAGCAGTCCCAGAATGTCTCGTCTTCAACAGCTTCCGAAACAGCCCCTGCAGCGGATCCTGACTTTGAAACCATCACCATCAGAGCCACAGCGAGAATCGGACCTATGGAAGCCACTCCGGTAAGACCGAAGCTTGAATCCTGATCATCTTTGGTTGAACCCGAAACACCGAGACCCAATGCAAGAAGGAAAGGAACGGCCAGAGGACCTGTGGTCGCACCGCTTGCATCAAAGCTTATCGAGGCCATGCTCTGTCCGATGATGCACACCAGTACGAAGACAATCGAATAGAAGATTATCAGAACCCACTTAAGCGGGAAGCGTGCAACTGTCCTGAGAAGTCCTATGTCGACAAATACGCCTAGACCAAGGGCAATCATCACCACAAGCGTCATCTTCGGAATCGAAGAATTGAGGCTGTGGACCTGACTTGCCAGGACGGTGACATCAGGCTCTGCCAGAGTAACTGCGAAACCGATGATGAATCCGATTGCCAGCATGAACCAGATGTTGCGCTTTCTGGTAAGGACAGAACCGAGTTTCTCACCTACCGGAACCATTCCGATATCCGTTCCGGCAAGAAACAGGGAAAGCCCTACGATGAGCAGGACACCTCCAAGAATGAACGGCCAGAACAGATCTCCGAGCGGTGCGATGGTGAAATTCAGAACAAGGACAATGACCATGATCGGAAGAACCGATCCCAAAGTTTCCTTGAGCTTTTTGACAAAATCCATCTATGAACCACCATTATCGAATTGATAATACAAGTATAATTGTAATTACAAACGCTCAGGCTGTCCATAATTTACTTCCTAAAATGAGTTAAGCCTGATCCATACCGGAAGGTGATCCGACACACCGCGCAGCAGGTTTCTATCCCAGGCAAAGGGCTTGGAATCCGCCGTCTTCTGAATACTTTCGAATACAATTCCACAGCTTTCAAACTCCCACCCCGTCCCGTCGTCGGCAGCCGATGAAACAAGGATGTTGTCATAGCACTTCCAAAGCCCGTTATACATGTAAGATCCACCGGGCCATAGGTTCAGGGAATTATCCATCCAGAAGCAGTACCACAGATCGCGGCCGAACTCCCCTTTGACCTTCAGAACAGAGTCATTGTCTTTTCCCATGACATTATTGTCCCAGCATTCCTCGTTCATATCGCCGCAGACAAGAACCACGCTTCCAGGATTCTCCGAAAGAATCTGATGCGACACCTCTTTGACAGTCAGAGCTTCTTCGTGTCTGATTTGCGCCGTCTCAAAAGCTCCTCCTATGTTTGACTTAAGGTGAAGAGCCAAGACAAAGATCTTGCCTGACGAGGTGTCAAACTCAGCCTCCAGGACAGGTCGTCGGCCTTCTCCGGTATCATGGACTCTGGCTGCAGATATTGGGATGCTGCTTACAACAGCCGTCTGGATTGCACCGCCATCGGAACCGGCGCAGGCATAGTAACGAAGTCCCATTTTTGCAATATCATTGTTTTTTATCAGGTCTTCTACGACATTTGAACCTTCAATCTCATTCAGTACTATGATGTAAGACCCCGAAGAAGGAAGACCCAGAATAACCTTGCGGGCATTGGAAAGCCTGCTCTCATAGGCTCTTTGAGTCCAGCCGGATGACGGTTTGTACTCTTCATACTCGTTTCCGTCCGATACTGCATCAAAGAGGTTCTGGACGTTCCATGTGGCCACGCAAAGACCGTCGGCGCTTTCAAACGCACCCTGGCCGGAACATGAGACGACAAACAGCAGAGCAAAGACAAACAGCAAAAAAAATCTTAGTTTTCTCATACTTCCCTATTGAGGAAAAGTGTCGAAAACATTCGTGTTTTTGGAGAAATAAAATAAAAAAGATTAAAGGCTCTCTCTGTTGGGGACAATCTTGCTGATAAGACCGTAGGACTTAGCCTGATCCGCATCAAGCCAGTGGTCTCTGTCGGTATCAACTGTGACCTTGTCCAAAGCAGTACCTGTGGCATCGGCGATGATCTTGTTCAGCTTTGCCTTCATCTTCTCAAGCTGCTGAGCATGGATCTCGATTTCCGTTGCGTTTCCGCGCATCTCGCTCAGAGGCTGATGAATCAGATATGAGGAGTTAGGAAGACCCACACGTCTTTCGGCAGGAACAGCCAGAAGGACCAATGCGGCGGCACTGGCGACAAGACCCATTCCGATCATGATGACTGGGCAGGATACGAACCTCACCATGTCATAAATGGCAAAACCCGCATCGACATCTCCGCCGGGAGAGTTGATGAAAATTCTCACAGGATCATTGTTTTCAGATTCAAGAACAACCAGATCCTTGATCAGCTTATCCGCAGAATCCTTGTTGATCTCACCAGAAAGAAAAAGCGATCTGGTCTTCAGAAGCTTGTCATACTGCTGCTCTGTCTTGTTCTCTTTATCTTCAACCTTCATAGCGCCTCCGTAAAGCACATTACAAAAATACCAACAATCTCGCTTAATTACAACCTTGGAAGAACAGGATAAAACCTATAATATGAAAACCATGAAATGCGCATCAATCGCCATCATCGGACGTCCGTCGTCAGGAAAATCGACTCTGCTGAACACAATCTGTGAGTCCAAGGTCTCAATCACCTCGCCCACTCCTCATACGACAAGGAACGCCATCCGCGGAATCTACACGGACAGCCGCGGCCAGCTGATTTTCACCGACACCCCGGGCTTTCACATCTCCGAGAAGAAGTTCAACAAGAAGATGCAGGACATTGCAGTTTCCTCCCTCGAAGAAACCGATGCCGTCCTTTACATGGTCGATGCCACCCGTAAGCCCGGAAGCGAAGAAGATGCCATCACCTATATGCTCAGCGGTCTTTCGGTTCCCGTGGTCTGCTGCATAAACAAAAAGGACATCCTCTCAGAAAACCAGATTGAGGAAGCCAAGGTCTACCTCTCCAAAAGTATGCCAGGCCGCACCATTCTGGTCGCATCGGCCAAGGAAGACGACGGTGTGGATGAGATTCTCATCGAGCTATTCAAGCACGCCCCCGAAGGTCACCTTCTCTATGACGAGAACACCTGGACAGACCAGAACCTCGAGTTCCGTGTTTCCGAGATAATCCGGGAAAAGGCCATGAACTCCGTCACGCAGGAAATCCCCTACGCCATCATGGTCGAGGTCGCCGATCTCGAGTACAACGAACAAGAAAACAAAGTCTGGGTACGCGCCTTCATCACAGTCGAGCGCGAAAGTCAGAAAGGCATCATGGTCGGAAAAGGCGGAGAGAACATAAAGAAGATCAGAGTCGCCGCCTTCAAGGAAATCAAGAAGATCTTCCCCGAATCCAAACTGGAGCTGGACCTCCGAGTGCGCGTAAACGGCAAATGGAAGTCCAACGACATGATCTTGTCAAAAGTCTTCAGAGAAACAAGGGATTAATAGTTCAATCAATACTTTGAAAGAACAGCCAGAACTCTTTCCTTTCCGATGGTGTTCATGAAACCTGCAAGCTTCGGACCCTTCTCTTTTCCGATAAGAGCCATGTATGTTGCAGTGAACAGAGCTGTGTTCTCAACACCTGCCTCTGCTGCGGCATCATAGATGAGCTGTGAAAGGTCTTTCTCGTCCTTTCCGTCCCATGAAGAGACCTTTGCGCACAGGGCTCTGACAGCCTTAAGTCCGTCAGCATCAAGAGCAACCTTCTCTGAATCAGCTGTTGCGACTGAGAATCTGAAATCCTCAGGAGCAAAGGTTGTGATCCATGTCCATGCGCAGCGGCATCTGGTTTTAAGTCTTTCAATCTGGTCTTCCTTCACATCAGGCAGGGATGCGATGACAGCATCGATGTCTCCGCTGTTGATCTGAAGCAGGTTGCACAGGTGTCTGAAAGGAACCTGGTAGCCCGGAGTCTTGGGAACATCGCCGACCTGAGAAAGCTCGTAGACACGCTTTTCCATGGCAAGCTTCTTCTCGTTGCAAGGAAGAAGGCCGAAGTATCTTCTTTCGCAGTTATCGTAGTCCTCGTACAGCTTCAGGACATCCAGATCGAATGAGATGGCGAACTCTGTGTTGGGCCTTGTCGAGGCAAAGAGGAATCTTGTCAGCTCAGGAGTATAGACCTCAAGGACATCGCCGAGGGAGACGACCTCTCCGCTTGATGAGGAGATCTTTCCGCCGCGTCCCTTGATGGAGATGAAGTCATACTGGAAGGACACAGGAGCATGGCCGCCGAAGAACTCGACGATCTGTCTTGATGTGTCGAAGCTTCCGCCCTTTGAGTGGTGGTCCTTTCCGGCCGGCTCAAAGTCAACGCCCTCGTAAACCCAGCGCATCGGCCAGTCCACTCTCCAGTGGAGCTTGGCATATGGAGTTGTGCGAAGATCGATTGTCTCTTCCTTGTTCAGGTCGTTATCGCGGTATGTGATTCCGTACTCACCGTCCCATGAAAGGATTGTGGTGTTGTCCTTGTCAGTGAAAGAGCTGAAAACAGCAATCGGCCACCAGGAGTCATCCAGAGGTTCTGCTCTGTACTGGTTCAGTACGGAGATAATCTGGGGTTTGAGCTCAAGGGCCTTCTTCATCTGCTCGGCATAGAGTGAACTTCTGTAGCGCTGAGCCTGATAAAGATATTCAGGATAGACGCCTACAATCGGGAGCTTCTCCTCAACATCAAGCTCGTTTCCACGGGCATAGTTGTCAGCTCTCTTTGTTGTGTCGGGTACTAAGGTGATGGGCTTTCTGAGATATGTCTCGAGCAACTGTGGCTCGGGCATGTTCTTGGGAACTTTTCTGAAGACATCATAGTCGTCCCAGGAGTAGATGAAACGCACATTCTTTCCCTTCTGTCTCAGGGCCTTCACGACAAGGTCAACTGAAATGATCTCGCGGAAGTTTCCGATGTGCACGGTTCCCGAAGGGGTGATTCCGGAAGCACAGGTATAAAGCTCCTTATCACCCTTCTCTCTGATAATCTTATCTGCGTAAATATCCGCCCAATGTACTGAATTCTGCTGTTCCATAGCTGGCAAGTATATAGAATTCAGTACAATTAGGCAATGTGAGGACTGTCTGCTATCAGAAGTCCAGGAAGAATGTGGCTCCTGCGATGAACTTCTTATCCGGAGTCCTGATGTTTTCTCCGTTGATCAGATAAGACATCTGGAAACCGAGGTCGATGAAGTCGAAGAAACACATCTCAAGCTGGAAACCTGTGGAACAGAGGAATCTCTTCAGATCGGATTCTCCGGCATCGATCTTGGTGTTGAGATAGTTTCCGGCGTAGTAACCTGCATCGAAGAACAGATTGAGTCTCGGGAAGATTCCGTCAAGGAAGAACTCAGGTCCTGCAAGACGGATATCCAGGTTGTTCACGACTGTGAAGTTTGTGTTGTAGCTGTTTGTATTGAAACCACGGACTTTTCTTCCGAGTGACACAGGCATTGAAGCATAGACGGGAACCTTCTCACCGTCTGTCCAGTTGACGTTGACTCTGTCGATCAGGACGATTGAGAACAGATTCAGTCCCTGCTTGTTCGAAAGCTCGAACAGTGTTGTTCCGGCAACTGCATTGAATGTGACGCTGTAATATGAAGCCTTCTTGTTGACAAAACCCGGAGCAATCTGGAACTTAACCTCTGCGGTAGCACCTTCATTGGAGACCATCTTGTCATCCATCAGATTCAGCTTCGCACCAGCATAGAAGTTGGTCATGAAAGCCGTGTAGTCATCTGCAAGATCCGGATAGATCTTGTTGCCGGCAAGGGTCGAGCCGAACCAGTCGTCAAGAGAAGGAATCGCGGTCTTTCCGCTTGTTCCCCTGTCTCTCTCCTGGCCCAGGACCATTGAATCTCTGGCTGTCTCATAGCGGCCTTCATAACCGACATAGGCTGTGACAAGGTCCTTGCCCTCGACCCACGACTGACCGAAGCCCTGCTGAGCCCTGAGGTTCCAGCGGACCTGGATCTGGTCATAAAGCATGATATTGTCCAAAAGCGGAGCACCGGTGTCCGGGTCCTGGAACAGAGCCCTCTGGGTATAACCGCCTCCGATGGTCGCCTGAAGCTGTGTAAGATTTCCGTCAATCAGACTGAAACCTTCATAACTTGTTCCGACTGTCACCAATGTGGGCAGGAATCCTGCAAGAATCTCGGTGTGCTGATCAAGTTCAGTAAACAGGAATTTGAAATCTCCGGCAAAGACACTGCAGACTGCCAGAAACACGACAAGGATAACAACCAATGCTTTTTTCATGGAAGAACTCCTCTTAAAAATACATAAATCTGGTTTAGTATAACGTATGCAAAACCGCCTTCAAAGCAAAAAAGAAAAAAACTCCCCTCAGGGTTGATAATCACAATCAAAAGTGCTAATTTAAGACGCTACCGAAAGGTATCGGGCCTGTAGCTCAGCGGTTAGAGCAGAGGACTCATAATCCTTTGGTCCTGAGTTCAAACCTCAGTGGGCCCAAAACGAAGACGGATCGT
>Ga0265299_10002660_pt1 | contig 18020 bp, 19 predicted proteins | sample AusTroGonzalo_MG_4_FD_193485 | JGI IMG/M metagenome (GOLD analysis project Ga0265299, IMG submission 193485) | Bovine rumen microbial communities from tropical cattle in Woodstock, Queensland, Australia - Gonzalo_02 | ecosystem: Host-associated > Mammals > Digestive system > Stomach > Rumen ... | reverse complement strand
TGCCTATATAGATATCGTTGGGCCACTTGATGGTCAGCATCGGTCGCTGCTCAAGCGACAGCCATTCGGCTATAGTACGGTGGGCGGCTATGGCGGCAATCATGTTCAGCATGAACTGCTCGGATAGATTCACATCCGGCTCACGCAGCAGGTAGCTCAGCAGCAGGTTCTTCCCGCGCTCCGACTCCCAGGTGTTGCCCGTCTGACCGCGACCGGCTGTCTGATAGGTGGTATATAGCAGCGGCACGTCGGCCTGCAGACAGGCGGCATACTCCTGCTGTTCGCCACGCAACAAACGCTGCATCATGCTGTTAGTACTATCCGTCTCTTCTATCCACATCATCTCATTCTCCTTGGGGTTGGGTGGCGGAGGTGTGCGTCCTGTACAGGTTCAGCAGGTAGCTGCCTATCACGTTCTGTATCTGTTTGGACTTGCCGTTACCGAAGCTGACCATCACAGCAAACACCCAGGTATCGCCATTGGGCAGCTCGATGTATCCGGCAAAGTTCTTCGTGGCGGCAATCGTTCCGGACTTGGCATGCACCTTGCCGCTCAGTTCGGTACCGGCAAGCAGCGAACGCAGCGTGCCTGACTCACCGCTCACCGGCAGCGAGGCATAGAACGCGTCCTTGTTTTTCGAGCGGTACATGAAAGTGAGCAGCTGCACCAGCGTCTCGGCGCTGATGGCATTCTGCGGTGCCAGTCCGCAACCGTCAACGATACGCGCACTGCGGGTGTTCACACCGCGGCGAAGCCAATAGTCCTTCTCAAAATCCGCGGAGTTATGAATCGTACAAGGCAGCGTATAGCGTGCCCCGAACGTGCGGAACAGCGACTCGGCATACAGGTTGTTGGAGTGCGTGTTCGTCTCGATGATGATGTCCCGTAACGACGGTGACTGCCATGTATACAGCAGCGTACGGTTCGTGCGGTCCGCCTCGGATATATACGTCGGTTCGGCGGTTATCACGATACCGCAGTCCTCCATCAGACGGCTGAAGTTCTGCACAAGCAGCAGTCCGGGATTAGGCAGGTCGCCCTGCACACCGAACGAACCCTGGTTGCTTGGTACGCTGCCCGTCAGGTAACGCGTATAACTGTACGCCGCACCGTGCACAAACGCACCGTCGTGAGTGATGCTGGTGCAACGTATATGGTTGTCAAACTTTATACCCGGCACCTCCGGCACGGTGTATTGCACCTCAGCCACGCTGCCCACCGGACCGGAACGAAGAACGATATTCATCGTATTGTCCATATACGACAGCGCATATATTCCCGGAGCGTAGTAGTTGCCTATATCCTCCCATATCCATCCGGGATTGACGGCATCAGCGTCGAAATAGCTCAGGTCGGCCACCACGCATCCGCGTATTTCACGGATACCTGCCTCACGCACCGCCTTCAACCACCGGTTGAGGAAGTTGCGGTCACCCACTTTCTGCGAACCCAGCGTCGGGTCACCCGTACCGCGCACATACAGGTCGCCGTGCAGAATGCCGTCGGCTATGTAGCCGCTGTACTCGATATACGTGCTGAAGCGGTAATCCTCACCCAGTGTCTCCAGGGCAGTGGCTGTAGGCAGCAGCTTGAGCACCGACGCAGGCGGCGCCACATTGGTGCTGCGGTAGCTGTCAATCACCTCGCCGGTCTTCAGGTCCTGCACCAGCAGGCTTATGTTCGCCGAAGAGGTGACAGGGTGGTTGAGGAATATATCCACGCCGGAGGCCGCCTGCAGCGGACAGACGAAGGTGCACAGCAGTGCGAGAAGGATATATGTCTTGCTATTGCGTATCATTGTATATGGATGTACTTGTGCGTCTGCAGCGACAGCCGCCACTCGGGATGCGCCTTGATGTAGGCCACGACGGCATCGGTATTTCGGCATGAACAGGGCTGCAGGTAGTAGTGGTCCGCCAGGATGGTGCTGCGCCAAACGGGCAGCAATTTCTCCGTTGCCTCCGTGAGCACCACCTTCACTTCATCCGCACGGTCAAGCACCACTTCAGCAGCCTTGCCCGCCACGGTGTCATCGGCTTTCGGTGACACCGTCACCCAGTCAATGCCATCAGGCAGAGGCCTTGTGCCGTTGGTCTCGATGGCTATCGTCTGACCATGCCGGTGAAGGGCGTCCGTCAGTTCCTTGTCCGCCTGCAGCGACGGTTCGCCGCCGGTGAGTACAATCAGGGTGTCAGGGTGCGTGCTGCAGGCAAACACCGCATCGGCTATCTGACGGGCGGTCATCGGCTCGGAGTGAGTGAAGTCCGTGTCGCAGAACGGACAGCGCAGATTGCATCCCGCCAGACGCACAAACACCGCTGCACGTCCCGTATGGTAGCCCTCGCCCTGCAGGGAGAAAAATATCTCGTTGACCCTGTACATTCAGTCTTTCTCGTAGATAGCCACGTTACCCTCGCTCTCCTGGGCACTGACCTTGTAGCAGTTCTCCACATGCTCGCATATCCAGCGGGCTATGTTCTCCGCCGACGGATTGACGTCCAGCACGTCGTTCAGGTACTTGTGGTCGAACGTGTCCTTGACCACGCGTTTGATATGCGTAAAGTCGGTAACCATTCCGTCCTTGTTGAGCTCCTTGGCCTTGCAATAGACGGTGATGACCCAGTTGTGTCCGTGCAGCTGCTCGCACTTGCTCTCGTAACTGAGATTCAAGTTATGTGCGGCAGAGATAGTGAGTGTCTTTTGGATATAAAACATGTTCGCATAATTTACCGCCGCAAAGATACAAAAAAAAACTGAATAATGCAAGAGGAATGCGAATAATTTGTTCAGCGCGTGAAAAAAATCTGAGAAATTGGACTTGACCATAGAAAAAGCACTGCCTCACCGGGCAGTGCCTTTCCGTGGAAACAGAGGTAGTACGAATGGTTCCTCTTATTCCTCCAGTCTTACGCCTGTCACATCGTAGCGTTCGCCGTTGCGGATGATGATCACGCGCTTCCGCTGACGACAGCGTAGCGGGAACACACAGCAGCACGGCTGCCATCGCCAGTAATTAAAACAGGTTTTTCATAGTTATTTCACTTATTATTATATTTCCACAAGGATATCAACAGGCTGGTCCTCTTCCTGCCGGACGGCATTCTCGGGAATTCTGTTGAGCAATATATCCGTTATCACATCTTCTACGTGTGTCTGAATGGCACGACGCAGCGGACGCGCACCGTACCGCGGGTCGGAACCTTCCTTGATGATCTGCTCCCGCACCTCCTTGCTGATACTCACCTTGTAGCCCATGACCGCTGTCCTTGCCAGCAGACCGCTGAGCTCTATATCCACGATACGCTCCAGCGACGGACGGTCCAGAGGACGGAAGAACACCACCGCGTCCAGTCTGTTGACGAACTCCGGAGGGAATGTGCGGTTGAGCGCCTTTGTCAATATAGCCTGCGATGCGCGAGCATCGGGGGCGGATGCCTCAAAGCCTATACCTGCTCCCTGCTCCGCCAGCTGCCGTGTACCCACGTTCGAGGTGAAGATGATGATGGTGTTGCGGAAGTCCACCGTGTGACCCTGCCGGTCCGTCAGACGGCCCTCATCCAGCACCTGCAGCAGCACGTTGAAGATGTCGGAGTGCGCTTTCTCTATCTCGTCGAACAGGATGATCGAGTACGGTTTCCGGCGGACAGCCTCCGTCAGACGGCCGCCGTCCTCGTGGGCGACATAACCCGGAGGCGCACCCACCATCAGCGAGGCGGTGTGCTTCTCGCCGTACTCCGACATGTCAAAACGGATGAGTGCATCCTTCTGACCGAACATCTCCTCCGCCAGGCATTGTGCCAGATAGGTCTTGCCTACGCCTGTCGGACCCAGGAAGAAGAACGAACCGATAGGCCGTCCGGGGTCTGCCAGACCCAGACGCGAACGGCGGATGGCTTTCACCACCTGACTGACCGCCTCATCCTGACCGATGACACGCGAACGGAGTTCACTGTCCAGCTCGCGCAGACGCGCACTCTCGGCTGTAGCCACGCGCTGCACCGGTACGCCCGACATGATACTCACCACCTCCGCTATGTCCGCTTCGCTCACTACAGCGCCCGACTCCGTCCGAGACGCTATCAGCGCACCGGCTTCATCCAGCACATCGATAGCCTTGTCGGGGAAGGAGCGGTCGGTTATATAGCGCTCCGCCAGACGCACACACGCCTCTATCGCCTCGGGCGAATAGTCCACATGATGGTAGTCGCTGTAGTACGGAGCCAGCTGCTTCAGGATGCCCAGCGTCTCATCCGCAGTCGTAGCGGGAATGACTATTTTCTGGAAACGGCGCTCCAGGGCTCCGTCCTTCTCTATCGTCTTCTTGTACTCATCCAGCGTGGTGGCGCCTATACATTGCACCTCACCGCGTGCAAGTGCAGGCTTGAGGATGCCCGCTGCATCCAGCGAACCCGAACCGTTGCCCGCACCCATAAGCGTGTGTATCTCGTCGATGAACAGGATGATCTCCGGATGCTTGCGCAATTCTTGCAGCACGTTCTTCATGCGCTCCTCAAACTGTCCGCGGTACATCGTACCCGCCACCAGCACCGCCAGATCCAGACTGATGATGCGTTTGTTCTGCAGCTCAGGCACATCGGTGCGTATCAGCTGCTGCGCCAGACCCTCGACGATGGCGGACTTGCCCACACCCGGGTCACCGAGCAGGATGGGATTGTTCTTCCTGCGGCGGGACAGGATACGCAGTACGCGCGTTATCTCCTGTTCTCTGCCTACCACGGGGTCCAGCTTGCCTTCTATCGCCAGACGCGTCAGGTCACGGCCGTAGGCGTCCAGCGCGGGCGTGTCAGACTTGGACTTGCTCTTTGCTCCCTGCTCTTTGCTCTTTGTCCCCTGTTCCTGCGCCGTCCCGTCCGACATGACTTTCTCGGGCTTGGGGTACATCTCCTCCACCGACTCGTAGGTCACGCCGTACTCCTCCGCCAGCACGATAGCCGGATAGTTGATGCGCTCACGCAGGATGGCCATCAGCAGGTGGAACGAGCCCGCCACTTCCGCAGCGTAGGCGTCACGCTCTATGCCCACCAGACGGATGATCCGTTCGCCGGCCGGGGAGAGGTGTATCGTATTGTTGTCCGTCTGCTCGGGCTGGTCCTGACGCATGCGTGCATCCAGTTCGTGCTTGAACTGCTGCAAGTTGACATTGGTCCGGGTTAGTATCTCGTATGCTGTACCTTCCGCCATACGCAGGATACCGAGCATCAGATGCTCAGGACCGACGTGGGCGTTACCCAGACGAACGGTCTCCTGTCCCGCATAGGAAATGATGTTACGTAGTCTTGACGTGTAATCCATTGCTTCCTCTGTTCTTTCTGTAAAAATTATCGCGCCCTTTGATAAAAAACAAATCGCGTGCAAAGATACAAAATTTATTTGACATTTGCAAGTTTTCCGGCATAAAAAAAGGAATTTGTCACTATTTTAGGCATTACCACAAATCCTCCGCACCTATCGTCACGGATAGGTACGGAGGATTTTCATATTGGGGTCCCCGCTACATCTTCTTCGAAGCGTCGTACTGCTCGATGGCGTAACCGTCTTTCTTGTTCAGCATGCCTGTTAGGCTTGTGCCGTTGTCATAGAATATCACTTCCATAATCTTGAATTTTTAATTGTTTGTTTTCCCTTTCTGCTACATATTTGCCGCAGGGTTTAAACCATAGGTTTATCAGGGTATTATCGGGGGCACTCCCCGTTTTTCCCGATTTTCACGCCTGCGAATGTTACCAATCGTAAATCTTTTGTCCACCCTCATCGGGCCTTTGTCGGGTCATTGTCGGGCCGTCATCGGTCCGTTATCGGGGGATCGAACCGTGAGTTGCTGCCAGAGTGTGTCGAATGAAATCATAACGGATAAAAAATTAAAAAGGTGGTGGTGTGATGGCAGTAAGGGGATTATAGGGGAGACCATTACACCACCAACCTATTTTTTCTTTTGTCAAATTCTTTCATTTTCCGGACCTGTTGAGTTGTCAGCCATGCATGGCTGACCGTTGTCGCTTGTTCATTTTTTGTCATTTCATTTCGTCCATTGTGCCTGCATTGTATGCAGGTTCAAAGCTAGGCTTTGACAGGGGTTCAGGATGTCCCGCTCTCTCCCCGGGGTCCCCAAAGAAACCAGCGAAGCGTTTCGAATGGGGTGCCAGAGCGGAGACACGCGTGTTATTGGGGAAGATTATCAAGACCGCCAGGAAACGCTTCATCATCATTGATGCTTATGTGGATGCGTCCACCTTTGAGATGCTGGACGTACGCGCCAAAGGGGTAAAGGCGGACATTTATTCCGGCAACAATCTAAGTAATTTACAAAAAACGCCCCGGCACTGCCGGGGCACAGGCTCCCCAAAAACAGGCGAAGCACGAGGTCGTGCTCCGTCTGTTTTTATTGCCTTGCTGTAGTTATCCAATCCCGTTTGGTGCTGTATTTATCCAGTTTGCCTTCATCTATAACTTTGTTGATGGCTTTCTCTATGTCCTCTATGGTCATTTCTTTTCGTTTCTTTCGGGTAATCTTTTCCAATGATGTTATTTCAAAAAAGCGTATTTCGGAGTATATAGCCTCAACATTACATTTTTTTGGTAATTCCAATGGGTTAACATCACATATTTCTTCCCATTTGCCATCTCTGACAACAGGAAGTCCATCACCGGTAATAATTGAATAGGGGAAATATGTGTAATAATTGTCGTGCAAAGCCAGCAGTTTTTCTTCCGTTGCCAGTTCACATATGTCGAAGGTATATTTCTCAGGATTCTTTGGCAAATTTTCCTTGAGTCCATAGTACGGCTCATTCCTGTAGCGTTTAGCATAATTCCATATTCCATTGATACATTTGGGACCATTAAAATATGGTGAAATAGTGTCTTTCTCACTGTCAACAGAAATAATCAGATTCTTGTAACTGTCATCTTTAAATCTGAAGATGTTGAAGGCATACTCTTGTCTTTCCATAACTTCCGTTGTGTCACATCCGCACAACAATGCGCCAAAGAGGAACAATGGGAACATCAGCAATAATATAGATTTTGTCTTTTTCATACTATTAGTATTTTAAGAATTAAACATAAAAGTTGCCTGCGAATATTGAATACGGACTACATATCTTCTTGTGCAAAAAGCATGCCGCATCAATAGCGTACAATTCCTAATTACGCTTTTTTGAGCATCGAGAATGAGCATCAGCCATAGTTCCACCCGATGTACAGAAATGAGACAAAGGGGAAAATAAATCTTTTCACACCTATGAATTCTATTTGTGAATAATTTTATCATGCAAAACTCTACCGTCTTCTACAGTGGCTCGGATGAGATACAACCCATTCGCCTGTCCCGCATAGGAAATGATGTTACGTAGTCTTGACGTGTAATCCATTGCTTCCTCTGTTCTTTCTGTAAAAATTATCGCGCCCTTTGATAAAAAAACAAATCGCGTGCAAAGATACGAAATATATTTGACATTTGCAAGTTTTTCCGACAGAAAAAGGAATTTGTCATATTTTTAAGCACTTACTGACCCAATCCTCCGGCATAACCCGACGGAGTGTATGCTGTGGTGAACAGTTGCCTACAAAGAAACCGGCGTGGCGTTTCGAACAGGCGCCGCGACAGATCAGGTGGCACATCTCGCGCAGGCAGATGCGGAGGATTGTTGTTCGTGGCCTCGACGCAATCCAAAGGCTGTTACATCTTTTTCGTTGCGTCGTAGCTTTCGATGGTCTTGGTCTGGATGATGCAGCTGGTGTCGCCTTTCTGCCAGTACTGGCTGCTGGTTGTCACCGTCCGCGTCACGTTGCACCCTGTCAGTGTTGCCGAAGGCGAGGCTTACGGGTTCTGTTGGTCGTAGATAGCACCGCAGACTGACCACAGGTAGGCGCGGAGCGTCTTGTAGCCGGTCTCCTTCTGCGCGTTGAACGCTGCCAGGTCGGTGGCTACGTGGCTGAGGTCCTTCTTGCGCTGCGCCACCGCACTTGCCACAGCCTTGAAGCGGTTGCGGACAGCCTGCTCGTCTGCGCTGACGGGTGTCGTGCGGACGGTCTTCTCGCGCAGGTAGATGCGGTTGCAGTTCGGGTTGGTGGTAGCCGCAGTGCGGTGGGTGGCAAGCAGCATCTTCTCATGCGTGTGCTGGCTGTTCTTGCCGGGTTTGGATAATGCGCCGGATACGAAGTCGATACCGGAGCTCCATTGTACTTTAGCCATATGCGGACGGCGTTTTACGCCTCCGCAGACCGCCCTTCGGGCTGAAAGACCGTTCTCTGAAAGAACAAAGACCGGCTTCGCCTCAAAGACTGATTGGTCTGCATCGGACCTCCACGCCGTGGGAGGGTTTAAAGGTTGCTAAAAATAGAATCATTTGAAAAGGTATAATGCAAGTCGGACAAGCAGGAACAGCACAACGAGGATGGCAAAGGCTGTGCAATACTTGTAGAACGCGGGAACATAACGGACTTGCACGGTATCCGTCCTGACAGTCTCCACCCGGACGGTGTCGATGCGGACTGTCTCGCGGTCGCGCCAACGGGTCTGCCAATGTTCCAGACAGACGGTGTCCGCACGAATGCGGATAAAAACGCTGTCGTGGAGAAAGATGCTGTCGCGTTGAAAAAGAGAACATACGTGAGCGGACGAACTGTCAGTCATTGTATGCGTTGCCCGACACGCGGTCAAGGATAGCGCGCTCAACAGGGTAACGCTCGGAATCAGTAATGTCAATATACATCGGTTCATTGTTGTCACGGGCTTTGATGATTTGTTCAACAAGGTTCTGTTCAGTCTTCCGGGAGCGACAGAGTGTCGGTTCGCATTCTGCACCATTCCGTCGGTCATAGAGCTTGCCGACAAGGATACAGCCTTCGGTATGGTCGCGGTTGTTGCCTGCATGGATGCGTATACCTGCGAAGCCGGGCACGTAACAAAGTATCGGGAGCAGTCTGCCGAAACGGGGTGAGCGCGTGATCTGCAGCTCGTACCAGCCGACAGGGATGCAGCCTTTGGGATGCAGGGTATTGGGGACAACAGGCGGCTCGATAGTGTCGCAGAAATACTTGCGGTCGATGTAGAGCTTGCCGAGGGTCTCGGATGGTGTGAATGTGTCACGGATTAAAGTCAATAACATAAGCAGTTGATTTATAGTTCGTCAAAAATTACCAAAAATTAGCCAAAAATTGCAGAAGGACTAATGTTGAGTACGGATTTGACGGAATGAACGGATAATTAGTTTTTGTATCGGTAGCGGTAATCAATGCCGATGAGTGCGCCAGCGAAGGTGATTGTCTCGCCGTAGGCTACGAGGAGCGAGGAGTCGATGGCTCCGGCAGGCGGGAGCGCCAGCCCTGCCACGAGCAATGCGCATCCGAAGATGCACATTGCCGTAGAGGTGAGGAGTTGGATGCGAGAGTTACGTTTCATAATGTGTCGTTTAAGATCATCCATATATGGCTGATACGTTATGACAACTTGGCGTACTCCTGCGCAAAGACATAGCCGTAGAGGGAGTAGTATTTCTTCTGCGCCTTGAAGGCTGCTTCGTAGGCGGCGCGTTGCTCGGCATCGGCAAGGGCAGTCTTGGCATTGGTGCGCGCCGTCTTGAACTTGTTCTGCGCAGTGAGCTGGCTGGCAGAGGGGTCTTTGGTGGACGGGTTACAGATCTTGCCGGAGAACACTTTGCCGTTCTTGCGGAAGAAATACATGTCGGAGTGGCCACAGAGCTTGCCACTCATGGACTCGACGAGTCCCATTGGTTTGATACGTGACATACAACAAACAATTAAAAGGTTAATACTTGATCGCTCTTGTTGCCCATGCACGGACGACACACCAAAGAGCGAAACTGAAATCGAGTGCAAAGATACGACATCGGGAAGAGGTGGGTTCAGGTATTTTCAGTTTTTTATGGGAGGTTCAGTTTATTTCCGTTTTCTTCCGTGTCTTTTTCCTCGGTTGTAATATGGAGTTGCAAACTGATGAAGTGAACGGCATCTGAAGGGAGCACTTTGGCTTGGTCGGCAACCCCCATCTCACGCAGTTGCGGGCGTAGCGGTATGAGCCACTTCGCCAGTGTTCGTGTGGTGACATGCGCCAGACCAGCCAGTTCGGACTTGGACATGGGGCGAGAGGGATAATGCTCCTCGTCAAAATGGAGATTGGAACATTGCCTGAGAGCAGCGGAGAAGAAGGTTCGGAAAGAAGCAATTTGCGATTGCAGTTCATCAAGGCGGAACAGCACATCCTTGATTTGGCGGTTTGAGAAATTAACCATAGCAATAAGAATAACAATTAATGCGGCGATTGACAATCGCCTGAAACAAAAGAAAACAAAGTGATTGCCCGCATGCGTGATGCGGGATTAACAGACGAATCGTCGGCGAGGACGCCACCGAAGTACGATACAAACAAAGGTGGGGGACGGGGTTTAGGAGAGGGGATGAGGGGAATGAATGCCCCGAGGAATAAAGAGGAAGCGGCTGCACAAGGAAGTGCAGCCGCCGAGATAGGAAACAATAGCGTGAAAAGGAAGACTACATGGAATGCCTTTTATAGTTTCAAGCTATTGCTCTGAACTGAAACTTATGTCTCGGACATTGGATTGGTCATCAAAACGGACAGTGAGAATCTGTTGCGGGGATTCAGAATGGTCAGTATAGAGAGTCCACTCATATCCATCGTCAACTGAGGTATACCCCCATTTCCCTTGGGAGAGTGCTTTTTGCCCCTCTACTTGGGTCTTCTTTGAGGACTGCTCATTTTTCTCGCCGTACAACGGTTCAATAAACATCCCTAAAAGGAACGCTGCAGAAACAGCAAAGCACGCCGCCACTTTCGAAATGAAGAACACAAAACTGCGTTGAGTTATTTTTACGTCCGCCGGTTTATACACATTTTCGAAGTAGTCACTTGAAGTGCATTGCACCATATTCTGCGCATGGGCATGGTACGAACATGTATCCCATAAGTAATGTGTAACATCCAGTAACAAGTATATGAAACTGCATGCTATTGTCACTTTCAGAAAGACATTCGTATCTTGATATTTCCCGTTGGCAAACATCAGAATCCAACATGACCCGATGATGGCAAATACAATCTTGCGAATCAGTTCAGAGCCTTTGCTTGACTGGGAGTATTTATATCCATTGACCTTATCTATTTCCTTTTGCAGATCTATCCCATTACTTTTTTCTTTTACACTTTCCGGCATATTCTTTAATCATTTTTGCTATTAATTTTTTCCCACACGGGACTCCTTTATATGTTTTTCTCATAGGAGCGCCACACGGTCCACTGATATTTTCTATCAGACTTCTCCTTTGCCGAAGTGCGAATCTCCTATGATGAAAGTGCCTAATACGTGAATAACCCGTTGGAGGACTTTGTTTTAATCCGTCCAGATTATACTATTTTGCTCTGATCTTACAACAATAAATTCTTCCATAAGACATAATCATTGATATGTTCATTATTGTAGTTCTACACCTTGCACGGAGTATGTCTTTTCGTTGTGCTTGATATACAGTTGTCCGTTGTGGAGATTCTTGGATGCAGAGGGCTTTTTTTGTTGCGCTATGGGAAATGCTGTATGTATATCCATTTCTTCACAGAGACCGGGATACTCTTCATATATCGGCTCGCCGTTTAGCGAGCAGCAACACCAGTTTCCACCGCATGTTGTCTGTAGAGGCACGTCAATTATCGAAAATAGTCCTCCCTTGGCACAACCAATGTATTCTATGTCCGATCGGTAATGTTCATCTTGATAACGTCTATAGTGCAGGCGCTTGGCTCTTCGCCCGTCAAGGAGAGTTATTGAATCAACCTCTGATACGTAAATATACGCGGAGTCAGAACCAAACCTGAGGTCTTCAGGGGCATCTGCGTCGAAACGAATATTCTGATAATGTAAGATTGAATCCCCTACCTCCAAACCGAAATCATATAAAAGAATATCCCTGCCATAAATATGGGCATAAATTTTCTTGCCGTCAGCCGTTAGGGGGAATACCAACCACGGCACCTCAAGATATTTCACGCTATGGTATTTCTTCCCATTGATAAGTGTATCGCCTTGCAAGACAAATACATTATCTCTCGGATCACATCCACCGAAAAGAGGCATCAATCTGACCGTCCATGTCATACCTTCGGGAAAATAAAATTCCTCAGAAATGTTCTCAGCCTGAACGAATGGTGCTGCAAGACATGCACATAGCAGCAATATAATACGAAATGATTTCATAGATGTTTGTTTTTATGAATTTAACGATTTGCAAAGATACTGCTTTTTCCGCAAAAAAGCAAAATTTCCTTTATAAAAATGTGCTTTGTTGTAGCATTTGCTGTTTTATGCTATCTTATGTCCAATGTTCCTCCAAGTTTTACTTCAAAATCTTTTTTTATAACAACTTTATCGCCTACATTTATATTAGCACTGCCACCATTTTCTATTGTCACTTTTCCATAAGGCTGTAAGGGAGAAATATCAGAACCGATACGAAATGTACTACATCCTCCATAATTGCGGTTGTCTGATATAGTTGTATTCTGCAAGAAACACGTATCGTTAGTCTGAATATATGGAATATGATTCGGTAAAGAGACAACTAATGTATATGTTTCCGGAATCGTATCAAATCGCACATTGCTTCTGTTAGTATAAACAAATTGCTTATATACATTATTTATGTATCCGGATAAGCATATACGGGATTCTATGCTGTCACTACCAGTGGAAACAATCATGTGGTTGCCTATTTGATTAACCGTCAGATTTTCAAACGTGTACGGAACACGAGTATATAATGACATTTCCGGGCAACCTAAGAGATTATGAACATGACGCATATAGTTGTCATGAGAACGGAACTTGGATTTTGCTTCTGCAATTCCCAAATGATTATTGTGTATATTTATAAATATGGAATCTAAGAAGTATTTGAACAGATTTGTAGAATATGTGGTTATCCCATCCCTTGTATTGCCCATATATGCAGGTCCACCTCCTTCACTCCTACATGTAAAAACCCTTCCCAAATTATAAGTTCCTTCATACATTTCGAACATATCGAATGGCATATTTTTGCAACTGATTGAATAGAAAATAGCCGGATACGAGCTATTTGTCAGATTGTCAAATCCGTTTCCCGAATCTATAATAGAACTATATGCCCAAAATCCTGAATCATAAGCATCCATGGCACATATTACATGGTGATAATTATGACCGAAATCAGCTAAACCATGTGTGGCTACTCCGTATGACAAAGGTCCGCCATGATTGAAATTTCCTAACATACCATAATGTATGTTATTGATAGAATCTATTATATCATTTCCTAATGGTGCTGTTGGAGTAGGGTAATTGTAACTGGGATATTCATTGAGAATGGTACAATTAATATAATTTACGCGATTAATACTATCCTTTTCCAGTTTTCGTTTAATGCTTTCTGCCAGATGAGATGCTTGCAATTCATCAGTTTGAGAAAACAATGCCAGCCCCAAATAGGCGTAATCACCGTTTCCTGGATAGATTTCATATTGTAGAACTTTTTTTGTCCAATTTGTTACTTCGTCTGTACTGCTGCATAATAATCGTCCAACATATATTTCTGCTCCATAATCCACATTGTCTGCTTCTTCACCATATACCCCGTTATTGTTTTCATCCCAACTGCTATTTAACTCCGAGTAATAAAAATCACTAGGAGTATATGTATTTGTTCCAAGACAATTACCATAACCATAACGTATAGGAATTATAGACGAATCCCCAGCCAATAATGCATATTGGGTTTGTATCGAATCATACGAATGAATGAGATACTGTCTCAACTTCCCCGCATCATCATTAATGTTGGATATTTCATCACCGTTTGCCAAATTGGGATTATTCAGGATATCATTAATACTTACAATACCAACGTTATACCCCTTCGCTCTTTTCCAATGTGCAAAAGGTTCAAACGCAGATAGCAATTGGGGACTTGTAACAATAACGTATTCGTAGAATGGAATACCTATGTTATTGCTTCTCGTATTGCTTTTTATGTGATGCTCTTCTTCATGTGTATATATTTCCACCTCTGCATCTGAATAAGCAGTATATTCATTCGTTACAGGATTATATCGAAATGGTATTATTGCCATGGAAAGAAATTTTCCATCTCTTGCTTGATCAACGGAATAATTAAGCAAATTATTGCTCGGAATAGTTGCATCTGTGTCATATACATTTTCGTCAAAAGCGAAGGAGTGCTTTTCGATAAAACTACCAATAACGACGGGAGGTTGGATAGGCCTTAACGGATACGTCAAAATGCCGGACGTTTCATTCGAAAGTACAACATGTACAGAATCGACGATTGTGTTATCCGCGATTGTCATACTATGATGAAAAACAGGTAGTTCCGGATGACCAATATACTCCTCATCATCCAAAACATTAAAATTATCCAACCATATAATATTGCTATATATAGCAGAATTGATAGTATCGTTCGCAAATATTAAAGCAGATGTGTCATAATGAAATGTTTTTTGAAAAGCATATATCGGGAAACAAATCATGCCCAATATGATTGTTGCTAAAATTTTGGATTTCATAACATTACTTCGTTAATATCATTTGCTTCGTGTCAATCAGTTGCCCGTCGGCGATGAGAGCATACAGGTACATCCCTGCGCGGAGCGTGCCGCCGTCAATGGTCAGTTCCCCATAACCAAATGTATCTATCGGAAATGCCATAATTTCCGTGCCACTCATATCATATATACGGATTGTCGCTTCATGAGTGTCATCCGGCAGGTAATAGCCGATTTTTGTTATTTGGCTGAACGGGTTGGGGGAGTTTTGCAATAATTGTGGCGAATCATGAGTTTGTGTATGCGAGTTTTTATTTACTTTCCTAGCTTGTGAAGACGATATTATACTCTGCAATTCGTCAATTTGCTCTTGCTGCTGCTTAGCCATTTGAACAAGTAACGGAATAAGTTCAATATAATTGACAGACAAATATCCCGCTCCATCCTCACTCACGATATCAGGTAGAATCTCTTTTACATCTTGGGCTATAAATCCATAGTGAGTGCGCTCTTCTTCGCCTTCATTCAGATATATCATACTTTCCCGTTTAAACGTATACGAAACAGGACGTAAAAATGATATGGCTTTAACAGCCGAATTCTTAATGTCGGAGACGTTATTTTTGAAACGTATGTCGCTGCTCGTAGATACAGATGCGGCTGTCAGACTCCCCGTCACTTTGGCATCGCCATCAAAGTAACCTGCAAAACTTCCAAGATTCCATGTACTTGGTAAAGATGTGTTGGATGAACCGTAAACACCACAACCGCTATTTGTCGCCCCCACGACACCCGCCTTAAATGGACCGTACATACCTCCTTTAGATAGGGGCGATTTTATGATGGGAGCACCCACATAGATAGTTCCCAATACGCTGACATGGCGTCCCGTATTAGCGTATGGCTCAAAATGATACTCGATTTTAGAATATATTCCATAATCATGATTTCCTGCATTTGTTTGCCATAATGCATTTAACCCGATAGAGTCGGTCGGCGTAGCGTCTTGTATGGCAATATGTTGTGGCATAGTTATATTGCCAGAAGATGACACCACCAATTGCGCATTGATATGGAGCGAAAATGTGCACGCAAACAAGGTTGCGTATAAAAATGCCCTATTTTTCATTATTATATGATTTAACATTATTCTGCATCAAACATTCCTACCAGTCTTAGTGACCCGCTCTGGATTTCAAGATTGTACGAGCCGGGAGAGGCTATTTGCTCAACGGTGCCACCGACAAACTGACGGTTAAGAACCTGCGCGCCTGCGCTGTTGCGTACAATAACTTGCGCACTATGCGTGCCTGATGTGATCTCCAGTGTACATCCATCAATGGTCGCACGGAAGTCTAAAGGATGAGGGGGAGTGTTTCCTCCGCCACCTTGATCTGGACCATCCAAGGGATTATCTCCAGGAAGGAACCCAGATACTTCCATAAGTTCAATTTCCACTTCATCTGCCATAGCGGACGATTGTAACGTGGGAATAGTTAGTAGGAAAAAGCTTACGAAAAGCCAAAGAAAATTTTTTGTTTTCATGATGTTTGGACTTTTAAATAGTTTACATGTAGGCGCTACTAAATAATATGCACCCGAAACCGAGTAACGATTTCGAGTGCAAAGATACAGCTATTTTCTCAATTGTGCAAATTTTTGCGTACACAATTGCGAGCCGTCAAATGGGTGAAAATCAGTCTTATACTAAATATTTATGCACACAATTTGCTAATCACCGGAGGATTGGGAAGGAGAAACGGCTATTTGGATAAGTTTTGAGCGCAAGTCTTTGCCGGTATTTCCGAGTTTGGCATTAAGCCGCGACTTATATGTACGTATGCCCTTGCCATAGTGAAGAATCTTAGCTATGGTATCATTGTTGAACATATCCAACAGTACCAAAATACTCAAACGCACTTCCTTTTCTTCCAAGTGGTGGATAAGTTTGAGTTTATCTGCCAACAGATAGAAATGTTGATTGATAAATATACATAAAGCGTGATAGTCCCTCCAATGAAGTTCTTCATCCCAATTTTTATATTGTCGAATGATTACACACGTGTTTTCAATATTCTGAACTATCTGTTGTTCGCGTGCAGCATTCTGTTGCTTGATATTATCGCTACTACGGCGTATATTTTCATTTTCCTTTTTGAGTTGCTGATGTTTGTTGAACAGGCCGGTTATCTTTTTTCTGAACGAGGCAATTGTAAGCCCAACAACTATGCCAACAAGAGATAGGATAATGATAAACAGTATGATATTCTTGGGTGAAGGCTGCTCGTCAATATGATGTCTGAGTAATTCTACAGCTGCCGAATTCTGCAGAAGCAGAGGTTCAATATACTCATAGTTTATATCCGCACGCCGTGCGGCTAATTCTTGAACCGTCTTGGTGTCTATAGTCGTATCATGATTGCATGCTATATACAACATGTGATATCTATCTTGCTCAGATGCATATGGGCAATCAATAACATATTTTGCGTAATATAAAGCAGAATCATATTGTTGTAAATGCCAGAATGATTGCGCCTCTATAACATATCCTGTTGTGGCGTAATACCCCTTTGAATAAAGCTGCTTGACAGAATAAATGGCAGAATCATATAGAGCGAGATTTTTGTATAGAATAGCTTTTGTTTCCCAAGTTTTTGCCAGAACATTTGCATTTGTACAGTTATTTTCTATCTGTTTCAGTAATAGCAGCGTTTCATTATGCAAATTCTGTTCTGCCAGATCAAGTGCCATATCATTTAACAGATAATAATATGAGATAGAGTCATCCATTTTAAGCATTTCCAAAGAGGCATACTCATACATGTCGTACGATAACTCAAATTCATCAATCAGATGACACATCGTGCCCATATTGCTGTATATCCGCCCGAGGATATGGTAGTCGCTGAACCACAGCAGTGGCACAACACGCTGCACGTATGGCGCATGCGTTCCGCTGATGAACGCCTGCATGGCGGCAACCTGATTGTTGTGCTGACGGAGCATCCTACCGTAATAGTAGCATGCGCGTGCGTAATCATCCGGATAGACGAGCCTGCATCTGCCCAGTGTGCTATATGCCTCCGCCAGGGCAAGGCTGTCGTCATACAGCTTGCCTTCGTTCATCCGCAGGCTGTCCGCCACAGCCACCGTCCGCTGCGACTCACGCAGAGGTTGGCATGCAATAAGCATGCATATAAGCGGTAGCAATATGAATATCCGATGCGACATACAGAAATATACAATGGACTTGCAAAGTTACGAAAAATTTTGCAGAAAAGCAAGTGAGGAGTGCAGAAAATGCCGGAAAGAGTAGCAGAAAGTGAAGAATTCAACGAAAAAGGGAGAAAATTGGTTAGACCGCTACGCTAATCCGAAGATACCGGATATTCTGGGGGCGGCTCGGGAGCCGTGTCGGCATTT
>Ga0265299_10002657_pt1 | contig 18039 bp, 25 predicted proteins | sample AusTroGonzalo_MG_4_FD_193485 | JGI IMG/M metagenome (GOLD analysis project Ga0265299, IMG submission 193485) | Bovine rumen microbial communities from tropical cattle in Woodstock, Queensland, Australia - Gonzalo_02 | ecosystem: Host-associated > Mammals > Digestive system > Stomach > Rumen ... | reverse complement strand
TTCTCCCATTTTTATTTCACTTAAAAGTTCTCCCATCATCATTTTAAATGGATCCTCTTGAGCAACATCTTCATTTTTATTTGGTAAAAAGAAGTTTATCAAAAATATTCCAATAGAAACCAAAAATGGAGAAAATGTTATGATAAAAAATGTCTTGCTAGAAACAACCTCAATAGCCACTAAAAAAAGTAATGGAAATCCTAAAATTGGCATTAAAATAAATGATTCAACAAGTAAAATATGAGATATAAATTCAAATTCAAGAGCCCAATCAAACTCATCTTTTTTATAATTTTTCATTTTTCTTTTTCCTTTATTTTATTTTATTTTTTCATTCTTGTTATTCTTGATTCTTTCTAGATGATGATCGTTTATATACCTATATAAATTATCACAGATAAAATTATCATCATTTAAAAAGAGTTTTTTAAGTTTCTAATTAAGTTCTTCTTTATCTTAAAATTATTTATAACAAAAAGGAAGTAATTTTAAAAAATCTAGACCTTGTAATTATACTTCAGATTTCCTTACCATTTAAAATCAAATTTTCTAATTCATCAAAAAATACCAATAGTTTCTTATCCAACATTTTTCTTTTTCCTTTATTTTCTTTATAAATTTATTTATTCAAAAGTTGGTTTCGTGAAGATTACGTTGGAGGTTTTCGCTAAAGCGAAGCTAAAATCTACTTTAATTAAAACTATGAAAAAACTCTATGTAAATTTTCACCACTCTAGTTACTATTATATTTTTTCTTATTTTTTTATATAATCCTTATTTTATATAGTATTTTAGCTATTTTATATATTTTATATATTTTCTAGTAATTATAATATAAAAAAAAATTACAGAAATCTATTAATTATTTAAATTTAAATAATTTGCGATGTAAATTTTCTGTAAAAACGTTGTAAATGACTGTAATTTTTCATCATTTCTGTCAATTCATATTTTCCCATTTACAGAATTTTTATGAAGATTTCCAATAACTTATATAGAAATTCATAGTAAAATTTACATCATTTCTAAGCATAAAAAAGTGAAAACACATTTCTGCATTTTCACCTATTTTGGTCAAAATTTTATTTTATTTCTTTATTTATTTGTTCTCCAAATTTCCTCACCATTTAAAATTACATATTCTAATTCATCAAAAAATACCTGATAAATTCTTATCCCACTTTTTTCATTAGGATTTTTTATTGAATAAAACATTTGCCATGGTTTGTCATCTATATATTGAATTTCATATGCATATACATCGCCGCATTCAAAAATAGTATAAGAATTAAATTTTCCAATTATTTCATCATGTCCACTTAGTTCTCGTTTATACTTTAAAGTTATCATTAATCAATCTCCATATTTTATTTTTTACAAAACTTTTTAGCTTCTTTTATTTTCTTTTGTAGTTCTTGTTCAGTCCATTTTTCTCCTTTCGCTTTATTTAATACTAAATTAAGTGTATTATTATCATCAGCTGTTATGCATACACATATTGCTGTGTAAAGTGATATATTTGAATCACCGTTACCAGTGATCTTTGTATATGATGTATTCAAATAATGTCTCACTTTTTCATTATTCATTACATTTACATTATTCATTTTATATCCATATTTTTTGTTTATAGCTTCTTTGCATTTTCTCATGAATTCATTTTTTTCATTCATAAGTATTTGTTCTTTTTGTTCCTTTACAAAACGATTATGAAAATAATTGTAACAGTATAAAATGTTTTTATTGTTAACAATCATTGTTTGTTCTACTTTTTTATCTTGTCTCCATGCATTAGGAACTCTTGTTCTTCTTGATGGATTTTTACATTGTCCATCTGCTTTCCCATCAAAAAACAATACATTTAAACATTTCCATATATAGTGGTATTCTTCTTTAGAAATGAGGTTAGGTGAGTTTATGGTTATTCTATTATGGTAACTTTTTCCCCCGCTGTAGACGCTTCTATTTATCACATTCTCCTTTAATTTTTCTATATATGTCCTCTGTTCTTCAAGAGGAATATCATCTATTTCAAAAATATAATTTCTCATTGAAGATACCACATCGTCTCCTACTCCACTTTTTAATGTCCCATTTTCTTTAGCTTGTCTTGACTTCCTTTCATCAATAGGATTTAATACCTCGATTTCTTCATCACCTATTTTTTCAGTTAACCATTTATTTGAATCTTTATTTTTGCACCATCTATTTGGTTCACTAATTGAAAAAAACCCTAGTTCATTTTCTTTATCAATTTTATCTTGATTCACCATTATTGCATTCACTATTTTTTCAATTTTACTCATTTTTCAGATCTCCATTACATTTTCTGCTTCTTTCTCTAATCCGAAAAATTTTCTATTTGAAAAAATACATTCAGATGATTCAGATTCGATATTTAAACTTTCTTCTGCTTCTTCAATGTTTAACTTTCTAAAATTCCATCCTCTTGATATATTTGAATCTCCAGATATTTCAAAAGAAAGTTTATCTCTCATGAATAATAAAGTGTTATATATTGTTGTTATTTTATAATCTTTTCCACTTTTATTTTTAATCCATTCTTTTATTTCTCTAGGTTTTATTCTTCCCCAAAGATTTCTTTCTAAAGATTTTACATAATTAAGGATATTAAAAACCATGAATAAATTACTTTTATTATATTCTGGTTTTTCTTTTTCTTTTTTGTATTTTTCTTTATATTTTTGAATTAAATCATTTAAATAATTTATATCTAAATTCAATAAGAAAAAGAAAGATAATCCAATGTCTTCTTTAGATGGCAAAAACTTTTTTATTTCATCTAAAATATCTTCATTTCTTAAATTCAATCTTGCATCACATTTTATTTCATAAATACGATCCGCTAAAGCTTGGTCAAAAGCTCCTTTATAATTTTGATTAGAAGCGCCAATGTAATTTGCAATATTCCTTAATTGGGTTCCCATCTTACCTTTTTCTTCTGCTCTATAATATTTAGATGTCAATAAAGATTTTAAAGCAGGAAAATTTATATTTTTTAGACTTGTCATTTCTTCATCTATCACAAATAAATTTTTTGAATATATCGTATCAATAAAATTATTTGTAGGAAACATTCCGTTGTCCGTATTTTATAAAATCAATTATATGTTTAGAAAGCTCAGTTCTTATCCCCTCTAAGATATATGATTTACCACAACCACCTTTTGATGTATCATCATTACTATCTCTTGACGAAAATTGAAGCAAAAATCTATTTGAATCAATCTTATCATTTAACATTAGATTTATCTTTGTTTGTCTTATCCACTTCAATAAGTTTAGTGTTGAAGTTGCAATATTTTCTGGAACTGCACAATATAATAAATTATATAATGCTGTGTTTACTTCATTTTCAGTTAATGGTTTATAATTCTTGCTGAATTCAGTTTCAACGGCTTTTTTTAATTTATCATTTTTTTTACTTTCTTGTTTAAATTCATCTATAGCATTGATAAATTCTTGTAAAAATGAATGTTTATAAATAGACTTACCAGTATTTTTGTCAAATAAATTAAAAGCTTTTCTAAATACTTCTAAATTCCCCTGATAAACCGGTTCATCAGTTATTTCATTAAAATAACATACATTTTTTTCTCTAAAATCTTTAAAATCTGAAAGAAATTCTCTTTCGGCTTGTCTTGCACTCTCTTTCCCTTGAGTATATCTATGTATTTTATCTGCTTCTTTATCTAAAAAATCGTAAAACTTTTGCATTTTATCACCTGTATCTACCTGTTGTTAATTAAAAGTGGACCAGGCCAGGCTTTTTGCTTTTCGAGTTGCAATCTCTAGGTCCACTAATTTTATTTATATACTATATTTATTATTATAATTTAATTTGTGCGTTGTAAAATTTTAACATATTGTTTAAAATCTTTTTTAAATGTTCATCAGCCTCTTTATGTGTATCAAGTTCAATATGTTTTGATAACTCATAAAATTTCTTTTTATTGAAAATGGGTCTTCTATGGTCATCTTTTTCTCTTTTTATAGAGATTCTGAAACATTCTCCATCTTCATCCCACATAATCCCGAAACAATTTATAATATAATCTACATAGTTTACTAAGTCAATTCCGAAGTCGGTTTATTTCGTTGATGAAATAGTTTTGAAGATAATTCTGGATAAAGAAATTTGACTCTTTCCCTATCCCTCTACAGTATTTATTGAACCTTGGGAGGATCCCAAATTTTCCATTTATTGACCAGGAGCAAGGTCTTAAAGAGTTTGGATAACTTTCAGGAAATTCATTTAAATTATTTGACATTTTTTAGTCCTCCCATTTTTTCTATCTCTTCTTTAATTATAGCATCTACATCAATTTGATCAGCGATCATTTCATCTTTGTCTTTTTCATAGAATGGCATAAAATGCTTATTCATATATTCATTTAAATTAATGTTTAATTTTTTGCACTTCCAAATAAGCCAATCTGCTATCTCTCTTTTAAGATCAATGCTTCTTCTTAAGGTTTCTTTTTGTTCCCTTACATCTTTTTTAAGTCTCATTTTTGACCTCATAAATTTTGTCTTGTTAAAACTATTTATACTTTAAAATTAAAAAAATTAAGAAAAATTTAAAAAAAATTAGAAAATTTTTTCATTTTTTTATTTACTTTTATAATTATTCCGTTATTTTAAAATAATGAAAAAACAAAACATAAGGAGAAAAGAAAAATGAATGAACGAGAACTAAAAGAACTTGAAATTTACAAAATGTTTGAATCTATAAATGGAGAAAAAAGGCATAAAGCAATAGAAATTTTAAACATTGATTATAATCCATCTGATAAAGAACTTGATGAAATTTATAAAAAAATCAAAGCACTTTAATTAACAATCAAAGGAGAAAAGAAAAATGATGACAATCGGCGAAAAAATTAATGAGATCCTGAAGAAGCATGGAGAGGACGTCTGTGGAGACATTACTTTTGAAGATGCAAAGAACCGTGCAAGCAGAAAGTGGAAGAATGTCCTCAGAAATCCTCTTGACACCAAACTTGAAAACTTTGTCACCTTGCGGAAGAAAACTTTGAATGTGGAACATTGGCTTGTTTTTCTCTTCCAGGAAATGTTTGATGATGATCTGATGGCTCAGCTTTTTAATTCCGTGAAAGAAGAGGATTTTTGGATCAAAGATTTTATCAAAGCTGCTATCTGTTGTGAATATTCCGATATTTACTTTGATATGTTTGATTAAAATTTGATTTGTAGTCAGATCTTAAAGAAAAACTAAAATATCTAGAAGAGAGCTAGAATGAAAAATTTCTAGCTCCTATGTATTTTTATATAGGGTATTGTCCAATGTTTTCTAGAGTGATGAAATTTTCTTTAAATCCTTCTTAATTTTAGTTTACAAAATGTAAAGATATGTTATATATCAATATAAACCTTAACCAAATTAAGAAAGGAAAATGAAAAATGAGCAAAGCATCTAGAGAACGGGAACGTATTCGGAATGAAAAGTATGGTTGGAAGAAAGAAACTTTGTTTTCTAAAGTCTGTGCGATCTTAAAAAAGGATGTTAGTTTTGATGAAAAGCTTGATATCCTTAATCATATGATAATCGGATCAAATAAAAATGATTGGAACCTTCGAATGGAGGATAAGAAAAATTGGGAAACTTTTGATAAAAAAATTGATTTTAGTAATTTTTCGGGAGTCCTTCTTCCTTCTGTTCATGATGATCATCTTTTTATTGAAGCTCGTGGACTTGATAGAGATTTTTATAAAGAAATGAATGTCAATAGTTCAGAAGATGAACTAAATAAATTATTTGATCTTCATAAAATTGAATTGAATCTCAAATTTAAGACTCCACTTGGTATTGCAAGGATGCTTAATTCCCTTGGAAAAATTGGTGAACGGATAATTGCTGAAAATTAACAAAGAAAGGATCTGAAAAATGAAAAAGAAACACAATGAGATCACTGAGAAAGAGGCTCAGGATATGATCAATTGGCTGAATGGGTTGACTGCCAAGGAATCAGCTCAATTGGGTAATGATTTGATCACCGGGCTTTTTAAAGAGAATGACAAAATTTTTAGAAAAATAAATGGAAAGAAAGGATCTTAAAAATGAAAAAATTCTCAGACGGTTTTGAAATGCATGATTATCTCTTTAAACTTTGTTTTGAGATTGGGAATCAACATAAACATATTGAAGATCAATTTACTGAATGGGGACCATTAAAATTTCAAATACTAAATGTTTTTAATGAAGATATTGAAGTAAACTTACCTCCTATAAATGAAGAAAAAAGATTGTTTTCATCAAACTCTCCTCGCAAATATAAATTAATTCTAATTAATCATCAAGAGAATCGTCTAGATAATGATGTAAACGATGATAATGATTTTTATTTTTATGGGGAAGATGCAGATAATCAACCTTATATTTTAAGATATTTCCCTCTATTTTCATCTGGAGAAGTCTTTAAAATTTTTTATAATGAAAATAAATTTATAAAATTATCTTGGTCAAGAGAAGAAAATTTTAAAAATTTCTTTAAAAAAGTTTACAAAATGAAAAGAAATGTTATAAATAAATATAAAGAAAAAACCAAATAAGAAAGGAAAAAGAAAAATGAATACATTCGCTTTTGAAATGGAACCAAATCAGTTCAAAGAATTTTTGATTCATCAGTGCAAGATCGCTGAAAGTATGGGAGCTGTAAATGCTATGAGATTTGAAAATGGACTTATCTTCCTTGATAAGAATAATGAGGAAGTGCTGAGAGTAACTTTTTGATAAGGAGAATAAAAATGAACGAATTCAAATACGAAAGAGACCTTAAGAGATCTGATTTTTACAAGTCAATTATTTCTCTTTGTAAGCATAACAAAAGATTTTCCATTAAATATAAAAAAGTTAATGGTGAGATCAGAATAGCTAAAGGAAAGCTTTATGACAAGGATGCTATCAAAGAAGTTAAGGGAACTGGTTTCAATAGAGATCAAAAAATGAAAGAATGGAATGTTTTTCAGTATTTTGACCTTAATTCTCATGCTTGGAGAAGTGCCAAACTTGAAAATATAATTTATATTGAAGTTGGAAATAAAAGATTTGTTTTAAAGGAAGATTAAAAATGAAAGTAAAATTTGAATTTGATCACTGTGATCGTAATTGGAGATCTTATAAATCTCATAACATTAACGAAGATGCCAATGAAATGTGTATAGAAGAAGCTTGTAAAAGAGCGTTCAAATGTAAAAATGTTAGAGTATATGGTGGAGCACAAGGTTATTTTGATGTGTGGAAATGGGATATCAAGAATAATTGCAGTATTGAAAAACTTGGAAGAATTTCATCTGTAGAAGTGGAGGACTAAAAATGACATACAAAGAACTTTTCGAAAAATGTTATAGTGAGATGAAAAAAGAGATTATCGAAATGTCTGATGATGAATATAAAATGTGGATCAAAATTATTCTCACTGAATTTGAGAATGGAGAGATGAAAGATCAAGAGTTAATGAACGATCCTATAAAATTGACATGTGGAATTAATGTAATGAACGAATGGAGAGGTAAGGGAATGAATATGGTTTGGAAGAATGGTGGACGTACATATATTTTTTATGACCAAAAATTATGGTAAATGGACAAAACATTAATTAACAAAGGAGAATGAAACTTATTTTCTTGAATGTATTGAAGAAGGAAACTTTTGAATGATCAAGCACTTCTAGATGATGATATTTTCTTTTCCTATAAAACCCTATAGCCTATCTTTTTATCATCATCTAGAAGTGCTAGAAAAAGAATGGAATAGAAAAAAATGATTGTCCTTGGAAAAAACAAAGTTGATGAAAGATATAACATTTTAGAAGATGGAACGATTGTTGATTTAAATGGAAATGTTCAAGAATTAAGTATTTATCGAGGAAGATCACATTTCAAATCAATTGCGGTACATAAAATTCAGATGTGGACTAATTATGGGTATAGAGATACTAAAATTTGGGATATCCATCATTTAGATAAAAATCCTCTAAATAATTCTTTATCAAATTTAGTTTATTTAACAAAAAATGAACACATTAGTCTTCACATGAAAAGAAAGCATCTTTCAGAAGAAACAAGAAAAAAAATCAGCGAACATAATGCAAGGTGGTTTAAAGGAAAACATCTTTCAGAAGAAACTAAACAAAAAATGAGTAAAAGTCAAAAAGGTAAGAACACTTGGACTAAAGGAAAACATTGGTTTAATGATGGAATAAAAAATTATTTTTGTGAACAATGTCCCCCTGGGTGTGTAAAAGGGAGATTATTTTAATTTTTTGGTAAAGTTATAATTGGTTCCGTCCTTACCTTAAAATAAGTATGAGCAAATAGGTGTAAAGTTCGCTCACAGATGAATGCCCCATATTTTTGATCTGAATAACAGTTAAAGTATGGTTCTAAGTTTAACTCTAACCAATGACAATAATCTTTGCAAAAAGCAACATCACCTATGAAAATGTTGTGTGGGGACATATATTTTGCTTCATATAATTCTTCTTTAAAATTTTTAGTTATGATCTTCTTAAATATATCAAAATATTTTCGATGACAAAACCAAAATTGAGTTAAAATGCTTTGACCATCCAAGTATTCAAGTGGGGCTAAAATAACTTCATTTTTTGAATTTAATTTTATTTGATCTAAATTTTTGAAGAACCTTCTATTTTGAATAAAGTTTATTTGAAAAATTTCATCGGTCTTTTTACAAGCATAAAATCTATCTTTCATATATAGAAGTTTACCTATTTCAGCATACCAAATATGATTGTATTTTCCACATTCTTTTGACCTTAGAAATAAGGAAGCATTTTTATATTTTATTTGTTCATCATCTGCTAAAGGGACTATAGTAAACATTTTTATTTTCCTTTTTTAATTATTTATTTAGACAAGAAAGGTGGCCTTTTATTGACCACCTATTTTAATTTTATTCAGTTGGTGTGAACTCTTGGGATAGTTTGGTAATTTCCTCTTGTGTAAGAACCCTGTTATAGATTCTTAATGAAGAGAAATAACCTGCATTCCATCCATCTTGCCAATTATTTCCAAATACATATAGACCTCCTGTTTGTGAAGTTGATAAAAATGATATTGTTGTTCCTGTTTGTATCAAAGTTCCATTTATATAAAGTGAAACATGTCTCGTTGTATCAATAGTCACAACAAAATGATACCATGTATTTAATTGTGCTGTAAAATTGCTAAAAGAAAAACTAAAGTGGGCTAAGTCTAAAGAATCAGTAGCTAAACGAAGCCAGACTCCATAATTCGGACTTGATCCTGTTTGTCCATAAGCAAATAAGAGTTTAGCATTTTGATTGGTGAAATATGCCCACATTGATAATGTTCTTGCTTCGTTTCCTTTAGCTATTCCAGTTTGATCATATTTCCACCATCTTTTTGCAAAAGAAGAAGCAGAACTATATATACAGGGAACACCTTTAAATGTTTGAGCTGTAAGTAAACCTGTCATATTGTTTTTATCAAGGATTTGTTGTCCCGTCGCTGCTTGTGTTTCATTTAAACTTTGAAGTGGTGCATAGAAAGAATAATCATCTGGGAGTGGCATTGATCCTGATTTTAGTTCAAATGTGTATTTTCCCATTCCTTGAGTAGAACATCCTGTAGATGAATTTACAATAACATTGACTTCACCTGAAGTTGGAGTATCATAAACACCATCATAAGTAAACGTTCCTGTTGAAGAATCAAATGTAATTCCGTTTGGTAAAGTTCCGCTTAATGAATAAACAGGTGTGATTGTATTCTGTGTTGTGTATGCAACAGATTTTGAAGCAGAACCATCATCAATATAAAATTTAAATGATTTATCTGGAACTGTTATTTGATTTAATGCAACATTTATGTTTAATGTTGCATAAACAGGTTCTGGATGATATGTTGTTGTTACTGCTATCTGAACCTGTTGAGTCTCATTGGAAATCTGCGTTCCTGTTGACGAAATCTTTAAACCAACTCCTTGTCGATAAATAGAAACGCCACTTGGTAAAGTTCCTGAAGAGATTGTAAAAGAAGGATATTCTATTTCTGTCATTTGAATATTTTTAGTATCGGATGCCTCTGTTATGAAGTTAAATGTTTGTGGACTAGGAACAGTTAAAGTAGACGTTGCTGAAGTTTTTATAGTCACATTTATATCTTTGGTGACTACATCTTGTCCTGACATTCTGACAACAAGATTATAAGTGTGATCGGTATCAGATAGAGCTTTTCCTGAGAATTTACCAGTTGATGTATTGAATGTTATTGTATTTGGTAAAGTATCACCTGAAATAATTTCAAATGATATTGGAATAGAACAAGTATAAGTTATTGATTCAGTGTGAGCTTGAGCAGGATTGAATCCTGATAAAGTTTGATCAGATGCAGTTATTTTGTAAGTTGGAGTAAATTCTTGAAAAAGTAATTTCACTTCTTCCTCGTTCAGAACTCTATTATAAACTCTTAAAGAAGATCTCCATCCTGGGTGATAAGGTCCAATAGTTTCTGTCTGACCACCAAGACAGATATATGGTTTTGTTCCAACTGAAAAACCATTATCAATAGTCCTTTCTTTTTTTAATTGACCATCAACATAGAGACATGCTTTAAGTGAGATTGGATCATGAGTAACACAAAAATGATGCCATCCTCTTAATGCGTCATTTGAAGGAAGAGGATAAATTTTCCCAGCTTGGCCGGCAGTTCTGTATGGACCGAACTGAATACTATTTGGGGTGCCACTTGTTTGATTAAGTCCAAAAAGGTTATCTGGTGCCTGTCTCTGCCCATATGTTAACATCCAAAATGAATTTTGTATGTTAGTAACATCAGGTTCTATCCAAATTGAAAGTGTGAACGGATCACTATTTTTTGGAACGTCATAGTTTTCATAATTATTGTAGTAGATTGTTCCATCTGAATCATATATAGCAGGTAATCCATCTTGATTTTCACTAAAACTAATAGTTCCATATTTATTAGAAAAAATAACGTTATTGATTTTATCAATAAGATCACTTTTGAACGGAACATAAATAACAAGTCCCTTTGTTATATCAGCTCCACTTTCACTTTTTCCAAATGGGTTTAATTTATATGGTATTTTCATCCTAAGACCTCTCTTATAGCATCGATCATTTCTTGTGTAATTAAACCTTCTTGAATAGCATCTTGAATTAAAGAATCATTTAAGTCAATATTTTGAGCATCATTCCAATCACTTTGGAATTGAAAGTTACCAGAAAGAATAGCATTTAATTGATCTTCTATTCCAAGTTGTCTCATAGCTCTTCTGATCTGTAATTTAGTAAACACAGTCTGAGGTTGAGGAGGCACAGGTTCTTTTTCAACTATTTGACCATTTTTTATTTCATAATGTGATGCTCCATAAGGAAACTTAGCATAACCATCTTCAAATAACATAACTTCATTATTTGACTTGTTATAACCATATATAATTTTTCCATCTCTTTCAATAGTATAAGGTGCTTCAACAATTTTATTTTGATCAATTTTAAGATAAAACATTTCTTTTTTCTCCTATGTTAAAAACTGTAGGCATAAGAAATTGCCTCATGAATATTGTTATTTGAATCTTTGTAAACTCTTCTTACAAATACATGGATCTGTGTCCCAGATAAAGTTTCAGGAATGTCACCAACATTTGATATGTTACTATTTATAGAGATCGTTTCAGCATCATCTTGATTTGTAAATGTTAACCAATTTTCAAGTGTTGCGGTTTCTCCAGCATTCAATGAATATTCAGTAAAATCAATCTGTCCAATGTCAAGTGTATTTGAAGAAAGAGTAATCTCGTTAATAAACACTTCAAAATTAGGATTGTAACCTAATTCAAAAGTCCCAGTAATTGGAGTTGAATTTACAATGATGTTGTGTTTATTCGTTCCATATAAGGAAGTAGGTATTTTACCTTGCTGATTTAGTTGAACTAAGTTCCCTGAAATAGAACTGAAGATAGGATCTGTTTCGGTATAACCAGAAATGAATCCTGAATCATTCTGTAATTCACTAACTTTAGTCGGAATAGTAGGTTTATCTGTTAAATCATTATATGAACCTGAAAAGAGATCTGATTTTAATGCTACTGTGTTATCAATTGAAAATGTATTTCCACTTAAAACTAATCCTGAACCTGCAGTATATTTAGTATCATCGTCTTTAACAGGATAACGTGTCCTTCCATTAAGAGAATCTTCTCTAACGAGATACCCATCAGCATCAACTAAAGTACGCACAGTACCTTGAACGCTAAGTAAATCATCTGACGCTTTCATATGTAAAAAAATCCTTTATGTATATATGTTTAATTCTATTTATTTTTAAATTCAATTATTGTTAGATGGAGTCCTCAATGACAATTGACCATTGTTAAAATAAATGTATCCTGTCCCTTGTAAAGAAGCTAATTCTCTTAAAACTCCTGGTGCAATTCCTATATAAACTTTACTATTTTGAGAACCAATTTGTATATTTGAATCACCAACAAATTTATTTTCTAGAAAACCTGGACTTTCATCATATGAGTCATATCTAACTTTATATGCATTTTTTGTAGGTATACCCAGGTCTCCAAGTTGATTTTGACCAATATCTATTGAAACACTACCAGAATATTCTTGAACTCTTATTGATCCTATTTTAACAGAATTTACTTCATTTGATGAGAGATTCTGAAGCTGTAGTTCACCAGATAAATATTCAGGTGTCACTTCTTTCCAATTACAATATACGTCATATGTAGCTGTCCCAGATAAATTAAATGAAAGAGAAGGAACATTCAAATTTCCTGTTCCAAAATATACAAAACCTCCATTTATATAAATTTCATAATCTGATAAAGAAAATCCAGAAACAAATTCAAAATCATGATAAGTTAACTTTCTTGACTTAATTAAAAATGAAGCTTCCTCTGGAAAATTTATATATAAATCATTTGAGATCATTTGAGAATAAACTTTAAATTTTCCCTGATCTCTTTCAAGGAATCCAAGAATAAAATATCTATCGCAATTAGAGAAAGGAAGTTCTCCAGATCGTCTTGTAAAAAATATTGATTGATCATAACCATCCCAATGATCAATAGACATTTCCAAAACAACAGCTATATCTTTACAGTCATAATCTATATCGATTCCTGAAAGAGGAATAACATCATGTCCTTCTCCTTCATCTATTTTGTTATAAAATATTGCAAAAAATTGATTACCTGGCAGACAATAAACTAATCCTTTATCTATAGATAAGTATTGTTGTCCGCTTATTTCAATAACATTTAATTTAAATGGAAAAGTGGTCTCATCTTTTACTATTTCTTCTTCATAATCTTTATAATGAAAATCAGGAATAATTTCACCATTTATTGATTTGCCTCCACCCATTGATAAAGCCATTTCTATAGCTTTTAAATTTCTATCGGAAGCACCTAAAACTTTATATTCTGCCATTTTTCTTTTTCCTTTTATCTAATTCCTAAATGCCAAGCACCAACATCATATGGTCTAAACTTTCTCTTTACTGTTTCAGAGGCATTGTAAACTGCACTCATATCTATAGCTCCACTTAAAGTCAAAGGTACAGGACTTTGAACAAAATCACCAGTAAATACCCATTTGTTAGCTTCTTCAGAAACTGATTTATTGTGCTCATCTGTTTGTTTTTTATAGTACATCATTTCATCGAAAGACCCAAAAGCTTTTACAGGTGGTCTGCCCTCTATATCTGGTGTATAAACGTACCAAGAACAAATATCAGTAGGAACTCCACTAATTATAGCTTTCGTGCCAGCATTTAAAAATTCTCTAAAAAATCCAGTATCATCAACAATTATTTCGAAATTCCATTGATCATAAGTATCAGGATTTGTATCATCACTGTTTTTATAGTAGTATAATTTTTTGTAACTAGGTGGCATCAATAAACCTTTTCCCTGTGGTATAGTAATTTTATCAAAAAGTGTTACACCAGAGATATTTACAATAGGACCACCTGACATAGCATAATCTTCATCTTTTGAAAAATATGTCCATGTTAAACGCTGCACCCATCTCTGACAAGTTTGTCCATAAAGTGGTTGACCTGCTGTAGTTTCAAGGTCTGCCCAAACTTCAGGAGGAGGATCAAATCGATAATCATAAGTATATCCTTCTATCATTGGAACTTCAATAGATTGATTTGTTATTTGAAAATCTTCAACTTTTCTTTGCCAAGGCTTTAAACCTTTACTAGGTTGATATGAAATAGGAGCCATATCACCTGCTTGATTTTCAGAACTTATATTTTCATATTCTAATGTAACTTGTGCATATGAACAATGATCACCATGTTCTTCTGTAGTTAAGTTTGTTATAGACATTATATCTTTAAGATAAAATCCAGAAAGAGATCCAGATAATGGAGTACCCGCAGATGGAATAGCAGGATGTCCAACTAATTCAGCCGTATACGGAATTTCTGAATAACCTTGTTGTTTTGACCAATTTTCATATTGATCAGGCTTAAAATATAAGTATCTGTTGAAAGTGAATCTTCCAGGTGTAGATTGATCTTTTGTAACTTCTTTATCTATTTCATCAAATTGATACGTCCAACTCATAATTTTTTATTTCCTTCTTTATATTCTATTTATTTTTAATTCACGATTTCAAGTTTAACACCTATAGCAGTTGGATCGATTCTGTCCATCTTCTTTTTGATTCCCTCAAGTATATTTTTAGTCCCTTCAGCTATTGAATTAGCTTTTTCTTGTGATGCCCTTTCTTCATCTCTTTGATCTTTTAATATTGGTCCAATGTTAGCTAATGAACTAAATCCAGAAGTCATAAATTTATATCCTTCAGCTGTTCCGACATCAATTGCATCAACACCTTGTGCTTTCCATTCCAATGCTTTATCAAGATAAGATTTAATCATCTCATTAGTGGACATGATAAATTCTCTTTCAGTATTTAATGCTTCCATTTCAGCTTCAAACTTTTGGACTTCTAATTCACTCATTTCTTTATATTTTTCTTTAGCTTCTTCAGGGCTGAATATCATTTTTGCATAAACTTCTCTAAATCTTGCAATTTTTTCTTCAAGAGATTTAACTTTTTCTTTTGGAGTAAACCCATTTATTGCAGATGATATTTTATCCAAAGTACCTTGATACCAAGTATCATCTTCTAATTTTTTCATTAAAGCTTGTTGGATTTTATTGAAAGTCTTTAAAAACTCTTGGCTTTCTTGAACTTTTCTTTGTAAATCTACTAATGACTCTTTCTTAGAAGCTTCTGAAGCAAGCAATTTACTTTCTTTTTCAATTACATTAGCAGCATTTATTGCGAGCCTTGAGTTCTCCAGGAAAATATCTTGCATATCGAGAGTTCCATCCCTCATAGCTTTCATCATCTCTGCATAATCATCTGCAAGTTGATATTTAAGTCCTTCAAACTTCATAAATTCTATTTGATAATTTAGACTAGCTTCTTTAGCTTTTTTTTCTAAATCACTTGCATCTTTTTTAGTCTTTAAGAAGTTGTCATAGTATTCTTCAAGTGTTTCAAAAGGATTATCAGGCAATATCAGTTCATCTCTTGATGATTCGCTTTTAAATTTTTCAACCAATTCTTTTACTGATTCATCTAATTTATCAAGAAATTCTTTTCTTTTATAAATTCCTTCTATCCAAGGTCTAGATAAATCATCTAAAGTTTCCTTATTTGTTTTAAATCCATTTCCAGTAAAAAAATTCAGAACAGATTCATAAAAATCTGATATTTGACCCCAAACTTTATCACTTACTTTCTTCCAAGTAGAAGAATAGTATCGACCAACTTCATCTGCAAGTAAAACTGCTCCAACAGCTAAAGCTGAACCTAATGTTTGAAAAATCAAACCCACATAAGGAATAGATTTACCTGAAAATCCTTTACCAAGAAATTCAAAAGCGCGAATTAAATTTAATTGAACTTTTTGAAAACTTAAGAAAATCTGATTACTAAATAAACCAAAAAATGCTCGTATTGGTCTTAAAATCTGGACTCCTAACCATAAAAATCCTCTTGTTACAGGAATCAATATATTGTTAGCAAGATCTTTTCCAAATCTTTGCATTAAAATTCTAAATGTTATAGTGACTCTATTTAACCTAAAGTTTCCAGAAGTAAATCCATTCAATAAAATTTGGAAAAAATTATGAACTTTTGAAGAAATGTTTCCTAATGCAGAGCCGGCAAGTAGACTTACAATTCCTGTTAAAGAAAGTTGAAGCAACATAAATGAACCTCTTATAGTAACAGCCGCAGATGCTAAGCTTAAAAGAGTTTCTCCTATCGGATTTTTTATAAACCAATTAAGAAAATTAAATAAGGGTCCAAATAATTTTGAAAGAATTTCACCTGCTTTAGCTAAAGGTCCATCTACAAATGCATTCTTTATATCTTCTAAATATTGAGAAATTGATTTAGCTTGTGTTTCAAAAGTGCCTTCTTTATCTTTTGTTTTTTCTAAAATGCCAGAATAAACCGCAAGTGCTGTTGCTGCCTTTTCTGTAACTCCTGTAGCTTTTTGAATTTCAGAACTTAAATGTTTAAACTTATCACTATTTACATCAATGTTTATACCATATTCTTTAAGTCCTCTAGTTTGTCCACCTAAGGATTGTGTTAACTTTAATGAAACATCAGTAACAGATTTACCATAAAAAGATGCAAGTTCTTTTGAAATTCTAGATAAATCTGCTGACACTTTACCTAATGTCATATCATCAAAACCAAAATCTAATCTTGAACCTATAGTTGCCATTAAATCTTTAGCAGCTCTATTTGTATCATGAAATCTGTCAACTAAAACTTTCACACCATTAGCAGCATTTCTATTGAATGAACCAAATACAGCTTCAAATTTTCTTGTTGTTACTAAAGCAGAACCATATGCATCACCCATCTTTTTAGCTAAAGCAATAAATTTAGTAAAAGTCCAGCCAGCAAATATAGTTTTACCTAAAGTAGAGAGCTTTTCAGAAGAAATAGCGGTCTGTTTTAATTTTTTATCAACTTTATCTATTTCTTTTACAGCTGAATCAGCATTCTTTACTTGTAAGATTAATTCAGAAATATCAGCCATTTGTTACCTCGCTTTTAAAATTCTAAATGAAATTGTAATTACATATGTAAACCATTCAGGATCAGGATCATGCCTAGAAATATAAATTTCACTTATTTTAACATATTCACCATTATATATTTTTACATTGAAATTTTTCTTTAATGCATATCTAAAATTCCTTACTAATGAAGAACAATAATTATGACCATTATTCTTTCTTTCATAAACTTCTATATTCAAATTAGGAATTTCTTGAATAGATAAATTAGAAATGTCAATTAAATTTCCATATGTCCAAACCAGTCTAGTAAATAGTTCTTCTTCTATTTCAGGCATTTCCATCTCAGTTAAAATTTGACCAGATGTTAAAGAATATTCACTTGCTAAAAAACCTGAAATAGTAGATTCTATTTCATCATATATTGTTATTCCAGATAAAGAACCGGATAAGTTATCTACCATTTTAAAAATCCTGTTTATTTCTATTTATTTTAAATTTTCTTAGAAAGTCTTTACGGGCTTCTATATCATCTTTAGCATTGCTTTGATCTTTATTTTTCTGTTGTGAAGGTAAATCTGACCACTTCAATGCGGAATTAGCTTTTCCTGATTTAGAAATTCTTTGAACATCATCTAAGTCTTTCAATAATGCTCTTATATCAACATTAATTGCTAATTCTTCACATTTTAATTTTGCTTGTATTTCAGAATTAACATAAAAAGCTGTCTCTAACCAGATCAAATCTCGCAAAGAAACAGCCTCAAAGTTTATAGAATTCGTTTTAAACATTAAATTGATTTTATTTGCATAAAATGTCAACTCTTCATCATATATTTCAGAATCTTCACCTTTTACAAGTTCTTCGATTTTTTTTTAGCAATTGAAGATTCTTTTGCTTT
>Ga0265299_10002656_pt1 | contig 18043 bp, 10 predicted proteins | sample AusTroGonzalo_MG_4_FD_193485 | JGI IMG/M metagenome (GOLD analysis project Ga0265299, IMG submission 193485) | Bovine rumen microbial communities from tropical cattle in Woodstock, Queensland, Australia - Gonzalo_02 | ecosystem: Host-associated > Mammals > Digestive system > Stomach > Rumen ... | reverse complement strand
ACCTTCGACGAGAAGGAGAACTGCTGGCGCCTGAACGGTGTTAAGCGCTTCATCACCAACGGTGATAGCGACATCCACCTCGTGCTGGCTCGTTCTGAGGAGGGCACTAAGGACGGACGTGGTCTGTCAATGTTCATCTACGACAAGCGCCAGGGCGGTGTTGACGTACGTCACATCGAGCACAAGCTGGGTATACATGGTTCACCTACTTGTGAGCTTACTTATAAGAACGCTAAGGCAGAGCTCTGCGGTAGCACTCGTCTGGGTCTTATCAAGTACGTTATGGCTCTTATGAACGGTGCCCGTCTGGGTATTGCCGCTCAGTCAGTAGGTGTTGAGCAGGAGGCTTACAACGAGGGTCTGGCTTACGCTAAGGAGCGCCAGCAGTTTGGTGACAAGATCATCAACTTCCCCGCTGTTTACGATATGCTTTCTCGCATGAAGGCTAAGCTTGATGCTGGTCGTTCACTGCTTTACGAGACAGCTGCTTATGTTGATATCTACAAGTGCCTCGAGGACATCGAGCGCGACCGCAAGCTCACACCTGAGGAGAAGCAGGAGCTGAAGAAGTACCAGCGTTTGGCTGATGCCTTCACCCCACTTGCTAAGGGTATGAACTCTGAGTACGCCAACCAGAACGCCTATGATGCTATCAGCATCCACGGTGGTTCAGGTTTCATCATGGAGTACAAGAGCCAGCGCCTGTTCCGCGATGCTCGTATCTTCTCTATCTACGAGGGTACCACTCAGCTGCAGGTTGTTGCTGCTATCCGCTACATCACCAACGGCACCATGCTCAACAATATCAAGGATATGTTGGCAGGTCTCGAGGTTAGCGATAGCCTGAAGAACCTGAAGGCTCGCGTTGAGAAGCTCATCCCTGTTTACGAGGAGGCTCTTAACAATGTTAAGGCTCTGGAGAATCAGGATGCACAGGACTTCCTTGCTCGCCGTCTGTATGATATGACTGCTGAGCTCGTTATGTCTCTCCTCATCCTCCGCGATGCCACTAAGGCTCCTGAGCTCTTTGAGAAGAGTGCTAACGTATATGTTCGCATGACTGAGGAGGACGTTCTCGGTAAGAGCGCATACATCAAGGCCTTCCAGGTTGAGGATCTCGAAAGCTTTAAGGCAAACAACGAAGAGGTTGAGGCTTAATTAGTCTCATCTATATAAAAAAGTCCGGTGAATCTTTTGGTTCATCGGATTTTTTCGTATCTTTGTGCCCTAGATATGACAGATAAAGAATTAGATGAACGAGTAGCCCGTGCAGTGGACAACTTCATGCAGGGTTACGGCTGCTGCCAGAGTGTGGTGGCAGCGTTTGCAGACCTGTATGGGTTGGATGACACCTTGGCTAAGAAGATAGCCGCAGGCTTTGGCGGTGGTGTCGGCAGGCTAAGGATGATGTGTGGAGCAGTATCAGGCATCGTTATGCTTGTTGGACTGGATTGCGGTCAGACAGAAGGTTCCGACCGTGAAGGAAAATCGGCCTGTTATAAGGTAGTACAGGATTTGCTAGCCAAATCGAAAGAGGAGAACGGCAGTTTGATTTGCGCAGAGATACTTGGCATTAAGGGGTACGAGAAAGCAAGCTCAAGCTATGTTGCTTCAGCCCGTACAGCAGAGTACTATAAAACAAGACCTTGCGCCGCTAAAGTAGAAAGCGCCGCAAGGATATTTGCTGAGTATCTCAAAAACAAAACTACATGATTCCCTGATCTCCAAGGTACGAATCCTTGAAGCCTAAGAAATAGAGCACACCATCAAGTCCGATGGTGTTAATGCTCTGTTTTGCATTAGCCACTACACGGGGTTTTGCATGGAAAGCAATACCAAGTCCGGCCTCGCTTATCATTGGCAGGTCGTTAGCACCATCGCCCACAGCAATAGTCTGAGCCAGGTTAACCTTCTCTACCTGAGCAATAAGTTTAAGCAGTTCGGCCTTACGATGTCCATCTACAATCTCACCCACATAGTTACCAGTAAGCTTACCATCCTCGCCAATCTCCAATTCGTTGGCATACACATAGTCTATGCCATAACGACGCTGCAGGTACTCACCGAAGTATGTGAATCCTCCAGAAAGAATTGCAATCTTATAACCACAAGTCTTCAGGATTGTCATTAGTCGATCCACGCCCTCTGTAATAGGCAGGTTCTCGGCTATTTCTTGCATAACACTAACATCGAGGCCCTTAAGCAGCTTCACCCTTCGAGTGAAACTCTCCTTAAAGTCAATTTCTCCACGCATGGCGCTCTCGGTAATAGCACGAACCTGATCGCCCACTCCATTGCGCTCAGCAAGTTCATCTATACACTCGGTCTGTATGAGTGTAGAATCCATATCGAAACAAATAAGACGACGCATACGACGGAACATATCATCCTTTTGGAACGAGAAGTCCATCTCCATCTCACTCGACAGTTTCATCAACTTCGACTGCATCTCCTGACGGTTGGCAGGTTCGCCTCGCAAAGAGAACTCGATGCAAGCACGAGTGTGAGTAGCTGGGTTCTTGATACTCTTACGACCTGTGAGGCGCAGGATAGAGTCGATGTTCAAACCCTGATCGGCAATGATACGCGTGGCTGCCTCAATCTGACGGGCCTCCAACTGGCGGCCAAGTACCATCAGAATATATCGGTTCTTTCCCTGATGGCCCACCCAGTCTTCATACTCATCATCTCCGATGGGTGAGAAACCAATGTTCACGCCGAGTTCGGTGGCCTTAAACAGCAGTTCCTTCATAACCTGACCGGAATGGATTTCATCCATACGGATCAATATACCCAACGACAAAGTTGAGTGAATGTCGGCCTGACCAATATCCAAAATCTGTGCGTCGTATTTTGCAAGAATCCCCATGATTGACGCAGTAAGTCCTGGGCGATCCTGACCAGTAATTCTAACTAATATCTGTTCTTGTTTTGTTTCCATATTCTGTTAACGATAAATTATCACTTACAAAGTGCATTACATACTTTATCCTGAAAATTTCGGCCATCATCGGCTTTCATTATTCCCTGATTAATAATGCTGAATACCAGCATGTGGTTATTTGCTGCTACAGCATATCCTGCCAATGACGATACACCTGTAACAGTACCAGTCTTTGCACGTACATTAATATGTGCAGGACCATCCTTCATACGTTTCTTTAGAGTACCATCCTCACCTGCGATAGGCAGCGACACATACAAATCGCGTATAATACTTGATTTTCTATATGCATAAATTAGCAGCCTGGCAAGCAGTTCGGGGGTTACATAATTGTAAAGTGACAGTCCGCTACCATCTGCAATCTTATACTGACCAGTTACACCTGCTCTCGATAGTGTTTTCTTAACCTGCTGACGGGCGTGAGATGCCTTTGCGGGATGAGCTCCAGCAGCTGAAGCCAACTGATAGAACATCGACTCTGCATAAAGATTGTCGCTGTTCTTCATCATCGGCTCCAATACATCTACCAACTGATGACTGCGGGTGCATAGCAACAACGCATTCTTAGGCAGCATTCCGTTTGTAGCTGGACCATCAACATAGATACTATCCTTATCCAACTGTTTCGTGAAACGGCTGATAAATTCATCCTTCTTTTCTACCAACAGCGGGGTAAGCATTGGATTGTCATCATCCCAACACCATCCTTCACCAAGCAGATCCTGATCCTTGAAACTTGTAACAGCAATAATCTTTCCTCGGAACGTGTGAATGCCGAGCGCCTTTACACTTTCGGAAAATGCAGCCATATCGGTTTTATCAAACAAAGGATCCATTCCACCTACACAATACAGGTCGCCAATAAGCACACTATCCTTTACGCTGCCTGTGTAGTAAAGCGATGTTTTGAACTCGTATTTACCACCCAATTGATCCAAAGCAGAAATTGATGTAAGCAGTTTCATGGTAGAAGCAGGCCTCATCGTCTGCTTAGGATTAAAGGTATAAAGCGTTGAATCAGCAGTAAGGTCATAAACCATCAATCCCAATTGCGTGTATTGCAGCATGGGGCTACTAACCAACGTATCCAGTCTGGCTTGTAAGTTTTGCGGCCAAGGTAATTCTACCTTAGCCGTATCTACCTGGGTTGTGTCAACCTTCAGCACATAGGCAGTTTGCGCCTGCATACTGCCCATAGAGCCAATCCATAAAAGTGCTAATATACTATTTCTGTAACTCTTTAATATCTTCATTTTTATTTCACAATTCTCTTAGTTTCGCTGATATGTTGATACCAGCTTACGTATCGCCTTGTCAAGCGACTCTGAGGGTTCTATAATATTATAGTTGCTCCAGTATTCTGGATCCATAAAGTATTCCACCTTATCATAATATGCATCATGCGAATCGAACGAGTTCCGGCTCACTATCGGCTTTACATTGTCAGATTCACTATCAGTAACAGCCATCTCGCACGTCGCCGTAAACGATGTACTAAACAATCGTTTCTTCCAGTCGCAGTTAAACTTAAAAGTATTACGAAGATAGCTAATACGTGTTATACCGTCAGTATAGCGATAGTCAACTACACACGACAACTCTTTGGGTTTAAACCTTACACCCATAGGCTTGCGCACCAACATAGTACGGGTTGCCTTATCCTTGTCGCTCATATCCAGACTAAGTTCTATGCGGGTAAATGCCAAGCGCTCGTTATCTATATAAAGCTTTCCATGATATAAAGCCCATTCTCTTTGGTAAAGGGGCTCGATAAGAACCACCATCTGCATTCGGTCGTTGATGAACTCAGGGGTGCCCCAGCTAAAGCTATAAGCATCCAAATCCTCTTTATTCAGAAGCATATCATAGTTCTTAACCACATCCAGTTGCACAGGTAGCACAGGTCCACCCATCACCTTAAGTCCAAGGGTATCACCTTGCTTCTGACTTAACAGACGACGACCTTTAACTATAGCCACTCTGTCGCGACTAATACCACGCGTGTATGGTGTTTTATACATATCCTCAACACCTTCGGCCACATATATAAAGTGCTTACGTTTCATTGCTGTTTCGCGATAGAAAGCCTTAAGCAATTCTGGTTTGCGACTGTAGTTGTCGGGGATCTTCTGTATTGCAATCTCAACTATCTCGCGTGGGTCGCCAGTTCTTACAACTACCTCTCGCAACTGTATCACAGTGGGCTGAAGTTTAATTTTCAGTTGCTCTGTCTTTCCTGCTTCAAGGGCTACTCGCTTTGTCTTGTAGCCCAGATGCGACACGGTTACGTTTCTGGGAGTTTCACTTAGTTTTAGTACGAAGGCCCCATCATCGTTTGTAACCACCGATACGCGGCCCACAGAGACACTAACTTGAGGCAACGGGCGCCCCGTCTTCTCATCAATAACGGTTCCGCCAATGGTAATCTGCTGTGCCAGCGCCACCATCGGAACCAATAACATTAATATAAGCCATAGTCGTTTCATTGTTGTAATAGTTTGGTATTGTTTTGTGCAAAGATACAAAAAAAACGTCAAGATGCAAAGAATATTCGAAATTTTAAGTAATTTTGCAGCAGATTTGTGACAATTACATTATCAGTAGTATGGTATACAAGTATGATTTCCTAGTGATAGGAGCCGGCGTGGCGGGCATGAGCTACGCACTGAAGGTGGCTCGCGCCAACAAAGGCAGAGTATGTATGATCTGTAAGACATCGCTCGACGAGGCCAATACCTCGTTTGCTCAGGGCGGCGTGGCATCAGTCACCAATCTCGAACTGGATAACTTCGAGAAGCATATTGAAGATACAATGATTGCAGGCGATTACATCAGCGATCCAAAGGCCGTAGAACAAGTAGTAAAAATGGCCCCAGAACAGATACGTGAATTGGTGAACTGGGGTGTGAACTTTGACAAGACTAGCGAGGGCAAGTTTGACTTGCATCGTGAAGGCGGACACTCAGAGTTCCGCATATTGCACCACAAGGACGATACTGGTGCAGAGATACAGCGCGGACTGATGGAAGCTGTGCGCAACAATCCCAATATCGACATCAAGGAAGACCACTTTGCTGTAGAGATTATCACCCAGCACCACCTGGGCGTACGTGTAACACGTCGCTCGCCCAACATCCAGTGCTATGGTGCCTACGTGCTGAACCCTGAGACTCAGAAAGTAGATACATATCTGGCCAAGATGACCGTAATGTGTACAGGTGGTTGTGGTGCCGTATACGTAACGACTTCAAACCCTGTCATCGCTACTGGCGATGGAATTGCGATGGTTTATCGCGCCAAGGGAACAGTTGCCGACATGGAGTTTGTACAGTTCCACCCAACTGTACTCCATAACCCAAAGGAGACTCATCCAGCCTACCTCATCACTGAGGCTATGCGTGGCTATGGCGGTATCCTGAAATTGCCAAATGGCGAAGAGTTTATGCAGAAGTACGACGAGCGACTTTCGTTGGCCCCACGTGATATCGTAGCACGTGCCATAGATAAGGAAATGAAGATACACGGACTGGATCACGTCTGTCTGGATGTGACTCATAAAGATCCCGCTGAGACAAAGAAGCACTTCCCCAATATCTATCAGAAATGCCTGTCGATGGGTATAGACATCACCACCGATTATATCCCTGTTCGTCCTGCGGCCCATTACATGTGCGGCGGTATCAAGGTTGACCTGAACGGACAAACCTCTATTGAGCGTCTATATGCCCTTGGCGAGTGTTCTTGTACAGGTCTGCATGGTGGTAACCGTCTGGCTTCAAACTCACTTATCGAGGCTGTGGTATATGCAGAAACAGCTGCAAAGAACTCACTTGAGCATGTAGACTATTACGAGTTCAACGAGAAGGTGCCAGAGTGGAATGACGAAGGCACTATGACCAACGAGGAGAAGGTGCTTATCACACAGAGCGTAAAGGAGGTAAACCTCATCATGTCGAACTATGTAGGTATCGTTCGTTCAGACCTGCGCCTGCATCGCGCCTGGGATCGACTAGATATGCTCTACGAGGAAACTGAGCGTTTGTTCAAGCGCGTACGCGCCACACGCGATATCTGTGAACTTCGTAACATGATCAACGTGGGTTACCTCATCACCCGTTGGGCTCTGGAGCGCAAGGAGTGCCGAGGTCTCCACTACACAACCGACTATCCAGTACACGCTTACGATAAATAACAACAATCCCCGCCACTCAGCGGGGATTTGTTTTATCTGGTAAGCGAGAATTTCATTGATATACCGAAGTCGTGTGTGGTAGTTGGATAACTGTTGCTTGAAAGCAGCGGAGTATTTGTCTGGCTATCGAAATAGGCTGTAAGGGTCAGCAGACGCGACAGTGTATAATCGGCCATAAACGAGAACTTAAATGCCGAGTTACCGCTTGATGCTGACGATACACCTGTAGCGATATCGCGAGTGATTGCAGCCTGTTTGCGCAAAGACATATCAAGACGGAGATTAAGGTCGTGGTTTACACCAGTCTTGCTTGATTTCCTTACGGAGCTGTTATTATTAGAATTTCCCGACTTGGATTTAGGATTCTGCGCCTTGCTAACACGACGATTACCCTTGGCTCCGAAGAGATTGAAATCATGAATCTTATATGCCAAGCCCACAACCCAGTCCTTGCTAAGCGATTCGTTTAGCTGCACACTGGTCATAGACAGGTTTAGTGTACGGGTAGTGCGATATTCAATCTTGGCAGTAATGTCATTCTGGAATGTTGCATCAATACCCAATAGTGGCGAGAACGCCTCATTAATACTAACAGTAGAGTAACTGGTGTTAACATAACTACCCACGCTATATACACTCTTATAGGCATGATTCAGATTCAGGCTCTTAAAATGATCCTTAACCCAAGGCAGTTTTGACAATCCACCATATCGGATACTCCAGTTTGGCAGCAATCGCGTTAAAGCAGGGAAGATATCGAGTGAGTTACCTGCGCCTGATGTGTAAGCAGAGAGGAATGCCGGTATCAGTACTTCAGCCGAATACTCTCCCCCTACCCTCTGCTGGAACTCTGGGATAATCTCGCGGAAATGATCGAATGCTGCAGAATGGTAACCATTGTCAGCATTACCCATGCCAGCTAAAGCTCCACGCAGCGAGATGGTTGTCATGCTAAATGAACCGCTAAGTGTTGTAGGCATACCATCGTACATATACTGAACGCTCTTGGCACGGTTATCAGTACGAGAAGCTGTGAGGTCTATCTTCAGGTCGCGTATAGGCTCAAGCACAGCCTTTATCTGCAGGTCCTTACTCATATTGATATTGGCAGGAGTAGACACGTTATCATTATTAAGCATCCAACCACGATCCATTGCTTTATCGATATATCCATCGCCCATCAGACCGAATGCAAAGTCGAGACCAGGTGCCAATGCGCCACCCGATTTATTCTGTCCAAGCATATCGCCTACATTTGGCATAAATCCAGGCAACAGCATAGAGTACTGTGTGCGATAGCTGATATTTACGCTGCGAACCATCATGAGTAGTCTAGCCACACTCTGAGCAGGCTTGTACCACCATTCGGTTTCGATATCACGTTTCACCTTAATTGAATCCTTTGCTCCAGACTTCTGATTGGCTGCTGCCTTGGATGGCGATGCAGATTTCTTTGCATTCTGTTTGTTATTAGCATTCTTCTTAGTCGATGCCGATTTCTTGAATCTTTCGTTTACCTTCTTAAGGAACGGAATATGATTGTAGAGTGTTTCAAGATTCAGCGAGCTATTAATGTTGATGTTACGATTGCTGGTGATGGTGTTACCAAGACTTGTACCATCCTCAAGCTCTGTACCACGAACCCATGTATATTTTGCGGTGTACGATGCATCGGCATTTAGCCAATCAAAGATAGGCAACTTGTTTAGCGGCAACTGATAAGATGCCGATACCTGCTGCTGATAGTCAAGCGGCGTTCCCCAGTTGAGTATGCTCTGCTTAACCGAATCCTTCCAAGCCACATACTGGTCGGGATAGAGGTCCTTGTTGATAGGTGTATAAGGCTCTTCTATCTCAGCCCGGGTAGCCGACTGGAAGCTGAAGTGGAGATTTTTGGTAAAGTCCCATCGCAAAGAGAAATCACGATTCCAGAGGAACTGTTCTGAGAAGGTTAGCGGCAGGTTCTGGTTCTCGATGCTTTCAAGATCGCGCTCCTGCAACTCGTAGTAGTTACGAGTCATCTCTGTGTTGAATGCCACGCTCTGGGGCAGGTAGTTAAAGCTAAGCGATTTTGGGAAATTAAGCCACTTCGACTTACCTTTCAGTTTCTTGAACGGCTCCCATGACTTATATACTGGCGAGTAGCTGTAGTTAAGTGCTCCACGCCATTGGTCTTCTTTCTCGTAAACGGTAGTCTTGCCTGATGTATTGCGATGAGAATGACTATATGAGAACGAGAAGTTAGCAGGATCGTAAGGCATGGGGTGACGCTTGGTCTTTAGACCCCAACGCAGATTCGACAGCGAGAAGTTTGTGTTGCGCGTCTTAGTTACAGCAATGCTCTCTATGCTATCGCGTTCATGCTGATTGGCAGCACTCTCCAACGCATCGCTGAGTCGCATATCAGAATCCAATGGATTATAGCGCGGACGTATTTCCTGTTGACTAACCGAGTAGTAAACGGGTGCAGACACCTTGGCTTTGTCGGGGAAGAATTTACCAAGCTCAAACTGGGCTGTAACCGAATACTCTTTCTGCGTATCGGTGGAACGCTGAGTAACACTCTCCTCGAGTCCACCGAAACCATCGCTGATGTATCGGCCAGAAAGGTTTACTGAACCGAAATCAGACAACTGCACATTCATAGTTCCCGATGCAGCCCATCCACCATCGTTATTACTATCCATCAATCGTAGCTCGTTAACCCATACTTCACCCGACTTAACATCGCCCGAGATGTTACGCACACCTATCATCATTACCTTAACCTCGCCTAAGGTAGGATTACCAAGGATACTGATTTTATTACCAGGACGATCGGGATCATAATCACTGTATACCTGATTATAACCGCCTATACCTTGAGCCTTAGCCTGATTACGGGCTTTCTTGAGTTGGGTAAACACGTTAAGGTTAACGTCAAGCATATTTTCCTGAGGCCATACCATGCGTCTGTCGGCCATTGAGTACTTACTATAGTCACTACGATCGGGAGTAAGCTCAAGTGGGATCTCGTACTCGTAGTAGTTGTTTTTATAGTCGCTACCCATACGCACGAACACGGCCAACTGGTTGTCCTGAAGCCTTGTAGCATCAGGCACCAGATGGTTGGCATGTACAAACATCTGCATGTGTTTATATTGGCGCAAATCGAGGTTTATGTTACGATAAACGGCCTTCGACTCACCATGCTGCAGATCCTTAACAACCATATTCAGTGCCTGCTCATTGTTCTCAACCAACTGTGGCTGTGAGGGATCGGTGACACGACTGATGCCTGGAGGCAGGACATAGTTAACAGGTGTCTTATCGTTGTTCTCCTCGATGTTTACAGCGCTAACCTCAAGCACACCACTCTCGGCACCTGTTCCCAGACTCTGTTTATAAATACGCCACTCTCCGCGTACAAGATCGAGCGAGCCAAAACGCAGTACTATCGGCTTTTGGAATCCTGACAGGAACATACGAATAAAGCGCACGCTGGTGAAGTCGCTGATTGAGCCAACCTTGCGCTCATACTCTGTAAGCGGTATGCGGAACTGATACCAGTTAACACTAGTGGTATCGCCATTACGAAGCTTAACACTGCTGGTACGCATATCAGTTATGAAGCAATCGGCAGGCGCTGCACCATTTCGATAGGCATCAAGAATCTCGGGCGAGATGCGCACCTTGTACTGATAATAGCGCTCGTATTCGTTCAAGGTGTAGTCTTGGTTTATATCTTCTACATCTGGTCCGCTCTTGTAGCTGGTATCATACGATTCTGTCTGATCCTCGGTCTCGGGCGAGTTGCCTTGTGGATTATTTATACGCTTGTAACGATCCAGAATACTCTTGCGCTCGTTATCGAAATCAGAACCGCGGAAGTAGTGATAGTCATCGCCAGCAGGGTCTTTGCGCCACGCCTGCATAATACTGTCATTACTAACAATCGCACCCACTGAGTTGAGCCACTCACTATATGCTCCATACTGCTGTTCCTCTTCGTCGGTAAGACCATTGAAACCTGTATCCTGCTTCTTGCGTGAGCCTGTTGTAGTAGCAAAGGCGTAGGTCTGTGTTGCCTGTACGGGGATTTTTCCCCACTGGGTAGTGGTATAATTCTGACTACCGTCGACGGGCATACCACTCTCATAGAATTTCTTGCCATCACGAAGTATATCCTCGCTCACCTCACCAAGGTTGAAATAGAGGTCACCAGCATAGTCGGTAGCAGTTCCTTCCTGACGGGTATAGATAAACGGATCGAGCAGCCAGAACTCAATATATTCAATATTGGCCTGTTCGAAATCGTTGGTATCTATTTTGCGCATCATTCCTCCCCACTTAGTTTCTGGATTAAGCAAACTACCATCGCTGTTAAGTGAGAGCGAGAGGTTATAAGGTCCACGCTCCTGTGGATAGTATGCAAGATTAAGTATTGGAAGCGTAGAGGTAGCACCGTTATAAGTGCTCTGGTCACGATTTGGATACAGCTCTTTTACATAAACCTCGCGCACATAGTGGTTTGACAACTGCTCAAGATCGCTCTTGATATGGGCAGGCGTCAGTGTAGAACTGCGACGGGTAAAGATAGGGTCCACATTATACCATGCCAACAAGGCTCGGTTATAGCCACTGGTAACACCGGTCTTATCGCCACTCTCAGTAAACATTGAAGGCACGCTAGACAGCGTCCATTCCTTAGGATTACTCATATCGAAATAACTCTTGGTATTCTCGAAATCATCCACATACGATGCATTATCCTGAGTGCCACGAGCAGTGCCGGCAATCAGTTGTGCGAACTCACCTGTAAACGATATGTGAGAAGGCTGTTTTACGTGCAGGAACGGTATTTTGTTAAGCATTGATGTAAGCCATTGCGACTCCTGTTTCCAGTTGACATTCAGTCCCCAGATGGTGTTGCTTAGCGGTTCTTCGCCCATGTTAACCTTCGATGTAAGTGCCTGCTCGTGCAGATGCATAATTGTACCACCTATCTGCAAACTCTTCGATAACTCGTACTCCCAGTTGAGTCCCAACATCGTTTTGCGCTGCATGCCATATTCGGTATCCGACTCGAGCGATACACTTACGTTGGTACCCGCATCTATGATACTCTGATTCAGGATAGTAACCTCACCTGCCGAGTAATCCACAGAGTAATCAGAACCCTCGGAAAGCACAACTCCACCAGCCGTTACTACAACCGAACCACGAGGAACATTATATGCTCCAAGCGAAATGACATTGGCCGACGAGCCTTTATATTGACCTATCAGCATATACTTATCCTTCTCGGCCACGAGCTTAGCTACGGTCTTGGTACTATCGTACAATTCGCTGAAAACATACTTCTCTGCCTCAGATACGGGAAGGCCACCGTTAACCAGTTGTTTGCGCAGATAAGCTCCAAAAGGCTCGGCAGAAGGAAGGAACACACGACCATCGCTAACAGTATATCCCTCAACAAAGTCGAAATATCCGTTGGGGTGCAGTTTATTGTTATTATCCAAGCGGTCGCAACCCAACATCTTCAGCAGTGTGGTGCTCTTTACGCGCTGATCAGGGATGTAAGTAAGATAAACGCCAGCTGTATCGCTCTGGTATTTGATATCCAGACGGAACTTGGTCTTCTCTACTCTTGAAGCCAGATAATACACGTTCTTCATCATCAGACTCCAGTTGGCCTGCTGAGGATTATTTGAAGTATTCTTCAGAGCCTTTACGTAGAGAGCCTTTGATGTTTCAGTGATGTCGGCAGCAAACTCACCAACCTTATAGGTAACGCCACCCGATGTAAACTCGAATGCAACGGCCAGAACCTGGTCAGTTTGCAGGCCAGACTTCAGTGAAATATATCCGAGACCCTTATTGATGGTGTACTCTGATGATGTAAGTAATCTAGCGCTTGCAAGTTTCTCGTAATCGCGTCCGCTCTCAAAGTCGGGGATATTAGAAAGGACCGTGTTTGTCTGATCAATATCGCGTGCATCGGCATACTGGGTGGACAGCATATTATACAGTCCATCGGTATTGTTACTTGGCACACTCTGGCCACTCTCGCCAAGGTTGGCAACGGCAATAATATTACGGGTATTCGATGTAGTTCCGGTTTTATTTGTAACCCATATTTCTACACGATTTATCTCGATGCCTGTGGTAATATTGGGCAGGGTTGACATAGCCTGATCATAGTGACTACGGAAGTAATGTGAAAGGAAGAAGTGGCGGTTTTCTTCATAATCGGCCACATCCATCTCAAAGGCAGTGGTCTGTGTTCCTCCCTTCGACGAAACACTCTTGGTTGTTGACTTCTTCTGCGATAGAACTGTCTGCAGTTTCAATTTTCCGAACTGCATATCTGTACGCACTCCAAACAGGCTGCTTGCGCCCTTAACCAGCGAGTTGTTTGACGGAAAGCTAACGTTTCCTGCCTCAACAAGTTTTATAATCTCGTCTTCCTTACCTTCGTACTTCAGTTTCAGATTCTGCGAGTCAAAATCAAATGTTGCATCAGTGTTGTAGTTCAGGTTCATGTTAACCTTGTCGCCCACCTTTCCGTTCAGGTTCAGATTAATCTTCTCGTCAAAATCAAAGGCTGTAGTTTTGCGGTTACGGATAGGCAGCGACGGATTATCGGTCTTCTTTATGTTTCCGCCTATCTTCAGTTCGGCAGTTCCCTGAGTCTTTATGCGCACACCACCTGGACCGAAAATCTTTTCGGCTGGACCCAAGTCGAAGTGCATATCCATAAAGTCGAACTTATCCTTGCCTGCGTTCTTTGTGTTCTCAGCATTCTTCTTGTGGAAGAAGTCGTTAAGCGCACGCTTCTCAACCCACTGTCGATACTCCTCGGGAGTCATCAGTATGGGGGCATTGAGATAAGAGTCGCCCAGCTTTGAGCCGATGTAATATACGTTCAGCGAGTCGTCGTACTCAACTGTCTGGCGGATGTTGGGAGGCATCTTGAGGTCGATAGCCGAGCTGTCGAGGTCGTGAACAAGCACAGGGGCAGTTTTCTGAATGCGATAACGCGCCTTCAGAGAGTCCTGCTTCTGTGCCCACGCGCCCACGCACGCGAACACCACAGCCATAATTATCCAAACGCCCCTACGCATAAATCTTTATTTGGCACGGATTTACACGGATTTTTATCAGCGGGATAATATAAATATATTCCGTGTAAATCCGTGTAATCCGTGCCTAAAATTCTATTTTATCTGCTTCAAGGCCAGTTTCACGACCTGCTCTACGGGGGCATTAGGCTGTGCTTGCAGGATTTGCAGCACAACCTTCTGGGTAGGAGCCGGGGCGAAACCAAGCATAGTAAGGGCGGCAATAGCCTCATCCTTAACCTGATTGTTAACAGGTGACTGCATCTGTCCACCCGCAGGTATCTCGTCGGAGATTCCAAGCGTAACAATCTTGTCGCGAAGGTCAACAATAATGCGTTGGGCAGTCATCTTACCTATGCCCTTTATACCTTGTATCAGCTTTGCATTACCTGTAGAAATGGCATTGCAAAGCTCGGACACACTCATACCCGAGAGCATCATCCGCGCCGTATTAGCGCCCACTCCGCTAACAGTTATCAGCAAAAGGAACATCTCGCGCTCTTTCTTATTTACAAAACCATATAGCAGATGTGCATCTTCGCGAATGGCCTCGTAGACGTAGAGTTTCACTTCTTTCTTTCCTTGAATGGCGCTGAACGTGTTTAACGATATGTTCAAGCCATAACCGATTCCTGCTGCCTCAATGGTTGCTAAAGCAGGGGTTAACTCGGTCAGTTCACCCTTGATGTATTCTATCATAACTTTCAATTTTGTATATATACATTATTTTAAACGACTATTGGTTATAATTTATTGTATTTAGATGCTAATAAGTTGCAATTTATCACAAAATGAAAGTTTTTAGATAATTTTAGCCGTCAAAATGTTATGTAATTAATATAAAAGCATTACTTTTGCAAGCGCAAACAAAGAAAATTCAAACAAACGAAGAATAAGATATGAAAAAAATCAGAGCAGCCGTAGTAGGTTACGGCAACATCGGTAAGTACGCTCTCGAGGCTCTCGAGACAGCTCCCGACTTTGAAGTAGCAGGTATCGTTCGTCGTAACGGTGCCGAGAACAAACCCGCTGAACTAGCACAGTATGACGTAGTAAAAGACATCCGCGATCTTAAGGATGTAGATGTAGCAATCCTTGCCACCCCAACACGTAGCTGCGAGGAGTATGCTAATCAGATTCTGCCTCTGGGCATCAATACTGTCGACTCTTTCGATATCCACACACAGATTCGTGGCTATCGCGAGCGCCTGATGAAGCTGAACAAGGAGACAAACACTGTTAGCGTTATAGCAGCAGGATGGGATCCAGGTTCTGACTCTATCGTACGTACACTTATGCAGAGCTTGGCTCCAAAGGGTCTGAGCTATACCAACTTCGGTCCTGGTATGTCTATGGGCCACAGCGTTTGTGTTCGCTCAAAGGAGGGCGTTAAGAACGCACTTTCTATGACTATTCCTCTTGGCGAAGGCATCCATCGTCGTATGGTTTATGTTGAGCTTGAGGATGGTGCAAAACTCGAAGAGGTTACAAAGGCTATCAAGGCCGATCCATACTTCGCAAGCGACGAGACTCACGTATTCCAAGTAGAAAGCGTCGACGATGTTCGCGATATGGGTCACGGTGTAAATCTGGTACGCAAGGGTGTGAGCGGTAAGACTCAGAACCAGCGTCTGGAGTTCAATATGAGTATCAATAACCCTGCACTCACCGGTCAGGTACTTGTTAATGTGGCTCGTGCTTCAATGCGCCTTGAGCCAGGATGCTACACTATGATTGAGATTCCTGTAATCGATATGCTTCCCGGCGATCGCGCAGATTTAGTTGAGCACCTTGTATAATATATTGTGAATATAGCGATTTTCGTTTCTGGCAGTGGTACTAACTGCGAGAACCTGATTAAATATTTTGCTGGCTCCGAGCGTGTAAAATGCGCGCTCGTTGTCAGCAATAAGTTTGATGCCTACGCATTAGTTCGTGCCGAGAACCTTGGCGTACCCACTGCTGTCACCCCCAAAGCCGAACTTAACAACCCTGATGTCATGATGCCCTTGCTTAAGAAGTATGACATCGAGTTCATCGTGTTGGCAGGATTCTTACCTCTGGTACCAAGCTTCCTTATCGATGCCTATCCACATCGCATCATCAACATCCACCCCGCCCTATTGCCAAAGTATGGCGGTAAAGGCATGTGGGGCCACCATGTGCACGAGGCCGTTAAAGAAGCTGGCGAAAAAGAAACAGGGATGACTGTTCATTGGGTAACACCTATATGCGATTCCGGTGAGATTATCGCTCAATATAAAGTAGCAATTTCTCCCGATGACACTGCTGATGACATCGCCGAAAAAGAGCACCAACTGGAAATGAGATATTTCCCCAAAGTTGTTGAGGAAATATTAAAAACGCTGTAGAAATCAATCTACAGCGTTTTTTAGTATTTCAGAGAGTGTGGGATGGATGTGGACCATGTCGGCGAGTTCGGCAATTGTGGTGTGTTTGCACATCAGCACACTTACTTCTTGCACAATATCTGAGCTATGGGCACCATAGGCGTGACAGCCGAGGATGAGACCATCGGAATTAACAAATAGTTTCAACATACCTTCTGTCTCGTTCATAGCAAGGGCTTTGCCGTTGGCACGCCAGAATGACTTCTTACACTCGTATGCGATGCCTTGTTCCTTAAGCTGATCTTCTGTAGGACCAACGCAGGCTGCCTCGGGTTCTGTGAAGATGGCGGCAGGCATGATGCTGAAGTCGATAGCATCCTGTTTGCCTATGATATGGTTCACAGCCCTTACGGCTTGCATCTCAGCTGCATGAGCAAGCATCTGCTTACCATTAACATCACCGATGGCATATACTCCCTTAACGTTTGTCTCGTAGTTCTCATCAGTCTGAATGCCCTTACGCTCGTCGTATTCTATTCCAGCATTAGCGAAATCAGCCTGAACACGCGGTTTGCGACCTGTAGCCATCAGGATTACATCTGCATCGATATCGGCAATGTTCTCGACTGCAGTCTTCATTTTAAAAATGATGCCACACTTCTCGAGAGTCTTGCGCAAACGCTTGGCGATATCACTATCGAGTGCAGGCAGACACTCCTTAAGATACTCGATGACAATTACCTCAGAGCCAAAGCGATTGAATACACTTGCGAACTCCATACCGATGACACCTGCGCCAATGATGGCAAGACGTTTTGGCAGGGTCTCGAGATTAAGCAATCCAGTTGAGTCAACCACACGTGAGTCATCAGAACCTTTTATCGGCAGCCACTTGGTTTCAGAGCCAGTAGCAATGATGATGTTTGGAGCAGTGTATTCACCGACTGTATGAGCATCAACAAACGTACCTTTCTCACGAACCAAAGTGATATTTGGGTGCGAAAGGATGCCCTCAACACCTTGACGTAGTTGTCCTACCACCTGTGCCATACGCTCGCGGGCCTCAGCAAAGGTGGCTGAGTGGACGTAGGTCTTAGTAGGGATACAACCAACATTAAGGCAAGTACCACCAACATCAGCGCCCTCGAAGATGACTACCTTCAAGCCCTGCTTGGCTGCATATTCAGCGGTGCGGTACCCACCAGGGCCCGCACCGATGACGATAAGATCAGTTGTTGTCATTTATCAGTTGTTTATAAGTGGTAACAGGATGCTTTGCTGCCAGAACATCATCAACGCGACCGATAGGTGTGGTATGAGGAGCCGACTTAACCTCATCGGGGTTGGTCTTAGCCTCATCTGCTATCTGGCGCATCACAGCGATAAAGCCATCAAGTGTCTCCTTACTCTCGTTCTCCGTAGGCTCAATCATCAATGACTCGTGGAAGAGCAA
>Ga0265299_10002650_pt1 | contig 18075 bp, 16 predicted proteins | sample AusTroGonzalo_MG_4_FD_193485 | JGI IMG/M metagenome (GOLD analysis project Ga0265299, IMG submission 193485) | Bovine rumen microbial communities from tropical cattle in Woodstock, Queensland, Australia - Gonzalo_02 | ecosystem: Host-associated > Mammals > Digestive system > Stomach > Rumen ... | reverse complement strand
CCATTTTCTGGATTCAGAATATCGGCCTTGGCCTGTTCCCGACCTTGATCGGCCTCGTGCTCGTCAGGTCCAATCCTGAAGGCACCGCCGCGCACGAGCTCAACTATACCTGGGCTCTCGTCATGCTAGCGGCCCTGGGTATCGCGGCGTTGCTCATATCCATTTATCTGAAAGCCGTTGACAAGAAAAAAGGTTACGGCCTTGAAGAACCGAACATCAAATAATATGTAGAGACGCATGGCCGTGCGTCTCTACGAAAAACGTAATCTGGGACATCCTTTGGGGGTGTCCCTTTTTTTGTCATTGAAAAACAAAAAAATATCAGAACATGTGTGGATATTGAAAAAAGTGTATTTTTGCCATGTCGTTGGTTGATGGTCGCAACATGGTAGCGAGGCACGCCTTAATGGTCTGCATATTGGGGGTTCGACTCCCTCCGCCAGCGCGAGAAAAGGATGCTTCGGCATCCTTTTTATTTATTTAACAACTCTAAACTGTGGAGCTTTCATTTTGCAGCTTTCCACTATGCCCCAAGATTTTGCGATATTCACAACTTTCCCATGATTCTTGAAATTCGGTTCCACAACCACTTTTACGAGTTTATTGCTTTGGTATGGATGAGTGCATACATATACATGACGTTTCTGGACCTTATCTTCATAAATGTGAATCGGACTACAAAGTGCTTTTTCAATAAGTACGTAATCTTCAATTGGAAGGTTTGCACCTTTTTTTGCTTTGGGATGGTGTCGGTATTTAAACACTTCTTTTTGAGTCACAATAATGTCGTTTGATTCCAAAGTCTCACCTCTCTCCCGCATATCCATGACAATCTCAGACGCAACAGTACAAATACGGCACACCGTACCGTTGCCGCGACCACGTTCCAAGATTTCCGTTGCGAAATCGACAAGTCTACCGTCATAATATACTATTCTTTTACCGCTGCTATTCGCTTTCACTGCCACAATCTTTTGTTTTAACATAATCGGCGGCAAATATAATAAATCTACAGTATAATAAAAATTAAAAAATCAACGTCTCCAAGAAAAAATATTCCTGTGCTTGCATATTCGTAATTTGTGTATCTTTGCAGGTTTTATTTTTGGATAAGTATGTTCACTGGAATTATAGAAAAAACAGGGAAAATCGTCAATATTGAAAAGGACCGGACCAACTTCCACTTCACCTTGGAAGTTGATTTCGCCGACGAGCTCAGCATCGACCAGAGCATGGCTCACGACGGCTGCTGCCTCACCGTGGTCAAGTTAGACAAGGAGAAGAAACAGTACGTGGTGACTGCGATGGAGGAGACCATGTTGAAAACCAACCTCGGCACCTGGAAGGTGGGCGATGAGGTCAACCTCGAACGCAGCATGCGCATGGACGGCCGCTTCGACGGGCATATCGTGCAAGGACATGTGGACCAGACCGCCGTTTGCGAAAAGGTAGTCGATGAGGACGGCAGCTGGCGCTTCTACTTCACTTACGATCCCGAAAAGAACAACTTCACCGTGCCGAAAGGCTCCATTTCCGTCAACGGCGTCAGCCTTACGGTGGTCGATTCCGAGAAGGGACGCTTCTCCGTGGCCATCATCCCCTACACCTACAAAGTCACTAACTTCCACAATTTCAAGCCCGGAAGCGTCGTCAACATCGAGTTCGACGTCTTCGGCAAATACGTGCAACGCCTCTTGGAAGAATATTTTGCCAACCGGGAAAAATAAAATCGCCTAAACTACGTTAATCACGCCTCACTAAAAATCCGGATCATTGAGAAAGAAAACAAAACTGTTTGCGATATTGTGCATCGGGCTGCTGACCGCAGCGCTGACAGGTTGTTCTACGTCCAAAAACACCTTCCCGAACCGCGCCTACCATAACGTAACTTGCAGGTACAATGTATATTGGAACGGCAACCAAGCGATGAAAGATGCCGAGAAGGAGCTGGCCAAGCTCTCGAAAGACAACTATACGGCCACCCTACCGGTCTACAACTACCCCGACAAGAGCGACCTCGGTCCGTGCCTCTCGCACCTCGACCGCACCATCGAAAAAGCGTCAAAGGCCATCCACAAACACTCCATGATGATCAAGGGCAAGGAGTACGTGAGAACCATCGATGATGCCTACTTCTTGATGGCCAAGTCCTACTTCTACAAGCAGGACTATGTACAGGCACAACGCGTACTGAACTACATCGTACACACCTATCCCAAGTCGAATATCCTCAACGAGGCTGAAGTACTGCTTGCCCGCACCCAGATGCGGCAAGGCTACTATGCCAGCGCCGACGAGCTGTTGGAGACCATCCGCTACATGAACGACAAAAAGAACAACAAGAAGTTCGCGGTACTCTTCAACGCGGCCAAGGCGGAATACCATCTCACCGCCCCCGACGGTGACGTGCAGGAGGCTATCGACTATCTCGGCAACGCCATCGCCAACAAACCCAAACGCGAGTTCCGCACGCGCCTGCAACTCATCCTCGGCGAACTTTACGAACAACTCGGACAGCAGGCGGAGGCCCAGAAAAACTTCAAGACCGTCATCAACAAATCCAACAACTATGAGATGACCTTCTGCGCTCAAATGCACCTCGCCGCCAACTACGACGGTACCGAAAGTAACCGCAACGCCATCACCAAGCAACTCAACAAAATGCTGGAAGACAAGAAGAACGAGGACTATCGCGACCAAATCTACTATGCCTTCTCCGAAATCGCCCGCATTGACGAAGACGATGCCCTGCGTATGGATTATTTGGCCAAGTCCGTGTCCGCTTCCACAGAAAACCACTACCAGAAAACCTACTCCAGCATCACCTTGGCTGACCTTTACTTCGAGGACAACGAATACCGCGAAGCGCAACACTATTACGACACCGCCATGATGAGCATCCCGAAGAACTACCCGAACTACGAGGAACTGCAGAAAAAAGCGAACGTGCTCAAAGACCTGGTGGACAAACTCGAAGAAATCGACCTTCAGGACAGCCTCCTGCGCATCGCGAGCCTGCCTGAGGGACAGCGCAATGCGTGGGTGCGGAAAATGATTGCCGACTACACCGAAGCCGAACGCAAGGCCGCCGAAGAAGAGGCCGAACGCATGCTCGCCATGCAGAACGCCGCCTCCTACACCAACATCAACAACCAGAGCAACTCCAACGGCAAGTGGTATTTCTACAACCAGTCTTTGGTGACCGCCGGCCAGCAAGACTTCTACCGCCGGTTCGGCAACCGAAAGTTGGAGGATAACTGGTTCATCAGCAACAAGACACAGATCTCGTTCGACGATATGGCCCTGATGAACGACCCGTCATTAGCCAACGATACAGTAGACTACGACGAAGACGGCAACCCGATTCCCAAACGGGAGACCGACCCGAAAAAGGAGGCCTACTACCTGCAAGATCTGCCGCTTACCCAAGGTGCAAAAGACACGGCCAACGCCATCATAGCCAAAGACTTATACGAGACAGGCTTCATGTACCAGGATTTGTTGAACGACACCAAACGTGCCTGCGCCTCCTTTGAATCGCTGCTGCAACGCTACCCGAAGAGCGAATTCGCCCTTCCCTCCATCTTCATGCTCTACACCCTCTACAAGAAAACCAACGATCCCAAGGCGGAGACCTACAAAAATATCCTCCTGACCCAATACGCTGAAACCGACTACGCCAAGCTGATTCAAGATCCGCAATACTATAACAAGCTGGCAGAGCGGGAGAAAACGCTGGAGCGGCAATACGAGCAGGTCTATGAGGATTTCACGCAGAAACGTTGGCGCAATGTGGTCGCTGCCGCCGATGCCGCCATCCCCAACTGCACCGATGAGACCCTGCTGTCGCAGTACGCTTACCTGCGAGCCATCGCCGCCGGACAAATCTACAACGATGACACGCTCATCGTGGGAATGACGAACATCGTCAAGAACTACGCGCAACAGCCTGTGGCAGAACTCGCCCGCTACTTCTTAGCCAACTACTCGCCGGCCCAGATCAATAAGGCGTTAGGCATTGAGCAAGACACCGTCCAGCAGGCGAAACTACAGGAGTCCATTCTCGCTGACAACTCCCCGAAGGCAAGTGTGTTCACCTTCAACCCCGGAGAGCAGCACTACATTATCCTGTTGGTGAAGACCGCCGAACTGCCATTGCAGACCATTAAGCAAAGCGTTAACACATTCAATAACACGAACTTCAGTCTTAAGAAACTCACTATCAGCAGTTTCTTTATTGACAACACACGTCAGATGATTACGATTTCCAAGTTCGAAAACAGCTCGGAAGCCATGGACTATTACTACATCTTCTTGAAAGACAGCACGTTCCAATCAAATATTGAAAGTGGGACCATTGAGCCTTACGCCATGAGTTCGACCAACTATACCACATTCTACAACAAACGTGGTGAACGGAATACTTATCCTGCATTTTTCAACGAAAATTATCTTAAGAAACAACAATAAAACACGGAGATTATGAGAGATACTGATACTCGTGAAATCGGTGGAAGCACCGTCAACGTCATCGCCCAAGGCACGCAGCTGCAGGGCAATATGATTACCGCCTCTGACTGCCGCATCGACGGCGCTCTGCGTGGTAATATCGAAAGCAAGGCCAAAATCATCGTCGGGCGCAGCGGCATTGTGGAAGGCAACATCAAATGCGCCAACATCGAGATCGAGGGCACGGTGAAAGCCGAGTCGCTGCTGGTTTCGGAGCTGGTATCCCTGAAAGCCACCGCCAACCTCATCGGCAACATCGAGACGGGCAAAATTGCCATCGAACCGGGTGCCGAATTTTCCGGCAACTGCAAGATGCGCAACAACCGTCCGGCAGCCCCTCAACCCACCCAGCAACCCGAGCGCAAGTAATCCATGGCCGGAACGGGCACCCCGAAGAAAAGCTCCCCCATCCATCAGTACGCCACCTACACCAACCTGGCCTTTGAGATGGGTGCCGTTATCGCTTTGGGCGTGTTCGGAGGGGTTAAAGTGGACAAATGGCTGGATACCAGTCCGTTGTTTACCATTGTACTTTCCCTTGCCGGCATAGCCATATCGCTCTACCTGATGATTCGATCATCATTGAAACCCCAAAAGAAATCGAGAAATGAGCAAAAAAATACCGATTAGGAAATTTTCGTTCCGCATCATCGTGTTCTCGGTCATTGTTGCCGGCCTCGCAGTGCTGTTTCAGTGGCTTTGGCCGCAGCTCGCCACCCCCGCGCTACCGTTCATCGTGCTCTTCTTCTTCGTGATAACCCTCCTCACCATGTACATCGTGCTGCGTGACGACACCGGACGCGACGGCAAAAAATTCGTCTCCTCCTACATGCTCTCCCGCACCGTGAAACTTCTCTCCTGCCTGCTTTTCCTTTTGCTCTACATGTTTCTGAATCGCGAAGATTCCATCAAGTTCGCCATCGCTTTCATGGTGATCTATTTCCTCTACGCCATTTTTGAGATTGTCCTGTTGAAGAAGGAAAATGAAAAAACAGACGCTGATATATAACGGCAAGTCAAAACAGATTTTCGCCACCGAGAGCCAGAATTTCATCATTATGACCTACAAGGACGATGAAACGGCCTATTTTGGGGTGAAAAAGTCGGTGATTCCAAACAAAGGGATGTTGAATAACAAGATTTCGGCATTGATTTTCAAATATTTGGAAAACAACGGCATCCACACGCACTTTGTGGAACAACTTGACGAAAGCGAACAACTGTGCCGCCGGGCCACCACCCTGCCGTTGGAGTTCATTGTGCGCAACATCATCGCAGGATCGCTTTCCCGCCGCCTCGACATTGAAGAGGGTACCGTGCCCGAAAAGCCCATTTACGAAATCTGCCTGAAAAGCGATGTGCTCCGCGACCCCATGATCAACCGCTACCATGTGGAAGGGTTAGGTATCGCCAACGAGGAAACACTGAACCAGATTCTTGAAATCCTGCAGAAAATCAACGAGTTGCTGAAAGACTTACTGAAAAAGTCGCATATCGACCTCATCGACTTCAAGGTGGAATTCGGTTTCGACACGGAGGGCAACTTGATGCTCATTGACGAGATATCACCTGACACCGCGCGTTTTTGGGACTCCGAAAGCCACGAACACCTCGACCGTGACCTTTTCCGTCGCGACCTCGGCGATGTGGAGACGGCTTACAAGGAGGTGCTCGCACGACTTGAAAACGTATTGCAGAATGGATAAGAAAACCTTGCGGCAAAGCATCCGCACCGCCAAAAAGCAGCACACCCCGGAAGAACTGCTCCTGCAGTCGGAGGCGGTGCTACGCAAACTCGCGAATAATCCGCACTTCCGCCAAGCCGAACGGGTAATGCTCTACGCCTCCCTGCCCGACGAAGTGCAAACCCTGACGTTTATCGAAGAATGGCGTCACCGGAAGACCCTCATCCTGCCCACTGTGGTTGGCGATGACATCATCCCAGTGGAACTGGCTGACGACACGGTATTTGCCGAAGGAGACTTCCATATACCTGAACCGCAGAACCATCCTTACACCGGTGATTTCGACCTGATTGTGGTACCCGGCATGGCCTTCGACAGCGAAGGGCATCGTCTCGGACGCGGCCGCGGTTACTACGACCGCTTCTTGGCTCAGCACCCGCATACCCGCACCATCGGCCTCTGCTTCGACTTCCAGCTGGTGCCGGAGGTCCCTTCCGAGCCCCACGACCGACCCATTGACGAAATTTTGAGCTACGACAGTCGGCAGGAATGCCGACCCTCCTAACCTAAAAAATTGTACTTTTGCAGGTTTTTAAAAACCCGTAAAGTCGTGAATACCATCGAACAGCATTTTCAGGAGATTCTTCAAGGCAAGAAGCCTGCAAACCTTTATAATCCAATATCTTACATCTTAATGCAGCCCGGCAAACGTCTGCGTCCGCAGATGGTGCGCATCGCATCCGACATGTTCAACGGCGACCCGGAACAGACCGGCTATATTGCCGCCGCCTTCGAGATGCTGCATAACTTCACGCTCATCCATGACGACATCATGGACAAGGCCGATGTGCGGCGCGGGCAACCCACCGTCTACAAGAAATGGAACGGCAACATTGCCATCCTCGCCGGCGATGCTCTCGCGGTGATGGCCATGCAGCAGCTCTTGAAGCTGCACTGCGACCCGAAAATCATCCTGGATCTTATCGACATCTTCGGCAAAACAGCATTGGAAGTGTGCGAAGGTCAACAGTATGACCTTGATTTTGAAACAATTGACAACGTCCCCCTTGAGGAATACCTGAACATGATCCGACTGAAAACCTCCGTCATGTTCGCGGGCTGTCTGAAAGCCGGAGGCCGTTTTGCCGGTGCCGACGAAGAGAGCCTGCAAGCCCTTTACGACCTCGGCATCCATCTCGGCATCGCCTTCCAGCTCGCCGACGACCTGCTTGACGTCTATGCCGACGAAGAGGTGTTTGGCAAGGCCGTGGGCGGCGACATCAAGGACAACAAGAAAACCTACGTCTACCTGAAGGCCCTCGAACTGGCTGACGAATCGCAAAAACAGGAGCTGCTCAGACTTTTCTCCACCACTCCCGCAAACGAAAAGGAAAAGTTCCTCGCCGTAAAAAACATCTTCGATGCGGTGAATGTGAAAGAGGCTACTGAAGAAGCAATTGCTTTATACACAACAAAATGCATTGACGATATTAACCGCATCCATACCGAAGAGCAAAAGAAAGCCTTCGTGCTCTCCCTCGTCAACTCGCTGCAAAGCCGCAACAAATAATGGCACCCACCAACAGTAATCGATATTATATCATTGTGGGCGTGTTGGGGCTGCTCATGGCCGTCTACACCTTCCACCTGTTCCGCCTGCAGGTGCTGAACAAATCGTGGAAGACCAAGGCCGAGGAAAACGCCATCCGTGAGAAGACCATCCACCCGGCACGCGGTTTCATCTACGACCGCAACGATTCGCTGTTGGTTTATAACGACGCCGCCTACGACTTGATGGTGGTACCCAAAGAGTTACGTGACTTTGACACGTCGGAATTGTGCCGCGTCTTGGACATGGAAATCGAGGATGTGCGGAAAAAAATCGAGAAAGCCAAGAAATATTCCGGCAGCGTGCCGTCGCTGTTCAAACAGCAGATTTCGAAAGAGGACTACGGTTATCTACAGGAGAAGATGTCGGAATTTCCCGGCTTCTTCGTGCAGGAGCGTACGCTGCGCACCTATCCGCAACCCATCGCCGCCCACATTTTGGGATACGTCAGCGAGGTGGATGAGCAGGACGTGGAAAACGACGGCTACTACCGGATGGGCGACTATATCGGCAAGAGCGGCATCGAAAAGGCCTACGAACCGATTCTGCGCGGCGTAAAAGGCAAGCAAAAAGTGCTTGTAGACGTGCATAACCGCGAGGTCGGCCCCTACAACAACGGCGACGACGATGTGGTGGCTGTGCCTGGAACTTCCATCTGGAGCACCCTCGACATGCAACTTCAGCGTTACGGTGAGGAGCTGATGGCCGGCAAACGCGGCGCCATCGTGGCTATCGAGCCCAAAACCGGCGAAATCCTCTGCCTGATTTCCAGTCCCAACTACGACCCGAACCTGCTAGTCGGCACCGCCCGTCCGAAAAACTACGGCAAACTGGTCTCTGATCCGGAAAAACCGCTGTTCAACAGGGCGCTACAAGCCTCTTATCCTCCAGGATCCACCTTCAAGTTAGCCAACGGACTCATCGCACTGCAAGACGGCATCATCACACCGTCAACCATCTATTCCTGCTCCGGCGGCGGCTACCATCTTGGCAGCCACGTCGTCCACTGCCACAACTGCGGCGGCCTCAACATCTACAGCGCCATCCAACGTTCGTGCAACACCTTCTTCTGCCGCGCCTACTACAATATCCTCTCCAACCGCCGAAAATACAAGAACATCGACGAGGCCTACACTGCCTGGCTCGACTACATGAGCTCCATGGGCTTCCTGCAGGTGTTCAACACCGACCTGCCCTACGAGCTGAAAGGCCGTATTCCATCGGCGGAATATTTCGACAAGAAATACAACAACAGCTGGAACGGCAACACCGTCGTCTCCATGGGCATCGGTCAAGGCGAGGCGGCGGTTACCCCGCTGCAGATGGCCAACATGCTGGCTGTCATCGCCAACAAGGGCTACTACATCCGTCCGCACGTGGTGAGGGCCATCGGCAACCGAGACAGCCTGAACACGCAGTTCAACGAAAAAGTCTATTCCAAGATTGAGCCGCGGCACTTTGAGACAGTGTTGCAGGGCATGCGGATGGTGGTAACCGGCGGTACGGGACGCGGGGCGCAAATCCCCGGCATTGAGGTGGCCGGCAAGACCGGTACGGCCCAAAACCCGCACGGCCGCGACCACTCAGTCTTCGCCCTCATCGCACCCGCCAACGACCCCAAAATTGTAGTCTTCTGCTTAGTCGAAAACGGCGGCTTCGGTGCTACCGTGGCCTGCCCCATCGCCAGCCTCATGGCCGAATTTTACCTCAATCGCAAGGTCGAGCGCACCGACCTCGAACAACGAATGAAAGAAATGAAAATCAAGTGAGCCATGCCGAAGTTAGAACCCTATAACAAACTCTCCAAAGGCTTCGATGTCAGGCTGATCATTTACTATCTCGCCTTAGTCGTCATCGGCTGGATCACCATCTACTCCACCTGCTACATCCCCGATGGATCCACTCCATTTTTCGACTTCGGACAACCATACGGAAAGCAGATGATGTGGATCGGGACCTCTTTCTTCTTAGCCACCGTCATCTTGTTGATAGACAGCGGTATCATACAGCATTATGCCTACTTTTTCTACCTATTCTGTCTCTTTTTGATGATTTTGGTGCTGTTCATCGGGGCGGAAATCAACGGCGCAAAGTCGTGGATAAAAATCGGCAATTTCAGCATACAGCCTACGGAATTCATGAAAGTGGCCACGGCGTTGGCATTGGCCAAGTTCATGCAGGAGGGCAAGACCGAAAGCCAGCGCCGCAACGTGTGGATTGTGCAGTTCGCCCTCATCTTCATCCCGGTCATCGTGGCATTGTTGCAGCACGATGCAGGTTCGGCACTTGTCTTCTTCTCCTTCATCATCCTCTTCTACCGCGAAGGATTCAGCGCGGAGTTTTTGGTGCTCGGCATCATTGCGGCAATCCTGGCCTTCATCACCCTGAAATTCAACGAAACCTACTCCCTTGCCCTGATTACGGCCGTTTTCATCGGGTTTATGATTGCCAACCGCACGAAGAAGAAAAAAATGCGCCGCAACGTCATCGTCTATGTGGCCTGCATCGTGTTCGTATTCTCCGTCAACTTCCTCTACGAGCACGGTTTCGAACCGCACCAGAAGCAGCGCATTGACACCATTTTGGGCAAAACCTCCGACCCGCTGGGCGCCGACTTCAACCTCAACCAGTCGAAAATTGCCATCGGCTCGGGCGGACTTTTCGGCAAGGGCTACCTCAAAGGCACGCAGACGAAACTCAATTTCGTGCCCGAGCAAAGCACCGACTTCATCTTCTGCGCCATCGGCGAAGAATGGGGTTTCTTCGGCACCTTGGTCGTCTTTGGCCTCTTCGGCGCCCTCATCTTCCGCATTCTCAAACTGTCTGAAAAACAGCGTAATCCGTTTGTCCGCTACTACGGTTATGGCATCGCTGGCATTATCGCCTTCCACTTTTTCATCAACATCGGCATGACCACCGGCCTGCTGCCCATCATCGGCATCCCCTTGCCCTTCATCAGCTACGGCGGCTCCTCCCTCTGGGCATTCACGATTATGTTGTTCTGTTTCATCAAATTGAATGACAATTAAGGAAATAATGTTATGGGCATTGGTAGAGACGCACGGCCGTGCGTCTCTACATCCACCGAAAAACAATTAACCTCTTAAACCATAAACCAATGAACATCCTAACCGCAATGGCCACCGCCCACGTCGGTGCCTCCCCCACCTCCTGCGTCCCCCTCGCGCAATCCGGCTCGCACCGGCGCTACTACCGCTTCACCTTCGAAGACGGCAGCACCCTCATCGGCGTGTACAATGACGACGTGGCGGAGAACCGCGCCTTTTTCGAATACACCCGCTTCTTTGCCGCGCAAGGGCTGAAGGTTCCCTCCCTGCTGGCCATTCACGAGGACGAGAGACATTATCTGCTCAACGATCTCGGAAAACAGACTCTTTACGACAAACTGTGCGAAGTTCGGAAGGATAATGGTGATTTCCAAGAGGTTATGGACGACTATCGGAAAGTGGTGGCAGCCTTGCCCAAGTTCCAGATGACGGCGAAAAAAGGGTTGGACATGTCGGTGGCCTACCCCCGCGCCGCCTTCGACCGCCAATCCATGCAGTGGGACCTCAACTACTTCAAGTACTACTACCTCAAGATGGCCTACATCCCGTTTAACGAGCAGCTGTTAGAGGATGACTATCAGCGGTTTATGGACTACTTGCTTAGTGTCGAAGATGACTTCTTCCTCTACCGGGATTTCCAGTCGCGGAACATTATGGTTTTCGAAGACGACGTTTGGTTCATCGACTATCAGGGAGGCAGAAAAGGCGCTTTGCAATACGACATTGCCTCGCTGCTGTATGATGCCAAGGCCGACCTCTCGCCCGAAACCCGTAACGAACTGTTGGAATGCTACTTGGACAATCTGGAAAAGTACATCCCAGTTGACCGGCAACAGTTCAAGGCCGCTTTCAACGCCTTTGCACTTATCCGCATTATGCAGGCGATGGGTGCGTACGGCTACCGGGGCTATTTCGAACGGAAGACGCACTTCCTGCAGAGCGTTCCCTACGCCATCCGCAATATGCGTTACTTGCTGGAACAGAATGCGTTGCCGGAAGGGCTGCCCGAACTGCGGAAAGTGTTGCAAACGTTAGTGGACAGCTACGTGGCCCCAATATCGGAAAACCCTGACGTGTTGACGGTTACCGTACAGAGTTTCTCGTACAAGAAGGGGATTCCGGAAGACAACTCCGGCAACGGCGGCGGCTTTGTTTTCGACTGCCGCGCCCTGCCCAATCCCGGTCGCGAGAAAAAATACGCCACTTTCACCGGCAAAGACGACTGCGTTAAGGAATACCTGGAACAATATCAGGAGGTGGAAACCTTTGTCAATCACGTATGTGCGTTGGTGGATATGTCGGTGGACAACTACTTGGAACGCAAGTTCACCCATCTGACGGTCAATTTCGGCTGCACCGGCGGCCAACATCGCTCGGTCTATTTCGCGGAGCGCACGGCCGCGCATTTGCGGGAAAAGTATCCGCAAATTGTAGTGGATTTGCGGCATCGGGAACAGTGATAATCACGCACACACCGTCTTTGGCATCAGCGTAGCGCAGTGGTCAATGATGTCGTTGGCATACTCGAAACCGGTGTCACAGATTTTTTTGCTTCTGTTGCCGTCATAACCCATGACAAGATGCATGGTTTCATAGCCTATGTTCACGGAGTTCAGTAACTTCCTGTCTCGTTTCGCGACAGCATCACGGTACTTGTCAATAGATGGGCGTCCTTTGCCTGTGCGCACGTGAAACACTGCATCAAGGGCGATGAGACAGCCTTTCCAAAGGTAGTCGCCAGCCGCCTTGATGTATTTGCTGTCGGTGTAGCTTTTCAGTTCGGAGTCATACTTGGCCTTCTTGATTGTCTCTTGCGCATTGGCCACATAACGTCTGGCTTCTGCAATAGGATCGGTGTTTTGATCGTTTTTCATGTTTTCAAATCTGATGAATAATAAAAATCAACGCCGCAAAAATACACTTTTTCCAATACCATTGTTCGATAAAATTAAAATATTTTTTTCGAGCATTATTTAACAATTAACTGTTAAAAATAAGGGTGACGAAAAATAAGGGAAATCGCCATCTTAGAGACACAATTGGCAACGAAAACCGTAAATCACAGGTCGATAATATTTGATTGTAAACCAAAATCTTGCCATACAGTAATATAACTCTTCCAATATGTCAAAGAACGCTGAAACCTTCCGGAAGGATTTCAACGGCAAAGATACAACATTGGAAAAGCTGTAGGGATATTTGATGAGTATCACAAACCCATCATGCACGAACACTTCTGTGTGTCAGCAACTTATGTGATATTTAAAGATGAGTTCATCACGAATTCCACAATCGCCCTACTGGTGGGGATTCTGTTCAGAACTTGCCCATAATACTGGGGTTTTGAGAGGGGGTAAAACACACGTCGTCGTCACAACTGCGATACGCCCCTACAATCCGTTAACCGTTTTCCGCACCAACTGCCCACACGCCGCGGCAATGTCCTGGCCCTTGCTCTGGCGGATGTTCACCACCATATTGCAACGCTCCAAAACGGCGATGAAGCCCTGTTTGCGTACTGGATCGGATTTGTGGAACAGGGAATCCGGCGTGGAATTGTATTCGATAATGTTGATTTTCACAGGAAACGGACGGCAGAAACGGGCTAATTGTTCGGCCGCTTTTTCCGAATCATTGACCTTGGACAACAGCAGGTATTCAATGGTGATGCGCTCGCCGGTTTTCTGGTGATAATAAGCTAATGCTGCTTGCAAATCGTGAAGAGGGTTGCCTTCCGTCACCGGCATAATCTGGCTGCGGACATTAGGATCGGCACTATGCAACGAAATGGCCAAACCACAACGGAAATTTCTGTCCGCCAATGCTTTGATGCCCTTGATAATGCCCGCAGTGGAAAGCGTGATTCTCGTCGGTGACAACGCAAAATAGTCCTTGCCCGTAAGGATGTCGATGGCCGTCATCATATTATCGAAGTTGAGCAACGGCTCACCCATCCCCATGAAAACGATGTTGGTAATATGCTGACTGTAAATCTCTTGCGCCCGATTGTTGAGCAATACGTACTCGTCAATGACCTCGCTGTAGTGGAGGTTGCGGATAAAACCCATGGTGCCCGTCGCGCAAAACGCGCAATGCAAGGGGCATCCGACTTGCGTGGAGAGGCACGCGGTGACACGCTCCTTGCTCGGAATGAGCACGCCCTCAACCATCTTGCCATCGTGGAACTGCAACAAAAACTTGGCTGATTTATCGGCACTATGCGCCTCTTCGACAATTTCCGCCCTATTGAACGTGAAATTCTCCTGCAATTTCGTCCGCAATGCCACGGAGAGATCGGTCATTTCGTCAAACGAACCCGCACCCCGCTTCCACAATCCCGTCCAAATCTGTTTCGCCCGAAACGGTTTTTCACCATTTTCCCGCAAAAACGAAACCAACGAATCAAACCCTATATTCCGAATATCATTCATCATTCATCATTCAGCATTCAGCATTCCCCAATAACGTCGCCGGCGTGCATTCCGTCACCGTCACATCCACATAATCGCCAATTTGGTGGTCACCCCGTGGGAAAATAATCACTTTGTTCTGGCTGTTGCGGCCGAAGAGCTGGTCGTCGGAACGTTTGGAGGCACCTTCTACCAACACGCGGAAGGTTTTGCCCACATCCCTGCGATTGCTCTCCATCGAAAGTACGCCCTGCAAGGCGATAACCTCTTCCAAACGGCGGGTTTTCTCTTCGTCGGGAATGTCGTCGGGATATTGCTTGGAGGCTAACGTGCCGCCGCGTTCGGAATACTTGAACATGTAGGCGTACTCGTAGCCCACCTCGCGCATAATCGACAATGTATCCTGATGATTTTCAAGAGTTTCGCCACAGAATCCCACGATAATATCCGTGGTGATAGCGCAATCCGGCAGCACTTCCTTGATTTTCCGAACCCGCTCTAAATAGCTCTCGCGGGTATAGACGCGGCGCATTTTTTGCAGCATTTCGTCGCTGCCCGACTGCACCGGCAAATGGATACATTTGCAGATATTGTCGTAGCGGGCCATCGTCTCAATCAGCTCGTCGGACAAATCTTTGGGGTGCGAGGTAGCGAACCGCACGCGCAGCTCCGGCGACATTTCCGCCACCATCGCCATCAACTTGGCGAAGGAGACCTCTGAATCGCCGTCTTTCCAATAATAGGAGTTCACGTTTTGTCCCAATAGCGTGACTTCCTTGTAGTTGTCTTTCAGCAAATCCTCGATTTCGCTGAGGATAGTTTTCGGGCTGCGACTGCGCTCGCGACCGCGCGTGTAAGGCACCACGCAGTAGGAACAGAAATTGTTGCAGCCGCGCATAATGGAGACAAACGCCGACACGCCGTTGGCATCGTAGCGCACCGGCATAATATTGTCGTAAGTCTCTTCCTTTGAGAGCAATACGTTGAAGGAAGTATGTCCGTGCTGTGAATCGGCAATCAGCTGAGGCAAAGAGCGATAAGCGTCCGGGCCGGCAATGAAGTCCAAGACCGGCTCGGTCTGTAGCAGCTCCTCTTTCATCCGTTCGGCCATGCAACCCAACAAGCCGACCTGCATGGTCCGTTTTTTGCGCTTATAAGCCTCTAATTCCTTCAAACGCTTGTGGATGCGTTGTTCGGCCTTGTCGCGGATGGAACAGGTGTTTATGAGGATTAAATCGGCCTCTAAAATCTCTTTCGTCAGCGTGTAGTCATCCTTCAAAATGGAGGCGACCACTTCGCTGTCCGCGAAATTCATCTGACAACCGTATGTTTCTATGAACAATTTTTTCATTGACTATCTTTTTATTCCCAGGGCTCCGCTTCGCTTCACCCTGGGCTACCGTGCTCTTGCCCCTACCGAGCTTTTGCCCCTACCGGGGCTGCTCAAGGAAGATGTTTTTAAAAATTATTGACTTTGAACCTTGAATCCTGAATCTTGAATCCTGAATCTTGAAACCTGAAACCTGAATCTTGAAACCTGAAACTTACTTCTTCCTAAAATAAATTTCGATCGGAACCCCGGAAAAATCCCAGTTCTTGCGGATCTGGTTCTCCAAGAAGCGTTTGTACGAATCCACGACATACTGCGGCAGGTTGCAGAAGAACGCGAAGGTCGGGTAAGCAATCGGCAATTGTGTAACATATTTGATACGGATCACCTTGTCTTTATTCATCGGCGGTGGCGTCTCCTCAATAATGGGCAGCAGCGTATTGTTCAGCTCCGAGGTGGAAATCCGGCGCTGGCGGTTCTGATAGACCTGGATGGCCGTCTCCAATACCTTGTAAATGCGCTGTTTTTCGGTTACAGACGTGAAAATAATCGGCACATCGGTGAAGGGTGCGATACGCTTTTTCAACGCATCCTCGAAATTCTTGTGCGTATGCGTGTCTTTCTCCACCAAATCCCACTTGTTCATCACCAATACAATACCCTTATGGTTCCGGGCACACAATCCGAAGATATTAAGATCCTGAGAGTCAAAACCTTGCGAAGCATCCGCCATCACAATGCAGACATCGGAATTTTCGATGGAGCGCACGGCCCGCATCACAGAGTAGAACTCCAAACTCTCCTCCACTTTGCTCTTTTTGCGCAAGCCGGCGGTGTCGATGAGGTAGAAATCGAAACCGAAGCTCTTGTAGCGGGTGAAAATGGTGTCGCGGGTGGTGCCGGCCAACGGGGTCACAATATGCCTGTCCTCACCGAGGAACGCATTGATAATCGAAGACTTACCCACATTCGGTTTGCCCACGATGGCGATGCGCGGCAGATCGTCGGGGAGGTCGTCCTTGTCTTTGGAAAAGTGCTTCACCACCTCGTCCAACAATTCGCCCGTGCCGCTGCCTGAAACCGCCGAAATGGGATAGATTTCCCCGATACCTAACGCATAGAACTCCGTGTAGTCGAAGTAGTTACTCGGACTGTCTATCTTGTTCACCGCCAGGTAGTAAGGCTTCTTGCTCTTGCGCAAAATGTCGGCAATCTCCTCATCCAACGGGGTCAATCCCTCGCGGCCATCGACCATAAAGACGATGACATCCGACTCTTCAATGGCCAGTGCCGCCTGCTTGCGGATTTCCGCTTCGAAAATGTCATCGGAGCCAACTACGTAGCCGCCGGTGTCAATCACCGAAAAATCGTAACCGTTCCAGTCGGACTTGCCGTAGTGCCGGTCGCGCGTCACGCCGGCGGTGGCGTCCACAATGGCCTCCCGCGCCTGTATGAGGCGGTTGAAAAACGTGGACTTCCCCACATTCGGCCGACCTATTAATGACAATATGTTTCCCATTTTATTTCAATTTACAATGTACAATGAACAATGTACAAATCACCTCTCAATAACCAATAACCACTAACCAATAACCACTAACCAATAACCATTATAAAACATTCGCCAACTGCTCCTTCAATTTCTCCAACTCGTCCTTCATCCGCACCACAATCTGCTGGATGTCGAAGTCGTTGCTCTTGGAACCGAGGGTGTTGATCTCGCGGCCGCACTCCTGCACGATGAAGCCGAGTTTCTTGCCGTTCGACTGGCTTTCGTTAAGGGTCTCGATGAAATAGTCACAGTGCTTGCGCAAACGGACTTTTTCTTCGGTCACGTCCAATTTCTCCAAGTAGAAGAACATCTCCTGTTCGAGGCGGTTGGGGTCATATTGCACCTTCGGAGCGAGTTCTTTGAGCGACGTCTCGAACTTTTCGCGAATCTTGACAATGCGCTGCTCCTCAAAGGGGGTCACTTCGTCAATCATGTCACGAATGAGCGTGATGCGCTTCACGAAGTCGGCCTCCAGGACCTTGCCTTCGGAAATTCGAAACTCGTTTAACTGACGGCAAGCGTCGAGGATGGCGTTGCGGACAGCTGCCCACAATTCGTCGCTGACCTCATCCTGCGGGGTGGACACCACGTCGGGCATCCGCAGCACATGCAGGAAAATGTCGCTCTCCACGGGATTGCCAAGATTTTTCGACAGCTCCGTAAGTGTCTGATAATAAGACGCTGCCAATTCTTTATTAATGGCCACGGCACTGCTGACAGAGCGGTTTTCCACCGTCATGGTGAAGTCAGCCTTGGCACGTTCCAACTCTTTGGAGAGGATAGAACGGATTTCGTTCTCATAATTCTTGAACAGCAGCGGTATGCGAGTGTTGAGATCCAACTGCTTACTGTTAAGGGTGCGGATTTCAACCGTAATGCATTTTCCCTCAGTCTCTAAAACCGTCCGGCCAA
>Ga0265299_10002649_pt1 | contig 18077 bp, 23 predicted proteins | sample AusTroGonzalo_MG_4_FD_193485 | JGI IMG/M metagenome (GOLD analysis project Ga0265299, IMG submission 193485) | Bovine rumen microbial communities from tropical cattle in Woodstock, Queensland, Australia - Gonzalo_02 | ecosystem: Host-associated > Mammals > Digestive system > Stomach > Rumen ... | reverse complement strand
AAAAAGGGGTGGGGGTGCTTTTTTTCAGGTGGGGGGGGGCACTCTCAAAAATTCTCACTTTTTGGGCGCCAAAAATTTTGCACAGTTTTTAAAGAATTCTCGCTAGTTTCGCATAGATTTTTGTGTAGTTTTTTCTCAAAAATTCTCACTTTTTCTATACGCTTTTAAGTTACAAATTTTTAGCAAGTTCTAGCAAATTCTTCTGATCTTCTGTTGCTTCCACATACTCCTGCTCTGCCGCCTGATACCTACGCACAATGTAAACTTCTAATGGATCAAGACGCACCATTTCAGAAATGGCGGCGGTATGTAAAGAATTCTCACTTTCAATACTAAACTTCTTAGATAGGTAGTCTTCCATCTTAGCCAATCTTTGAAGTGTATTATAGCCAAGCATAAGGTCATACACATACCACTCTTCGAATTGAGTTTTAGGATCATATGGGTTGTCTTTAGTTGTTAAGTAGTAATCATAATTCTCACTTTCATTAACAGCCTCTTGATTAGCCATAATTCTCACTCCTTTCTCATAAGCTTATATGCCTATGCTTGTTCGAGAGGTCTTTAAAACTTCTTAATTCTCACTTTGCCTTTATTGTTCATAGCCTAAAAGACTAAAGGCAAGAGAAGCTGATTTGTTTGCTATAGCCTACTATTTAAAAGTCTGAGATTGTTTTAAAAACTAAAAACTTTTCACTTTGACCTTTAATAGTAAGCTAAAGCACTTCATTTTACAACCCTCTATCTTTGAAAGTGATGGGTCTAAATTGAAGGGGATAAACTATAGAAATTTGACTTGGCAGTAAGCAGATCCTAGCTTCATTTAACCATGCAATCAGTTTGCGGCACCAAGCCATGAAACAAAGGAGGTTACCTTTATAGCCATGCTTTGAAAAAGACCCCCTACCTTTAAAAAGGGGTGGGGTTTATTTTGGATGGGGGTATTTTTAAATCATCAGAAACTAATACTTAACCAATCCAATTTAGCCCCCTGCCTTTAAAACAAACGGGGTATTTATTCTTTATAGAAATAGTATTCCAAAGTTGACTCGGGTACAATTCCTTTAAGTCTCTCTTTAATTTCAGAAAGTTCAAAACCTGAATTTTTCATGCTGTTAATAAAATTAATTTTTGACTGGGGTAAAGAAGTTCTATAAGATGGCATAACAAATTCTCTTAATTCATCTTTGTCCATATTGTTCATAACTTTGAGTTTAAGCGTTGAACTAACAGCGCCATTTTCAATAGCCTCTTTTTCTCTATCAGTTAAATGAACATATACTTCTTTCTTTGAAGCTCCTACATCAGATCTAGCATCAGCTATAGAAATCTGACGAAGCTTTTTAAGATCTTTCTTATACTCATCAGTCTTTAACTCTGGCATCTCAGCTTGCTTCTGCCTAATCCGCGCATTAGCTCTCACCTGCGCTATTCTTTCTTTAGGAGCATTAGCTTCAGCAACAGCAACCTTTGCATTAAGGCTATCGATCGCGTCTTTGTATTCATTCTTAAGAGCAGGATCTACTCTTACAATCTGAATATCAATAGACTTCTTTCTAGCTTCATTAGCCATAGTCTTGAGAGCATTTGCATAATTAGCATAAGCTTCTTCTACCATTGTACCAGATGAAAGTTTACGAGCATCATCTGTTTCAGCCATTTGAGTTGAATTAGACGTTCTCTTAACTTCTTCCCAAGCAATAATGTTTCCTTTTCTATCTTTCTTAGGTTTAAAATATGATTCTCCTGTTTCTCTATAAATCTTAGCACCTGTTTCGGGATCAATAGAATATCCAAGAGCTCGCTTAGGTACATGTACTTCACTTCCTGCTCTAGATATCAATGTGCTTGCTCCACCTTTTCCATCAGGATTTTTATCCTTTTGGTATTCTTGTTTAAGAGCAGCAATTCCAAGATCTTTCTCAGATTGCTTCCAATTATATCCATGCTTTTGAGCATCAATTACAACCATTGATTGTTTAACTGCTCTAACAATTTTATCATCAGGAGCGCCTTGGATTGTCATATCAGTTATCAAATTAGATACAATTCCCATTTGCTTCTGCTTTTCTCTATCGGTCATCTTAGGCATACCTTCATAACCAGCATAGAGTTCATTCATCTTTTCACTCCAGCCTTCAAGCTCTTTATAAGGTTTCTTAACTGTAGTTTTCACTTTGTCAGTTTGAGGAATAACAATAACAGAATCTCCATCAAAGTCTGCTCCAGAAAGTACTCCAGCTACATTTGTATTAATTCCAATAGCATCAGTAGCATTACCAAGTCTTTCTTTTGCTTGCTTATTATTGTTATTAACTGTCAACATAGGAATCTCGAAGACACCTCCATGAGGATATCTAACAAGACATACAGTTGAGCCATTCTGATAACCGGGAGCATACACTTCATTATCTTTAAGATCATTTACAGGAAGAATAACTCTAGAATTCTGACCGGGAACAGCAGTTGCTTTCAATTCAACAGCATCTGAATCACAACTTTCGGCAAAGTCTTTAAGGAACTTAGCTCTAACAGTTGGATCTTTAATGTTTAAAATATCATTGTATTCATCCTGCTTTTCAGCAAGTGTAAGCTTAAGCTGTCTTTGAACAAACTCTTTCTTTTGCTTGCTTAAGAATTGTGAAGACAATGATTTAGAATATGAATCCCAGTCTCCTTCTTGCTTAATGATGTTAATAGGAGAAAGCTTTTTTTCTCCATTAATATCAATGTATTCTCTTTGTCCATTCTTGCGTATTACAGCTCCAAAAGGATTATCCCAATCAACTTCTCCATTTCTAGTAGGCTTTAACGCCTTGTATACTTTTTCTGCTGGTGTTCCTTTAGGTTTATTAGTATTGTAAACTACATCATAACCTTCAGGAATATCATTAGAATAAAAGGCCATTCCTTTCATATAGCTCTTATCATCGACATTAATTCGAACTTGAGCATAATGATTATTACCTAAAGAAAGTTCATCGATTCCGGGACGAAGTTCAATGGTTCCATCCATTGCAGACCCGCCTTCATCACCATAACGAATAAATACTCGTTTACCATCTAAAGGAGCAGGTCTTTGAGGTTTATCATAGCTTTTACCATAATCTGGAGAATAATCAACAACAGTATTAATCTGATCGATATTTTTAAATATCTCTTTTTGTGTTGTCCCTTTCTTACAAAGAACTTTCACAGTTGTGTGCTGATCTGGATTATTAGCTTGAGGAACCTGAATATTTACAGTATCATACCCTTCCTCTTTAAGAATCTGAAGAGCGGCTTTGAGAGTAGACTCAGAAACACCAATCTCTTTATCTACTCCCTTACCAACATCAAGCCAACCCTTCTTTTGGAATTCCCTTATGAGCATGTCTGCAGTACCGCGTGAACGAGACTGCTTTTCTTTGATCACATAATCGCGAAGACCGCGAATAGTACTCTCGTTCCACCCAGTTAATCTACTAAGTGTAGTTGGAGTATATCCATGAAGAAGCATCTTTTTTACATAAGTAGCTCTTGCCACAAGATCTGCTTCCTCTGCTGCTTTACGCTTGTTTCTAAGGATAGTTGTAGAAATATCAAATTTCTTAGCTATCTCTGTTTCGCTAAGTCCTTGAGCTTTGTATTCTCTATACTGCTTAAGCCAACCATCTTCATGCTGATAAGGATTTTCGCCTGAACCCCATGGATAACGCCCACTATGACGAGGAGTTCCATAATGCTTAATTATTTTGTCTTCTAAGTCTGTTCCCAGCATCTCAGAGAACGACTCCTCATCATAAATATCCATTACCCGTCTTCCTCCTTAACCTTATTGATTAGTCTGTCAAATCGAGTAGCTTGCGCCATTATATAGATAATAGCATCAGCGGGTGGATTGCAAATCTCAATATCATTGGACTGATAGATACGAAGCTCAATCTTAATATCTTTCGGATTAATTCCATAGTCCATACAGAAGAAAGCAGCATAAACCATCAGCTGTTCCATCTTAGCTTTTATAGTTCCAGTTTTTAAATCATGAATTCTCAAAGTCTTTCCGTCAAAGTAAATTGAATCTGTTGTACCAAATGCATTATCGGTATAAACCAACGGTTGCTCAGGACGCATACGATATCCAATAGCATCGTTTACATACATGTTGAGCGTTAGGTTCTTCTTTGGTAAGTTTTGGCGTAAAGCAATAGACTCTGCTGCATACGCATGAAGTCTAGTTCCTTTAGCCGCTGCCAATGCTTGTTTGTACATAAATATCAATTTGTCATCATCCCAATTAATCCAGTAAGGTTTACTTGCTGATAGGAATGCATGTTGACCTTCGTACTTTGAGCGATCTTTCCATTGCATCTAAAACTTCCTCCTTGTTCTCAGGAAATATCACAGCAGCAAAACTCATATAGCTGAGTCTCTCAAGATACAATTCCTGATTAGGTCGGAATGGTTCATCTTTAGATTTCTTGCATTCAAGCATAGCCCATTTCTTTTTGTATAATATCAATAGATCTGGAATGCCTTGTTTGTAGTTAGGATCGTTCTTCAAAACCAAACAACCCGGAAACCGCCTATAAATTTCTTTTATAAGCTTACTCTGAAATCTAGATTCTCTTTTCATAATATCAATACCATAAAAAAAGAAAAGACAGATTCTACTCTATCTCTTCTATAATAGGGAGTGATTCTTTCGCGAATTCACTTAACAAAGTCTCTTTCATTAAAGTTCCTCTTGGACGCTAATGCCTTCATTATTGAAATATCAATTGTGCTGTTTGTTCTTAAATGATAGTAATTCAGAACTTTAAATGGAGTGTTAAGACGATCTATTCGACCGCTCGCTTGAATCATTGTCTTGTAACTATACGACTGACTATAAAAGATTATGGTATCTGTCTTGATACAATTCCATCCTTCAGAGCCAGCCATATAGTTTACAAGATATACCCATTTGTTGCTATCTGGTACTTCTTCATGTTTATGGCCATTCCACTCAGCAATGTCAAATCCTCTATTCCAAAATAGCTTCTTTAAAATATCAAGCTCATAATCAAAGGAATAGAAGATTATTACTTTCTTATGTTCTTCAGCTATTTGCTTTGTAATGCTCTGTCTACTTAAAGAAGAATTAGCAATCTTTCTTAAAGCATAACATAGTGCAGAAATATCATTAAATGGTTCGCCGGTTTCAGGGTCTTGCCTAGTTTTCATAGTTTGCTTATACAGTTGCATATTATAGTCAGCTATAATAGTTTGATGATTGAGAGTTGCTGGAGTTTTATAGTCCATATTAATTAGAATATCATTCCTAAGCTTAATCAATCTTCCAACATTCAAATAACTGCTAACACTAGGATACTTAGTATTCCTAGAATACACAACATGCATACAAGTAAACTCTGTCTTGTTCTTATAAAATCCATTCGCTATAAACACAGGAATGTAGTCGAGCCATGTATCGCCGGGAGTGGCTGAGAGTAATATCCATTCATTATTTCTTGCGATCTTAATAAAGGTCTTACTCCATGTGCCATACCCGACGACACGCTGCTCGTCAAATAAGAAAAAGGAGTCCCTGACATCGGCATACTTTTTAATATTGTTCCAAGAGTCAATAGCCTCAGCATGAATATCAAATGGAGCTAATTCGCTTTCCCATTCAAACGTATCACGCTTACGAGCAGTCGTAATAATATACAACTTCTTAGCATTAACTAATGGCTTAATATTTTCAAGCTCTCCCCCTTGGCGGAGGAAGTAATACGCTAAACCAGTTCTAGATTTACCACTACCAACTCCGCCGCAGAGGATGCAACCGTTCTTCATCTTCTTTACGGCATCTTCCTGATATGGATACAAGAATGCCATAAATATCAATCTCCTTATACAATCAAATTATACTTCTCAGCAAAGTCCTTCTTCGGAATTACTGCATACATAGTCCTAAGATACGCAGTCGTTCCAGACTTGCCACCACGCTCCCAATTGTAAGGTGTAAAGGAAATATCACACGATACAAGTCTAATATCATCGAGCTCGCCAATAGACTCGGCATCAAGCTGAGTAATAGTTCCACCTACACCACCATAAACTGTATAGACTTCCGGCGGGAACTTATCAAACCGAACTCTAATCTTAAGCTCCGGAATCTGAATATCATTCCCTTCCTCATCTTGTGTATTAAAATAGAAGATATTGTAACCCATCTCCGCAAGAGCACCAGCTTCATCATCGTTAAGCATGATAACGAAATCCTTCATTCCCGCAGGTCCGAACTTGTCACCTCTGAAGTTCTTAAGAGCCGGTACCAACTGTGCATCCTCAATGATTACTTTTCTTCCTTCGAATCTCAACATAATGAATTCCTTTCTAGGAGACGAATTGTTCAAAGTCTCCAAACTGTTCTATAGTTTTTCTTGCTTCTTCGGCTTTGTCTTCAAAATATCCATAATCAATGTCATCCTCTATTCCAAGTTCTTTGACTACTTCTGATTCTTCCCAAAGCCAATCTTTACTATCGGTAACAGATACATACTTGTCACCTCTAGCACTTACTAATTTTCCGCCTCTTGTCTTCATAGGACAGAATTGACCAACTTTACCTACGAATCGGCGAGTGATACTTCCATCTGGATTGGTATATTCCAGATACATAGAAGTTTGAACGGCCCTTGTTACACAGAAGTCATCAAATATCAATGGCTCGTGCGTGAACAAAGTCTTCTTAACATAAGGAACTTGGAACTGAGCTCCGGTTGTGATCCATTCTCCAGTTCTAGCTTCCTTACCTACATAAACAGCATCATTCACAAGACAAATCTTCTCAAAGATTTCCTCGATCTCAAAGTCATAACCATACTTCTTGCCAAATGCTACTACAGCATCGATAGTTTTCTGATCTGCTCCGGGAATCTTAATCGAGTCTGTCTTAATATGAATAACCTGTTCACCAAGTTCATCTTGCACCATATGCTTGAGATCGACCATGAATAATGCTCCACGCTTAGCAACAATGTTGTCAATGTTGCGAGGATCTTTAAATGGATTAGCGAACTTAGCTGTAGTATACCCATAAACTGAATTAATTACCAGCTTCAATGCTAACGACAATGATTTCGCCGTTGCTTCATCTTTCAAATATTTAGTTAACTTACCATCAAACATTTGGCTAATCTTGTCGAACTCTTTATGCTTAATTAAGATACGAATATCTTTTAAAGTTTTGAAGTTGGCAGTATACTTACCAAATAAGTTCAATGCTATTATGGAACTAGGATGCATACTTGCGACGTCGAGAACTGGAGTATATCCATACATTCCCGGAACAGCAAATACGTACCCACCTTCACCGGGATCTTCTCCTCTATAACTGCTATGCCCAAACTCATATTTATAGCCCGGGAACATCTCAGAGAGATCTGTATACACCAGTTCAGGTTTCTTGTCATCACCAAATATAATTTTAGTAGAATGCAATCTTGAAGGGTCATTTACAGAAAGACCAGACAATTCAGCTAATATCATTCTGACAGTCAAGTCTTCTTTTGTTGCATTGTAAACTGCTTTTGTAGCTTTAACATCATTGCAGCAATATTCTGCTACTTTTCCCCAAAGCTCTTCTGGAACAGGTTGTGTCCAATCCAGATCCATTTCCTGATGATGAATACCGAGTTCAATCTCCCATTTCTTCAAGCTCTGCTTCTTAGTCGAATAGTCATAAATATCACACCACGACAAGTTATAAGCTTCGCCAAAGAAACAACCACGGTCATTCTTCTCATTAATGATTCTTTGAGAAATATCAAACAGCATCTCATTAGTGTATCCAAGCGATCTAGCATATGCAATATGATTGTCATATCTTCTACAGTTAAAGCCTGCCCATCTTTTCTTATTACCACCAAATATCACTTTAGTAACTTCTTCAGGAGATGGATTAATTAACCTTACTGTTTTATCCTCATCCTCTCGTTCATAACACATTACAAACAAGTTAGGATAAACCTCAACATCAAAGAATATCAATGGATCTTCATCATTATTATATGCTAAATCAGGAGGACTACAGTCCTCGCTCTTAAACTTCATCTTCTTAACAACAGAAACGCAATACTCACTCTGATTAGTCGAACTAAAAGCAAATGTAAGAATATCATTCTTCATGTCTGTTACATCATAATGAATTCCACTTTCATATGCTTGAGTAAGTACCATATCAATATAGTCAATATTAGGTTTCGTGTTAGGCCAAATCTGTTTTCTAAGAGCTTTAATGATACAGCTTCGGAGATGTTTCTCGTCCTTTAAAACCTTTTCATCCATAGTTCTACCACTTTTCTGCTTTAGAGCCAGACCGCTACTAATTGTTGCTATAGGAATATCATTGCATAAAGTTAGCTTTCTTCTTAATGCTGAGTTACCAGTAAAAGGTTTAACTTCAATTGCATCGGCATAAGTTCTACTCAGAAGACTTGCATCTCCATCATAGTAATAATGCAAATGAATTCCTTTACCAGACTTGCTCAATTCTGCATAAGTCGGAGGCCACTTACATGCTTCAGCAAGATTAAGTTCAAAGTTCTTCTCACCTGATACATCTTTAATATCAAAGTCGATTACTATCATGTTTGAAGGAACTTGAACATAATGCTCTTTAGTAGTGTCCAGATCTTTCAGAGTTGTGGTAACATCTTTCCACGGTTTACTAGGTGTCCCATGTTTATTGCTATACTGTGCAGAACAATCTTTACAAATATCATTTAACAAGCTTTTCTGCTGATCAAATTCAAGCCAAGGACGATTCTCATCATTCTTTCTACCTTTGAACTTATACTTAAATTTCTCAGCTTTAAAACCAGAATAGACATTACGTAAATGTTGACGCTTTCCTTGTTTATCTATCATTTGCAGTTCTTTGTCAAAATGCTCAAAGTAATCTTTAAGATTATCTCTAAATTCATACATTATTGGTTTAATTTCGCCAGAACATTCGTCAGAACAATATTTCTTATATAGTTCAAATGCCTGTTTTAATGTAATGACTTCGAGATCATTAAAAATATCAAAGTGCATTTCGACAAAGTTATAGAATGCATCTGTTCTGCTTTGCATGTCTAATGGTTTATAGCTAGCATAATAGCTTTTGCCTAACTTTTTGTAAACTTTAAGACACTGATTAGCTATTGCTCCTAACTCATAGTCTATTCCATTGAACAACTCCCAATAGTGATCTTCGGGAATGCTTTTGCCTGTAGGCTGAATATCAATAAGTCGTCTGATAGTTCCAGCTTTAGCGTCTGTAATCCTAACTGGTTTATTACTACCCATCATAAGAAACGTATTAATCTTGAAAGGATACTTAGGTTTGTTCTTTTCGTTGATTAACAGTACCTCATGGGATACGACACTATTCAAACTAGAATTATCATTTATTCGGCTTAGATCAGCTTCGTGTTCAATACCGACTAATGGATTAGACTTAAATGCTTCAAGTCCAAAGCTATCTCTAGAAGCTAAAAGTTTACTATCGATAGGCTGCCAATATCCATCAAACAGTTTTTGCACTATTTCCATTACAGTTGACTTACCTGTACCCGGAGCACCAAAGAATACTATAAACTTTTGAATATTTTTAGAATCACCAGAAGCAATTGCTCCAATAGCCCATTCAATCTTTTGCTTCTCTTCTTCATCATACAAATATCCAACAAGTTCGTTCCAACACTTTGGTTTTGAATTGCTAAGATTATAGTTAAGATGTCTACTTGCATAATCTTTCTTTTCAGGCTTGTCATCTAGAAACATAGGTTTACAATCTAATTGTACAAAATTATCAGGCTGTCTACTCAAATATTCACAGAACTCTTTCCAAGATCTACTTGAATTATACTTCATGTATTTTATCTGAATATCAACCATCATATTCTCGTACTGCTTAGCATACTCATCTAAAGCATTATCTACTTCTTGGACTACTGAGTACGGATCAGTTGACCAATACCCAGTAGTCTCATCGTAGAGAGCATAGAAAGAATGACCTCGCACCATTAGATCGTTGCTTTTACCCATAATAAAATCGGGATAGATTTCTATAGATCCGTTTCTAATTTTTTTCGAATTAACTCGATAGAAATCCATTTAGGTCTCCTTCTATTTGTCCCGTACCACCTTTTTTTTATTATTTTTATATAACTTCTATATTGTTATTTCATATTGTAGATCTTTCAAAAAGGCTTCAAAACTGGTGAAACTGGGACAAAAGTAGTATTTTTTACTCAAAAACGATGTTTTCTGACGAAATTCTTGTCTCTGGAACATCTTTTACAACTTTTTTAGTTTCCTTCTGTCCCACTTTTTCGTCAATTTTCACCACTTTTAAATCCATTCTCCAAATCTTATAAATCAAAAGATAGATAGCTAAACGATCGCAATTCTGTCTTCTTTCCAATCTAGTGAGTCTTTTTCTAAGAATATCAAAGGAACCTCTAACTTCTTTCACGAACTTCCGATACACATCCGCATTGTCCACCATCGCATCACGAAGTCCATAAACCTTGCTGTTCAAAACTTTGATTGCATACTCAACATCTTTCATACGATGTCCTCCTTGAATTCATCTAGACTATTTAAGTAATACATCCATTGATACCAAATATCAATCTCACGCATGTCTTTGCCACAAGGATAGTAGCAGCAGCCACCTCTCCCATCGGCGCAATACTCTCGTCTCAAAAACCTCTGTAAGATCTTATCAACAAGCTCCTTATCGAACCCACTGTCCTCAAAGTTCTCAAGGCCCATAGACGAGATCATATACCAAAACCAGCGATTGGGGGAACTGGTGTCATAACCTATCAGGTCGTCAAGTTTTCTCGCTAGAGCTACTAAGACTTCGAGGACAGAAGGTCCTTCAGAAATATCAATAGAATCGAAGACCGGCACATCATTCATAAACTCTATTCTCTGCAGATCTGCGTCTCCTATCCTATCGCTATCCCTCTTTAAAACTGCAACAAATGGGGTGGACTGCAATTCGTTGAACAACCGCGAATATGCGGAAATATCATGTTCGGTCGCTACAAACGCAAGCAACCATAGCATAAATCCGTCCATAATCCCCCTTTCTTTACTCCACTGTACGCGTCATTCTATAAGTAATATCAAATACCATATTCATGGCTTCGTTCTTCACAAACCACTGCTTGGCATCTCCAAATTCGATATCCTTAAGCATCCGTTTCACAAGCTGGTCACCAATGTACTCACGATACTCATAAAGCTCCTCAGACTCGTCATCATACAGATCACCATACTGGTCAATAGACAAATCGACACGATCAAAGTCATCAGAACCTTCATCAAATTCTGTATCGTCGATCAAGAATGGTGTCTTACGAGGCTTTCTTCTTGTAGCTGCTTTCTTAGGAGCTACTTCATAGATTGTAGGATCTTCCTTATTAGGATCTTCTACTTTAAGTTCGTCAACAGGAACTGCATCCTCAACAATAACCTCGTTCTCCTTACCATACTCCATCTGCTCCAAAATATCAGGCGTCAGCTTACTAAGATCTGCCAGCTGTTCATTCTGGAGAATGTCGATCTCTTTGTTCTTATCCTCAAGAATAGCATTAATCTCACCTACAGCCCAATCCTGAGTTTTCTTCTTTCCGATCTTGAATCCGAGAAAATATCCAGCTGCTCCAACGGCTGCACCTGTTACAACATTAATTACAATCTTAATACCATTATTCATTTGAGTTTTTCCTCCAAATATCAATCAAGTGGTTTCGGCTTCGGTAGATTCAATGTATAACCCTGCGGAGTCAATGTAACATGAGCATTACCCAAGTTCTTCCAACCCCACTTATTATACACTGCTTCATTGCGATAACCGTTCTTTGCTACTGTTGCATGACTATACAAGTCACTAATTGTTACCTGCGGATACTGATCAAGCATCTCAACAAGATCATTCAGACAATCCTTAGCGTCTTCAAAGCTACTAAACAATGGCTCGGTGTAAGATGTAACCATGTTAGGAGCAAGTTTCTGCTGGATTGAACTATTATTGTCCAGACTGGAAGCGAAATATGAACTATAGCTAATTCTATTGCCGCTGCCAGAAAGGAACGAACTTGTGATCTTGCGTTTAGCGTTTACTGCCTTCTCTCCGTAGAATATCAGGCTAACCGTATCACACACCATCGTAACGATGAAATCTTTGATGCTAGGGACGACCACTCCCTCAAATATCTTTCCTTTTACCGTTCCTAAATCCTCAGCAATGAAGACTTCTTTGATTCGTCTCCAACCCTTGGCCTTAGGAGCATCTACAACTATTTCCGGCTGAATGTTCTTAATGACAGAACCACCGGGCACTGGGGGCATAACCATAAATATCATTCCTCCTTTAAGGATGCTGCTGAATAATAGAACCAGAAGAGGTCACTTGAGTCTGTCATGAACCTCTCCTGATTCACAATCTGTTCAATATCTACTTCTCTTTGAATGGGTTTGTCTCAATTGCGATTCGCTTAGCCTCCCTGAGATCACCGGGCTTAGGCACCCTTGTATTGAAAATATCAATATACAGACACTCAGGAATCACTGCTCCCGTCTCATCACAATCTGCATAGATTCGGAAGCTCACCTGTCCTTCGAGAGACTTATCAGGATCATAGATCAGATAATAGTTCTCTGCTTCCTCAAGCTTATACGACCGTCCACAACAGAAGTGCTTACGAACCTCATTGAGATTGACGAAACCATAGAGGCCCATAGCTCTCGGAATCGTATCTTCCAAGATTCTCTTGATGTGGTAAATATTCCAATCAAATCCCGGTTCCCAATCAGAATATCTGTCTTTCTTGAATTCCATACACGTCGGAGACAAGAATACTGTCGTAGGAACAGCGTATCCATCACGTTCTGCAGAATATCCATTATCGCTATCATATACGATAACACCATTCTTCAGGATCATCGACTCAAGATCGTTCGGCATACCTGCACAATATGGCGTATTTACCTGCTCTTCCTGACCTTCTGCTGGCGGTGTCTCAGGATTCACACCTGCAAGAAGCTTCTGATTCAATGCATGCTCCGCTGCCAGAGCTGCTGTTGTGGTTGCGAGCTCATGACGCAGATTGAAGTGAGATTTACTGTAAAAAGCAATGGAACTGATGGTCAGTCCCGCAGGAATAATATAATTCTTGATCGTCTGCTTTGTTACATTACGATAAATGGATCGACGAGATTCAGCCTTCGCAGCCTTTACTTCTGCATCGTCCATAGGGTCGTCAAGATAGTTCTCAATCTTAGCAGACTCAAGATCTGCCATTGCCTTCGTCTTAATCGTAGCCTTTGCTGTTACTACAACCGCTGCCACTTCGGTCACAACACCTGCTCCAAAGAGAATATCATTCTTATTGGTTTTGACGAAGTGCTTAATGCCATGCCAAATTCTTTTTAACCTTACACTTTTCATTCTTTTGTCTCCTTTAGTTCATTATTAATTTTTTCTCTACATTCTTTACAAAGACAGCGTCCATCACTATCTTCTTCAGCAAAGTACTTAAATGTGGTATCTTTTTTACAACCTTCGCATTCTCTTATAACCCAATTACCATCATTACATAACTTACCCGAAAACAACAGAATAAGTGGGTTATCTTTCTCGTCACACTCCACAAATTTCATTCTTTTGTCTCCTTTTCAACTAAAGATATCAGTCTGTTGAGATACCACTGAGCTTTCTTAAGATCCTCAAGCCCATTCTTTTGCTTCCATCTGAGCGTGTATCTGAGAATATGGCTTGTGTAGTTGCATTCTCTGCCACTCAGATCTTCCGTGAAGGCATCAATTACATCAATGACCTCCAATCCTGACTTCGACTGATAGTGCGGTGGGTGATTCACCATGTCCTTTAAAGGACTATCAGTCTTCCTGTTGTCCATGGCCTTTCCTTCGATTACCGGAATATTAGTTTCAGGCATCGGAGAGCTGTAACCAAGGAATCCATCATACACTTCTTCCATCTTTGGGTCCTCCTTCTACTAACGTAGCATTTCTCACTTCTTTCGAAATGAAATATGTCAAAATTTATGGCGAAAAGAAAAAGGATCTGTTTAAGATCCCTCTTCTATAATAGTGACTGATTCTACTGCGAATCGTACCACCATTTAATTGAATATACTGGGTCTCCATAAGTATTTAGAAAAGAAAACTCTACTTTATAGCCGAGTAAAGTCAAATATTTACTTATTTTGCCCCATTCTAAAATTACTGAACTATCTTTAACAACAGTCTTATTTATTTGAGTCTGATGAAAAGAAGCAGCTGCACGAATAGCACCCATAATATCGCATAACTCATTTCTTTCTGAATCCGTAAAGCTATCGATAAGAGCATCTCTAGCAGTCAATATCTCGCAAGGTCTCACATGATTACTATCGTCAGTTCTGTACGTTACTAGTCGTTCCATTCAGTTCCTCCTTATAACATTTCTGAAACAAGTTCTTCCAATAGTCTCTTTCTGCTTTCATTTTATTGCATTTGGCTTTAGAGCCCTCATACCTCTTACGCCAATACAATATCTTTTGCTCCCACATCTTACAATCTCCCATAGATCCAATAAGACCATAGATTACTCTCATTTCAGTATCATTGAGCTTCTTTTTAATGTTTTCTAAGACATCTCCTATTGTTGCATTTTTAGAATATCCATCATTATTGTTTACTTTCATCTTTTGTCTCCACTTCATAAAGTTCCCATGAATTAGGATTATTTAAAGCGCATTTAGTTTTTAAGTTAAATATACAACTTTCACAGCCATGATCAAGATTATTAGTATTCATATAAATACATTGTTCTTGTAATCTTTCAGCAAAATCTAATGATAAATCAGCTGACATTCCTAAAATCTCCTTTTTAATTCTATTCTTTAGAACCTCTAAAAATGCTGATAAAGCCGTTATAGTTCTAGTGTCGTCTTTAGCTAAAACTAAAAATTCTGAATAGGCTTTATCGATAATATCTTCAATCTTCATATACTTAGCAGCATTATCGAAATCCTGCCATGTAATTTCGTTGCCTTTCAAATTCCTCAGAATCTTATCTCGTTCCTTCTCGGTCATAGCGCCTTTATGAACCATACGATCTAGTATACATTTACATGACATCGGCATAAAATATCAGCATCCTTTCAAAATATTTTTTGTAATCTCTTCATTAGTATACCCTAAAGCATATATATTACAGCATTCCAGTTTCCTAATCCATGCGAGATCAAACTTAGCTTCTTCTAGACTATTGTATTGGTAACCTAGATAAGCATTATGCTTTTCTGAAAATATCAAATAGCAAGGTCCCCATTTAGAGACTCCGCTTCCGGGAAACCAAGGATCTTCTTTAGACTGATCGTACTCAACTTCATAACAACGATGAATCTCGTATCCTATGACTTTAAATACGCACCCTTCCTTCTTTAACTTTGAAAATTCATATTGATCATTACTCATAAATATCACCCTTTAAATGTTTTTTAATAAACTGATGAAGATTTTGGATCTCGATTTTTAGTTCTTTGTTTTCGGTTTCAAGCTTAGCAATTTTAATAGATTTCTTAACTAAAAGTTCTGAAGCGTTTTTAACGGTTACTGCCATACTGTAATATGCTGCTTTAAGTTCTTCATTTTCGGAAAGCATATTTTTCCATGAATCTTCAGTAAATCCCATAAATATCACCTCCCCATTTTAATACAATCTACAGTTTCTGGCGGATCAGCACCCGGCTCTTCATTTTCAGGCGGAAGAGTTCTGTATTGACATGGACTATCTTCATCGGCATCCATACACTGTGTTCCAGATTTATACCCACATCCACCCATGCAAATATACTCATCTCCAGTGACTGTACAAATATAAGGCGAATCTTCTGAGATTTTAAGTTGATTCATAGCAGGCTTATCCCACCATTCCATAAATGATTCGAAGCATTGCTTACATAAATCTGCTGAATGATCATGTTTAGTAATACTTGTACTGCAAGTAAATATCATTGGTTTGCTGGAATATTGTACAATTTTTTCGTTATAATTTTCATAAAGTTTTCCGCATCTATCGCATTTGTATGCTATTGACATAAATCTCACTCCTCATTCTTAACGTAAATGTTTCCATCCGGTGCAATGAACATCGGCTTCTCACTCCTAAATATCATTCCGTCAGGACCAGCTCCTACGACATTACTCTTTGGCTTTTCCTGCTTCCTTATTCTGATGACAATTTCTCCGCTCTCAACTCTAGCCAAGAGTTCATAGTCATCAGGGTTATTGATCAGATCTTTAATTGTTGAAGTCTTCATAGGCTTGCAACATTTCTTTTTGGAAAAATCGTCGAAGACTTTGGTGGCCACACGTTCAGCCACCTTGTCCTCTACCTTTCTACGAAATATCATTTTACTGTTCCTCCGTTTCTTTAACTACTCCATCAAGAATAATACCCACACCATCTCCAATAGATGTAACAGGCAACTTACCATCCCATGCTTGGAAATAATAATACTCACGAAGTCCCGGATACTTGGTCAACTGTTCTCCGATGTTACTTAAAATAGCAGCCTCTTTCTGGCCCGCATATTCTGCAGCATCAGCGTTTATCTGCTGTACTTTCTTATCTGCCTCCGCTGCCAAAATTGCTGCATCAGCATCTGCCTGAGCTTTAATTCTCTGTTTATCAGCAGCTGCATTTGCCTCAATAATAGCCTGCTCCTGTTCGGTCTTAGCTCGAAGTTTATTCTGTTCAGCAACTTGCTTAGCTTCTACTGCATTAGTAAAAGATTCTGTAAAATCAATATCGCTCAATGAAGTTGATACTACATTAATATGATAATCAGCAAGTCTAATTCTCAAAACATCTTCTACTTGAGCACTCAAACTACCACGCTGTCCAATTAACTGCTCTGCAGTATACTTAGCAACAACGCCTTTTACAGACTCTTGAACTTTGGGTTCCATTACAGTATTTACATAATTCTCACCAATAGTCTTATAGATAGTCTGTGCGTGTTCTTTGTCAATGCTGTAATTAACGGCATATTTAATCGTTACTTCCTGAATATCAGACGAGAAACAAGATAGCTCTACATCATAGATCTGCGTCTTGTTGTCCATCTTTTTAACTGTCTGCCAAGGAGCAACAAAGTGAATGCCAGAGTCAAGAGTATAGTCTTCAACTCGACCAAACGTAACAACTACTCCAGTATTACCTGTAGGTACTGAAGTTATACAACTTAGTATTGTAAATCCGATAAATATCAACAAAGAAATACACAAACGAAAACCTACTGAAATAGGTTCGTCTTCATAAAGGTCGTCAATACCGAGAATTATAAAAGCTGCAATTGCAAGAATAATACCAAGAATTAATAAAATCATTTTGTTGTACACCTCCGTTTAATTGTTTTAGCAAATTTGTGAAGAGTTTTGACTGCTTCATTAAACTCTTTTCCTGAAACGTACATTGGACATTCAGCACAAGAACAACAATTATCATCATAATAAAAATCACACATAGTTTCTCTTGATCTTTCTGTGCACTGATCGGTCTTATCAATTATTTCAATCGCTCTGCTTACTGTCATCCTTTTTCCTCCTCTTAGCTTCAACAGCCTTTCTAGCTTCCTCTACAGCCTTCAGAATTTTATTCTGCTTATGCTTCTCACGTTCCTTCTTACGCCAATCTTTACCGATCAACCAACGCTTAAACGTATTAGCATAACTACCCTTATTACCCAAGCACTTCTTAGCAAAAGCCATAGCCAGACCCTTCTCATAGTCACAAATATCAGTCCCCTGAGTTCTGACCATAGTCTTAGTACCATCATCCCAGAAGACAATAGTGCAAGGTCCGGAGAAGATTACTTTCGTAGGCTCGTACTTGAGAATGTAGGTAGTTGGAAGAAGAGGCTTGTTGTCGAAGTATGCTATGCTGTACTTAGCCATTTTACTCAATACTTCAGCAAAGTCAGAAATATCAGGCAAGTTCGAAGACAAATCGTCAATGCAGATTCTCTTTGCACTTC
>Ga0265299_10002648_pt1 | contig 18083 bp, 15 predicted proteins | sample AusTroGonzalo_MG_4_FD_193485 | JGI IMG/M metagenome (GOLD analysis project Ga0265299, IMG submission 193485) | Bovine rumen microbial communities from tropical cattle in Woodstock, Queensland, Australia - Gonzalo_02 | ecosystem: Host-associated > Mammals > Digestive system > Stomach > Rumen ... | reverse complement strand
TCCCGTGGTGGGTTCGTCCAAAATGTACAAAGTGTTGCCGGTGTCTTTTTTCGACAGCTCGGACGCCAACTTGATGCGCTGCGCCTCACCGCCGGAAAGCGTGGTAGACGGCTGCCCGAGTTTCAGGTAGCCGAGCCCCACATCGTCCATCGTTTTGAGCTCGCGCACAATCATGGGGATATTTTCGAAAAACTCAATGGCCTGGTGGATGTCCATCTCCAGCACATCGTTGATGGATTTCCCCTTGTAGCGGATTTCCAACGTCTCATCGTTGTAGCGCTTTCCGCCGCACTTGTCGCAGGTCACATACACATCGGGCAGGAAGTTCATCTCGATGGTTTTCACGCCGGCGCCTTTGCACTCCTCGCAACGGCCGCCCGACACGTTGAAAGAGAACCTTCCTGGCTTGTAACCGCGGATTTTAGACTCCGGCATCTGGGTGAACAGTTTCCGAATATCTTCGAACACGCCCACATACGTCGCGGGGTTCGAGCGCGGCGTCCGCCCGATAGGCTGCTGGTTGATGTCTATAACCTTATTGATAAACTCCAACCCAGCCACCGCCTTGTACGGCAACGGTTTTTTCTCGGAGCGATAAATATGGTGGTTCAGAATGGGATAGAGCGTCTCGTTGATGAGGGTGGACTTGCCGCTGCCCGAGACGCCCGTCACGCAGATGAGCGTACCCAACGGGAACTCCACCGTGACGTTCTGAAGGTTGTTACCGGTTGCGCCGATAACAGACAGCCATTCCCCATTTCCCTTGCGCCGTGTTTTCGGCACCTTGATTTTCTTCTTTCCTTTCAGATATAAAGCGGTCAGCGAACCACTTTTGAGAATTTCCCGGTACGTTCCGGCAGCCACGATTTCGCCGCCGTACTCGCCTGCCGCCGGACCTACATCTACAATGTAGTCCGCCGCCTTCATCATATCGCGGTCATGTTCGACCACAATGACAGAATTGCCCATATCGCGAAGACTGCACAACGACCCGATGAGGAAGTGGTTGTCGCGCTGGTGCAAACCGATACTCGGCTCGTCGAGGATGTACATCACGTTGACTAACTGCGAGCTAATCTGCGTGGCGAGCCGTATGCGCTGCGCCTCGCCGCCGGAAAGAGACGCCGAGGAACGGTCTAGCGAGAGATATTGCACCCCTACGTTGCAGAGGAACTCCAAACGGAAAGTGATTTCGCGCAGGATTTCGCTGGCAATGTGACGCTTGGTGGGATCCAAGTGGGCTGGAAGCGCCCTGCACCACTCCAACAACTCCGCCATGTCCATGTGGGCAAGATCAGCGATATTTTTATCCAAAATACGGAAGTGAAGCGACTCAATGCGGAGGCGCGCACCGTGGCAGTGCGGACAAGGAATGGTGTTCACAAACTGGGACATCCACTTCTTGAACGACGCCGGCATACTTTCCTCATTGAGATTGCCGAGGAAGTTAACCACCCCCTCGAAGGTTTTGCGCATCGGCGCAAGGCCTGCGGCTTCACGACGAACATGCAAAATCTCTGTTGTACCATACAAAACAGCATTCAACTGCTGCTCTGTCAGGTCCTTGATCGGGTCCGACAAAGAAAAGTTATACTTCTCCGCCAAAGCTTCTAACGTTCTGAACAGCAACGTATTCTTTTGTTCACCGATAATCGCGATACCTCCGGCTTTGATGGACTTTCGCTTGTCGGGGATTACCTTGTCGATGTCCACTTCAGAAATACTGCCAAGCCCGTTGCAATACTCACAAGCGCCGTAGGGCGAATTGAACGAAAAGGTATTGGGTTCCGGCTCCGGATAGGAGATTCCCGTGGTGGGGCACATCAGAAACTTGCTGTAGTTTTTCACCTCTTTGCTGTCATTGTCAAGAATCATGATGGCGCCCTTGCCGTATTTCATCGCAATCTGCACACTGTTTGCCAACCGCTTCTGCGAATACTCGGAAACATTGAGATTATCAACGGAAAGTTCGATATCGTGAATTTTGTATCGGTCCACCTGCATGCCCATCATCAGCGGTTTCATAACGCCATCGACGCGCACGCGAGTAAACCCCTGTTTGCGGATATTTTCAAAAAGCTCCCGATAATGACCTTTTCTGCGTTTCACCACCGGGGAAAGCAACGTAATGGAATGTCCTTTGTAACGGTTAAGGATGAGGTCGATGAGCTCCTTTTCCGTATAGTGGACCATCTTCTCCTCCGTGTTGTAAGAATAAGCGTCTGCAACGCGGGCGTAAAGGAGTCTCAAGAAGTCGTAAACCTCCGTGACCGTGCCCACAGTGGAACGAGGATTTTTGTTCACGGTTTTCTGTTCGATGGAAATGACAGGGTTCAGGCCGGAGATTTTGTCCACATCGGGATGCTCCATGTTACCGATGAAATGTCGGGCGTATGCGGAATAGGTTTCCATGTAGCGACGCTGACCCTCGGCGTAGATGGTATCAAACGCCAGCGACGACTTCCCGCTCCCGCTCAAACCGGTGATAACCACCAGCTGCTGCTGCGGAATCGTAAGTGACACATTTTTCAGGTTGTTTTCGCGCGCACCCGTGACAATCAGGGCGTCCTCCGCCTGTACATTTTTCTCCATAAAACAAGTAAAGTTCCCCCTATTTTTGAGGGCGGCAAAGATACGATTTTTTCGCAAACAAATCCTCCTACCTGCTCCTTTCTTCCAAACATTCTTACCCTGTTTCGCATTCAAAAAAATCCTACTTTTGCAGTCGTTTGATTCTGATATAAAAATGACTGTTATCACCTATATTCTGTGCATCCTTTACCTCTTTTCCCTCCCGCTATTGGTTATGCTGGCAGCGAAAAAGTGGCCCATCATCGAAAAGATATCCCCGATGGTCATTCTCTACATCATCGGGCTGATTGTCGGAAACGTGGGCATTGTCGGGGAATTGGCGAAAAACATCTGCAAAAACGTCTCGAATGTAACCGTACTCCTCTCCATCCCGCTGATGCTGCTCAGCTGCGATTTCCGGAAATGGTCGGCAAAAACCGCTCTCAAAGCATTCCTCGTGGGTCTTTTCAGTATTCTTGCCGTTACGATAGGAGGCTTCTTTATCTTCCATAGCCAAGCACTCAGCGCAGGAATCGGACACGAGGACTTCGCACGGATCAGCGCGGCGATGACCGGAATCTACACCGGCGGTATCCCCAACTTCGCCCCCGTGGCCAAGGCCGTGCAACTGCCAGACCACCTCTTCCTACTGGTCTCCGGCTACGACCTCGTGGTCACCAGCCTCTACCTGCTTTTTATCGTCTTCTTCGGAAAGAGAATCATCCGTTTGCTATTCTCCAAGAAAGTATCGGAAAACAACCCGACAGACAACGCCTACGAAGAGCCCTCTCCCACCCCCGAGAACAAGCCCTTCGTCAAACGGCTGCTCATCCGCGCCCTTGGTATCGGAATTGCTGTAATCATCGTCGCTATCTCCTATCTACTCTCATTGGTCATCCCTCTTGAAAACAACACAGCGGTCATCATTATCCTGATCACCACCCTGTCGCTCGCGCTGTCTTTTTGGGAACCGGCCCACAAACTAGAACACACCTTCGACTCGGGACTTTATTTCGTTTACGTGTTCTGTCTGGCCGTCGCCACGATGGTGAACGTCCACGACCTCGAATTCAGCAAATACCTTTTCATCTTGTTTTATATCGCCTTCGCGGTGTTCGGATCTTTGCTGCTGCAGTTGCTGTTCGCCAAGCTCTTCAAAATCGACGGCGACCTAACCCTCGCAGCCTCCATCTCCCTCATCAATTCCCCTCCTTTCGTGCCCATGGTGGCCGCCATCCTGAAAAACAAATCGGTTATCCTGCCCGGCATCGCCATCGGACTTCTCGGTTATGCCGTCGGTAACTATCTGGGAATCGGTATTTTCATGCTGCTGGCGGCACTTGGTTGAAACCGCCGCACATCCATTATTCTCTTTAGGCTACTGAGCTCTTGCCTCTGTCTGAGCGGCTCAAAAATAATTTTTTTATTTTTTTAGTACCTTGCGATACAAGGTATTAAAAATTTTGTATTTTTGCCGCGTCAAACTTCAAAACAAAAACGATGAATATCAACGCTGAAAATGTAAAATCGCAGATGCGAAAAGGCTATCTCGAATATTGTATTTTGTTGATTATCAACAAGAAGCCGGCATACGTGTCGGATATAATCAACGAATTGAAGGAGGCTCAGATGATTGTGGTCGAGGGCACCCTCTACCCGCTTCTCTCACGGCTGAAGAACAACGGTATCCTGAAATACGAATGGCAGGAGTCGGTCTCTGGCCCGCCACGCAAGTATTATGAGCTCACCGAAACCGGCCAAAACTTCCTCGCCGACCTCGAAACAGGTTGGGACGATTTGAAAAAGTCCGTCGAACACTTGAAAGGCGACGTCACGGCAACGCAATGCGCGAACAAGACGCCAGAAACGCAAGCTGAACCATGCAAAGCATAAGTACAGTGTAGAATTCAAACAGAACAAAAAAATAGAATAAATATGAAACAAGCATTCACAATCAATTTAGGCGGCGTAGTCTTCAATATTGACGACGATGCCTGCGAGCGGCTGAGCCAGTACCTCAAAGAACTGGGAAAACGCTTCCCCGATGAAGAGCGCGAAGAGATCCTCCGTGACATCGAGGTGCGCATGGCGGAACTGCTCACGTTTAAACTCCAAAACCGCAATGTTGTGGAAATCCGTGATGTGGAAGAAGTCATCAAGGTCATCGGAACCCCGGAGCAGTTCGATGAAGCAGACAGCAACGACGACAGTGTCAACAATTCTGCGACAACCGCCGCCAATGCCCCGAAACCCAGTCGTCCACGCAAACTCTACCGCAACAGCAACGACCGCGTAATCAGCGGTGTAGCGAGCGGCGTGGCCGCCTACTTCAACATCGATCCGGTGGTGGTTCGCATCTTGTTCGTGGTGCTCGCCTTCTTCTGTTTCGGATGGGGTATCCTAATCTATCTAATTCTGCTCATCGCCATGCCCGAAGCAAAAACCAAGGCGCAATTCCTTGAGATGCAAGGCATAGAACCGACATTGGAGAACATCAATAACTTTCAGCTTGAACCCGTCAATCGGAACAATGGTGAAAGTACATTTGGTAAAATCGTGAAAATCTGTCTGCTACTCTTAGGTATCATCGTCGGAGTGTTCCTCGCGCTGGGTGTGCTCGGCCTCTTCATCGCCATGTTCGCCTCCATCATGTTGTACACTCCGGGCAGTTTCGGTGACGCCATCGACATGGGACTGCTGGGAAGCTGCGCACTATTCCTGCTTTGTCCGGTCATCGGTATCGCGATGCTTTGCATGCGGGCGACTAACGGCGAGCGCAAACACAAATGGGTCGGATGGACAATTTTTGCTGTTTGGATACTCAGCTTGTTCGGTATCATCGGCTTCGGCATCCAGGAGTCCAAGCGTTCTACATTGAGCGAGCAACTGAATCGCAGTACCGAACAGTTGGACCGTTGGCTCGATGAAGAGGACGACGGCGACATTGACTACTATTACGCGACCCCAGACCAGGACAGCATTATCAGCCCAGACACCGACGAGGTTAGCCCAAATTAAAAAACAAGGGCGTTTCCGATCAGGAAAACTTTCCCTCTGTTATTCGCAGAGACGGGGCATGTTTTGTTCGTAGAGACGGGGCATGCCCCGTCTCTACATACAGCAATTTCATCATGTTTGTGTATATTTAAAATTTATGTACATTTGCAGCGTCATTTCCGCGAGAAGGTTTATTTGGTGAAAGAACCATCCTTATACACTTTGCGGAAATGACTTTTTATTTAAAGCAAAAAATATAAAATTTCACTGATATGGCAGATACAGACATCACCCCCCCGAATGTTTCCCTACCCAGTAAAGGCGGGTTTTGGAAAAGCCTCGGCATGATGATCCTCAGCACAACCATCTCATTGGCGCTTACCCTCGCTGTGGCAGCATTCATGAATGCAAAGCACCGCGACAAAGACCGCCGCCTTTCCGCTATGATGGTAATGAGTAACATCGAATCCTTCGCCCGAACATTGGACACGCGTTCCGAGCGCATGGCACCCAGCGACAGTCTCGCCGCATGGCTGCTAAACACGCCTCTTGAAGAGTTGGAACTAATGCCCGAAAATGAACTTTCCGACTTGATAAGCCAGGCCACCAACGTCGCCACCCTCAACCACGACCATTCGGCCGAAAATGTCTTCTCCAACAACATTGAGACATGGAAGAACGTGGGGAACGTACAATTCATCGATCTGGTAGGTTCATGTTTCTCGGCTATCAACGGCGTTGAGGAGCAGTTTAACGAATGGGTGAAGGGGGTGTCGGAAGCGAAGCACGACGTGAATATCAATCCCAACGACTACGAGGGCAATTCCATTCCCATGAAATGCATGCACTCCGACAAAGTGCGGACAGCCTTGGCAGCCATACACAATCGCCGGTGTTGGCTCCAATATGCCGCCGCCACGCTGCGATACTACAATCAGAAAAACATGAAAGCCATCGGCATCTCAGAACAGGAGGTAATTGATTACACCGTTAGTCGTGAGTTTGAAGACGACAATGGAAGCACCCCACCCAACGGCCTTGACTACTACACCGACCCCTACTCCATTGACAATCTCACCACCCTCCGCCACCTCAACACTCGCATTGAGGAATTGAAAGCCGAAAAGCAATAACAGCCTTTGTGCAGCATCATCATGGAAGGTATTCCGAATAAAAAAGCCATTGTAATCGGCGCCGGCATTTCCGGACTTACCACCGCCGTATATCTACAACGATCTGGAATTCAAACTCTTATCTTAGAGAAAGCTGCCGGTCCCGGCGGAATTTCCACCAGTTGGAAAAGGAAAGGCTACACCTTTGAAGGCGGAGTCCATTGGCTTATCGGAGCCAAGAAAGAGATTCCCTTGCATCAGATTTGGGTAGAGAGCGGCGCCCTGCAAGACAACAATCCTGTCTATTTCAAAGACCCCATTTACACGCTGGTTGACGACAACGGCACCATGCCCCTGTTTCGCGACCTACACGGGTTGGAGATCACAGGACTCAGAGACCGGATAGCCTTGTGGCGTCTCCGCTTCCACTTGGCATGTTTCAAGAACTTTCACCAGCCCATCAGCGATTTGCGCGGCCTAAAGGTACGGAACCCAAAGCCGTTCTCCATTGGTGAATATATCAAGATGCTGCCTGCCGTCCTCGTCACGCCGTTTCTGCTGGTGCAGTCGGCGCGAGGCTATGCCAAATGGTTCAAGAATCCGCGCATCAGGGCGCTTTTGGCCGCCGTCGTTGAGCCCGAAATCAACGCGCTTTCCCTCATCTACACCCTTGGCACGTTCCAGGTGGGCGACAGCGGCTACCCGAAAGGCGGCTCGTTGCAAATGGCGCGGAATATGGCCGAAACATTCCTGAACTTGGGAGGTAAAATCCAATATAAGACCCCGGCAGAGAAGATTTTCCCCGAAGATAAAAAATGGTCGGTAAACACTGATACTGAGATATTTACAGCAGATGCCGTAATCGTTTCGGCGGATGCCCGAAGTGCCATTGACACGCTTTTCGGCGAGCCGATCCAAGACGACTGGGCACAGAAAATGCGAGCCGGACTCAGAACGACCCAGTGCATATTCTTGGGTGTCGGGGTCGAGGCAGACTTGTCGTCGTGGCCCCGTTCCATGCAGATAGTGCTGCCCCGACCGCTGAAAGCCGCCGGACGTACCTACAAGACACTTATCGTGAACAACTATTCCACGGAAAACGGTTACGCCCCGGAGGGATGCAGCGTTATCACCTGTCTGCTGCACGGTCCCACCTACACTTTCTGGAAGGCGGCCCAAGAAGACGGCAGTTATGCGGACAAAAAGAAAGCGGTGCTGGAGAGCTTTTTGGAGGCAATTGGGGAAATCATACCCGAAATCAAGGGCGCTGTGGCGGTGACCGACGTGGCCACTCCCCTCACCTACGAGCGTTATTGCAGCACCTTCGAAGGCAGCTATATGTCGGACTGGCCGCCTCTCAGCCGGCTATATCATGCGCCCATCCGTTATCGCGAGGGGCTGTACTTCACGGGGCAGCGGACCGCCTATTCCGGCGGCCTACCACCGGCGGCCCAAAGCGGCCACACCACGGCCCAAACGGTCTGTAAGGACCTTGGTGTGGAATTCGTCGGACATTAAATTAGTAGCATGTAATACGAACTAAAATAAATACGAATATGTTAGGAAACTTTTTTTATCACAATCCCACCAAGTTATATTTTGGTGATGAGTCTTTGAACTACCTCAAGGACGAACTGAAGGGCTATGGCCCCGTGGTGCTGCTAAACTATGGCAGCGGCAGCGTGAAACGCAACGGCATCTACGACCAAGTGGTGGCCATCTTGAAAGAGGCCGGCAAGACCATCGTGGAGAACCCGGGGGTGATGACCAATCCTACCCTGGAAAAACTGAACGAAGGGGTGAAGATCGCCCGCGAGAACAACGTCGACCTGATTCTCGCCCTCGGCGGTGGTAGCGTGTGCGATTATTCAAAAGCTGTAGCGGCATCGGTATATTACGACGGCGATTATTGGGACAAGTTCTGGTTGAAACAGGAAAATCCCGAAGCCGATCAGAAACTGCTTCCCGTAGGTTGCGTGCTGACGATGGCCGGCACGGGGTCGGAGATGAATGCGGGTACGGTGATCACCGATGCGGAGCACACATTTAAGGTGGGCCACGTATTCGACAACCGCCTGATGCCGAAGTTCTCCATCCTGAATCCGAAGTTCACGATGACCGTGCCCGACAACCAGATGAAAGCGGGTATTTACGACATCATGAGCCACATCCTGGAGCAATATTTCTCTGATTTCGACGATAATACCAGCGATTACCTCGCCGAAGGCCTGATGCGTTCGCTCATCACCAGCAGTCGCATTGCCGTGAAGAATCCGCAGGACTACGAGGCCCGCTCTAACATTATGTGGACGGCCACATGGGCGCTAAACACCCTTATCGGACTGGGCAAGCAGCAGGACTGGATGGTACACATGATCGGTCACAGCGTAGGAGCCTGGACACACGCCCCTCACGGCTATGCATTAGCCTCAGTATCAATGGCTTATTATCGTCGTGCGTTAAAAAACGGTCTTCCTAAGTTTGCCCGTTTCGCACACAACGTATGGGATATTTCAACAGAGGGCAAGACCGAAAGCGAACTCGCCGAGGCAGGATTGCAAGCCCTGAAAGACTGGATGCTGGAAATTGGTCTTCCGCTCACCATCAGCGAGTTGGGAGCGACCTCCGACATGATTGCCGGCATTACCGAAACCACCGTCGTCTATCCCGCCGGCTATCTTGACCTGACCAAAGAGGACATCACGGAGATACTGAAGGAGAGCATGTGATCCTACATTTTCCTATACCCATGTCATGCTTACAATTGACACGACAAACCTATGTTCGCACTTGCAGAAGAAGCTGTTTGAAGAGGATGGCATCTATCATCCTCTTTGGACGGCAATGCAGGATGACAATGAACTGACCGCAGTGGTCCGTTCGCGTCAACTCCATATCTACCGCAATGGCAAGAAAGTCTTGGTTCTGGCGGGCAAGTCTGCGCCAAAGATTATCAGAGAAGACCCGATTTGTGATCTTTTACAAATTGAACGAATCAAGTGGATGGAACAACGCTTCAATCATGCATTGGCTGCCATCAAGGAGGCGTCTGCCGTTTCGTTGAAGGCTATCAAAGAGGATGTTGCCGAACTCAGCAAATACTATGGCAGTGAGTTGTGGAAACTGGACCTTGCCGCAGACGAAGCCGGGAAACTTCCCCCGGACCTCAAACGCGGAGTACTATCAGAAGATGGCATTTGGAATCTGCTCTCTGAGTATCGCGAAATTCAAGAGACCAAGCAATGAAACTGAAAATAACGAATAATCATGTCAGATGTAATACATAGAGACGGGGCATGCCCCGTCTCTACATACGGCAATTTCATTACGCCTGTGTATATTTGAAATTTATGTACATTTGCCGCCGTAAAAGCCTTATATATGAACATCGAGCAAGTACGAGACTACACCTTGTCCCTCTGCGGCGTGACCGAAGACCAGCCGTTTGGCGATGACATTCTTACCTTCCGACTGGAAGGGAAGATTTTCGTCTGTCTGTGGCTGGGCGGCGGCATGCATGACATGAAGGATTCGGAACCCCGGCTAGCGCTGAAGCTATCACCTGAAAGGAACATTGAGCTGCGAGAACAATTTCCTGCCGTAACACCTGCTTGGCATTGGAACAAGAAGCATTGGAGCGACGTGTATTACGGGCAGGTAGAAGATGAGTTGGTCCAGGAATGGATTCGTGAGTCGTACCAACTCGTAGCATCGAAACTGCCCAAAGCTATACGGCAAAAGTATCAGTAAAAAGCGACAGGTTTACCGCTGTTCATCGGTATTCCCTTGACGTTATTCATTGAATATAAATTGACTGTCACAGTCAACGCAGTTCAAGGAGCAGAGATATTGTCTGCCGAAGGAGAAGTCGAAAAGCAAAACGTCACCATGACGATAGAACACAGCCGACCTTGAGGACTACGCCTTCGAGACCTTGCGGAAGTTCATTGACGACTGCCATAACGGCAAGCTCCAGAATGGCTGGAGCGATTTTGGGAGATTGGAAATGTAGAAAAGTGTATTTGAAATAAATGAATTATGAAAAAAACGATCTTCACAATCCTGGCAATCACGCTGTTTTTCTGTGGTTGCAACAAAACCGAGCAGTTCAAGGTGAATCTCGACCTTCAGAATGCCGACGGCAAAACCGTCTACCTTTACAAAGATGCCGACCCTAAGCATGTGCTGCTTGACAGTGCCGTCTTCGTGGGCAACACGGCCGAGCTCAAAGCCGATTTCGACGACCCGCAGACCTGCTATATCCTTAAGTTCAACAAAAGTGACTATGAAACTTGCGGGGATAACATCTCGTTTTTCACTGAAAACCAAAACACAACCATCACTGGCGATTATCAGGACATGCCTCACTGGTCTATAACAGGCTGCCCGACCATGAATGCCCTCAACGCCCACCATCAGGAGAGCCTCAAACAATTCGAAGACCCGATTATGGCCCTCGCTACCGAAATCGAGAAGGCGGGGGCGGCCGGCGACACAATGCGGGTGCTTGAACTCAGCAGTCAGCTCCAACCGCTTATTGAGTCCTATATGAACAGTGAAATCGAGTTCATCAGGAGTCATTCCGGTGACTACCTTGGTCATTTTCTGCTTGACCAGTCGAAGGAGGAGTTAGATCCGGCGACCATAAAAGAGCTGGCCGACAGCTTCACCTCAGAATCGGTTTACAGCAGAAGAGTGAAGGAATACCTCAACGCCTCTTCGGAGCAAATGGTCGATAAATAGCGTAGCGTTATCCTTCCCCTTCGACGAAACGAAATTATAACAGAAAAAAGGAGAGCCTGCAACTGATACAATCCGGCAACTGGATGTGTCTCGCATTGTATGTGGCTGGAAGCGTTGTGTTGGGCTTATTGCTGGTCACAGCAGGTTATCAAATTACAAAATAAAGAATCAAAGATAAATAATTAATTATAAAAACAGTATGACATTCCTGATAGAATCCCTAATCGCGTGTGCCCTATTCACGCTGTTCGTGTTCCTGATGTCGAGAAATCCCATCAAGACCATCTTTAACTATCCTCCCGCCATCATAGAGCGGTGCGACCGACTCGGACTGGTGGACGCGAGCAACCGCCCTGGCGGAGCGGCGTTCTACGCCAAGAAGATTGTCGCAATGGCGGTCTTTGGAGTGCTGCTGGGATTGCTGGTCAGGTATGTCAACGGATGCGAGACCTACATTTGCGGAACTTTGACAGCCTATGCCCTCTGGGTGGTGGTGAACTGGTTCGACGCTCTGGTGCTGGATTGCATCTGGTTCTGTCACGACAAACACTTCGTCATTCCCGGCACGGAGGACATGACCGATGCCTACCATGACTATTGGTTCCATATCAAGGGAGCGCTCATCGGCATGCTACTAGGCATCCCTGCTGCGTTGGTGGCTGGAGTGATTGTGATTATATGATTACAAATGACCTTGATTGAAGAGAACTTTAAGCAGGTTGTCGAGTCGTTGTTGAACTATTAAAATATCGTGCCTCTGGCACGCGGCGGAAAACGGAACTGACCGCCGCAAGGGTTTTCGCGACCTTTGCGGCGGTTTTTTGTTTGCCCGCATAATGGGTGTTCAGGGCTGTATGGAAATGATTTATCGGTCAACGCGCACAACCCGGAAACCAACATTCGGATAGCCTGATGAAGGATCACGGACGGCTTCCGAATACTCGGTGCGGCATTCATCTCGACTGCTATCCCAAGCGCCACCTTTGACAATGTGAGAGCCGGACACGTTCTGCGTGGAGGTCCACTCCCAGCAGTTGCCCCAGAAATCAATGCCACTGCAGGCACCCGTCGTCTGTGCATAAGCGTTCACAGGCGTGAGACCAGTATGTGTATGGTTGCTGTTCATCGCCACATCTTTGGGCATGTGACCCGCAGCCATAATCCACTCATTTTCAGTTGGGAGTCTATAAGAACGAATCGCATCCGAAGTCCCGAGCCACTCGCAATAGGCCATCGCTTCGTAATAAGTGATATTGACTACTGGGTAATTACCCCGACCCGGAGGGAATGAAAACTCGGGCTTGTAGGCCTTGTATTGTGCATTGGTCACAGGCGTGTAGCCGATATAGGCATTCTGGTCGGGTGCCCCTCTGAGCACCATCCACTCGTCATTGGGATCGTCGTCCTCACGCCGGTCAATGAGGCGAAGAAACTGCTGCTCAAGACGGATTTCCCTATTTGCAATCATCTCATCCACAATGGCTTGCATCTCGTCGATAAGGTACTGGTCGTGCGCTTCGCGTTCCAATTGGCGCAGTTTGGCTTTTTTGCGGGCCACCACTTTGTCGTATTTGATGCCCATTTGTTCTAGCAGGGCTTGCTTGTTCTCTTCTGTGGGGTTGGATAGATAGCGGTGCAGGGCCTGTTGGGTAGCCGCATTCAAGCCCGGGCGTTCTTCCTCCACCAGCGGGGCGGAGGGGTCAACAAACTCTAACTCGCTCTCATCCAAGTCAAGGGGCGCGATGTATTGTCCCGCCTCAATCACCTGATGCACTCCGAAATAGTGTGCCACAAGCCCGTCCTTGTAGATGGACAGTCTGTATCCGCCATAAATATCGCAGGGGAAAGTAACAATATAATAGTCTTGCCTGGGATTCAGCGTGCCGCCGGATGGGGCTCTAAACGTGATGATAGACTGCTTGTCGGTTACCTCGGCGACAACCGCATGCCCGTCGATAGTGGTCATGTTGGCTGTGCCTGCAATGGCATACCCATCCACGCTTTCCAGTTCTATGTGAGTGATGCCGGACATCTGGAAGTTGAGCCGTATGCCGCCTGTAAAGGATTCAACGGCATACGAGTTCTCTTGGCCCGCAACCTGCACCTCGGACACGTTTACCGACTGGATCTTTTCATCCGACGGCCTGTGACAGGCGGCAAGAGCAAAAACTATAAAGGCTAATAGAAGGGGTTTAATGTTCATTTTTTTCAGTTTAGGTGTTCTTATTGATTATTTACCAATCCATGTTTTCCATAAAAATATCCGCGTCGGCAAAATCGTTCCACTCATCCGACGCATTGTCCGTCTGGCAATAGACGGGCGTCTCCGCATCGGCATGGCGCTGTAGAAGACGAGTGACAGGATATATGGCTAACAGTACAGCCACTCCGGCCGCTATCGAATACCATCTGCGGCGGATCGTTTTTCTGTGTGCGGACAAAGACTGTACGGAGGACTTCAGCTGCAGTTTTGACTGTTCAAAAAATCCGTCCGGCACGCGATAGGGCATTTGCTTGCCGATGCTGGAAAAATCAAATTGTGAAGGTGTTTCTTTCATAAATGTTCCAATAGATAGTTGCTGATTTTTTCTTTGGCAATATGATAGTTTGTTTTGGCGGCACCTACGGTCGAACCCATGATATAGGCAATGTCTTCGTATGGGAGTTCGTCATAATAACGAAGGTTGAAAACACTGCGCTGCATCGTCGGCAAGGTGAGCGTCGCCTCCTGAAGGAGAAATACCAGATGATCGCCAGTGTCCGTGTAAGGGTCGGCTTTTAAGGCGTGAACCAGTGACTGGGCATCATCCGTATCGAGTGACAGATACTCGTGCTTTTTGCGCAGCCACTGCAACGCCTCGTTGGTAGCAATCCGATACACCCAGGCGCGTTCAGCTTTCTGATCCTTGAGTTTGCGGAGATGCAGATGTACCTGAATGAAGGTGTTTTGCAACACGTCTTGCGCATCGCTATGACAGACCACCATACGACGGATGTGCCAATAGAGCGGCTGCTGATACCGCTCTATCAACGCTTCGGTGGAAATCTGTTCTTGAAGATGTTTCATTTACCTTCTCGTTTGCGACCTCCGGGCCTTTTCATCCTCAAATATTGTATTTACTTGAGAAGGAGAAAGAATTGTGCGGAATTTTTTGTAATACTCCTCTCGAACATTGAGGATGGACCGGCTTTGGGCGAAATTGTCCAAAATGCGTTTTTCCAGTTCGCTGTCCGAAAGGGTGGTCCCGGGTTGTGGAGGATCCTTATGGTATTTTACACGAATGGCATGCATCCTTTTGGTGTAGGCACGATACATTTCCGTGAATTGTGCCGCTTTCGTCTCATCCAACGCGAACAGCTCAACATAATGTTTTGCCTGCTGCTCCACTTTGGCCTGTCCGTTGGTTTTGTCCTTCGGTATCTGTTGTGCGGAGATGCAGCCTACAAGCGACAACAGTATAACAAATAGGAATAGGATTTGTTTCTTCATTGCTTAAATATTTACATTATGAAAAAAAACGGTGAAAACATCATTATGATGCAGCAACCTGGCAAAAGTTAAATCCAACAAAGAATAATTCAAAGCTGTATCCCGCATTGCGTACCACTTCGTTGCGCTGATGTGTGGTTACTAAAATATCGTGCCTCTGGCACGCGGCGGAAAACGGAACTGACCGCCGCAAGGGTTTTCGTGACCTTTGCGGCGGTGTTTATTTCAAGGGCTTGGCTTTTTTAGGCACTATACGCGGGGATGCGGGAAAATTTGTAATTTTGCAGTTTGAAATAAACAAAGAAATCATCATACTACTAATTTTTCGCTTTTTTTTTTAACGCTGATCAAGTGGTAAATTTTAATGAATTTTTTGTAAACTTCTACGTGATTATATACAATACAGAAACCCTAAAAACCCCAATTAGCATGGCCGATAACTTGACGAAAAACCTTGCAGGTGTACCGTCGCTGTTCACGGAAAACACCGAATTTAGCCAAGATCTGATCCAATCTTTCACTACTGAGCTGACCGAAGGAACCGACGAAAACGGGAAGCCAACCGTCACTTACCGTTCGGGTTTCAGAAGGCATTACATGGATGACGGCCGTGATGGATTTGCTGGCTTTGTGTGGATCAGGTCTTTTGAATCGTCACCATATCCTCAATATAAATATCGTATTTTAAGCCAATGGGGCCTCGCAGGTGATGAACAACAGGTTTACACGTCCGAGGATACCGATATGGAACCCAACGATCTCCCATTGGCCGGAAATTACTATTTACATGGCTATGGAGCCTATATCGAATACCCCGAAGAACTTCTGCTTAAAATCCTTGATCTTGGGTATGTTGGCAGACATTTGCTTTATTGCGGCATGCACAAGAACGGAACGCCGCACGGATTAGGAGTCAAATTCTTCCATTGCGAAGGCGAGATCGCTGAATTGCCGGGGCTTTGGCAAGATGATAAGTTGACCCATCTGAAGGTGAACGACAAGTTGATACCGGTCCTCAATCCTGGCAATCTGGATGATACAAAAATGGTTTGCCGGATTTTTGACCTTATGGCTGAAACATGCAGCAAAGGCGATGCCGGGGAGAAACAATTCGCCATGGAATTGAAAAAGTTTTCCAATAAGTTGATTGCACCTTACATGGAAGACCCCCAAGTGCTTTTCTCCACTTATGAGAGACTTATGAAAATGGGTGAAGAGCACAAGGAGAAAGCATTTGGCATACTCGAAAAAGCCATCGGGCAAACCTCAGACATGGCTTTGAAGTTGGAATGGGCATGGATATTGTACGATAATTATGCCCGTGACAATCATCCGAAAAAAGCCGCCGTCTTGGAACAATATGCCGATTGGTGTCACGCCAACCCTGGTATGGAGGTTGACCCTACACGCCGCTATGTTGCCTACAAGACCACAGCCTGTCGGTTGCGTGAAACCAATCCTGTCAAGTCTCAGGAATACGAAGCAGCAGCAAAAACACTTGGCGATATGCTCATGGCCAACTTTGAGATGGAAGCCTATCCGGAACGGGGCGAGTTCAAGGCAGGATTCAAGTACCAAGGACGTTTTACCGGCCTGGTGTGGCAGAAAACCTACAAAACACGTGGCGGAAGCAGTTGCAGTTCCTATGTTGGCATCGCCGACGATAACGGACAGCTGCGATGCGACCTCAAGAATAACACAGTTACAGTGGATATCCTCGACTGGGTTCCGGAGATTCTTCCCTACAATGCATCAGCAGTGTATTACGGTATCGCGACCGGTCCGCTGCTCTTGGTCAGTCAAAACAACGTGCCTTCGATGCTATTCGTCGAAACGGATCAGGAAAACCGTTGCACGTTCTGTGGCATGCACTACGACGGCATCCGCCATGGCTTGGGATCACAGTTCTTCCATGACGGTACAAGCAAACGTTTTTCAGAGTTGCAAGGCTTATGGCAGGATGGTAAACTCACGCATGTGCGAAATGGCGGGAGACTCATCCCGATGGATGTCGAACCGAGTAAAGAGGATAGTGAAGCCCTAAGCAACATCTATAAGAGCATTGCTGAAAGTGCAGACCCTCAGAACGCCAAGGCATATTATGGTAAATCCATCGAGTTGCGTGAGAAACTCAGGGATGAGAACACCAGCAGGGACGAATTGATTCTCCTTGCCGAGTGCTATAAAGGTGCTGGCAGGGGAGAAGACTATGTTGCCCTGTTGAACGAAATCATGGACCGTTTCGGCAACGATGCCAAACTGGCTTGGGAACTCTATACCTATCTCGACGAAAAACAAGACTTTAGGATTACACAAGCACTGGAACGCTTTCTGGCCAGTGGCGCAGGTAGCCCTGAAAAGCGCCTGAAGGCAGCCACCATATTGAGAAGGGATGACGTTGCCAAGGATGCCTATATCAACACTTTCGGCCGTTTGCATTGGAGAAACGATTATACCATGAGCCATGGCGACTTCGACTGCTATGTCGAACTCGACGTCTGGGGCTTCATCACCGATGGCGTGGTCAAAGGCTATGCGTGGGCGGTGTATGAGAGCCAAGGCCCCATGGATGACCCAGATTGGTACAAGTGCTGTGGAGTTCTTAAGGAAGAATATGAATACGATAGCCAACATGAATGCCGTGTTCCTAATTTCGCCTGTTGGATTTCATACCGCATCGGGCGGGATAAAATCGTCTTGCGTGGTGTGGTTCCCCCGGAAGTGCTTGTCGAGAGGGATGAAAAAGAAAGAATCACTTTCTGTGGCATGCAAAAGAATGGTTTGCGCCATGGCCTGGGCACTGAGTTCTGCTGGGAGGATGACAAGATAGACCGTGCTTTCCAAGGATACTGGGAAGAGGGTGAACTCACCCATGAGGTTGATTTGGAAAATTTGGTGCCAATCAAGAAAAACTGAGTCGCAAAAAACGTATCATTGCCACACCGTTTTCATCGGCCAGGTGGTCGGAGCCTGGAAACGGTAACGGGTGGTGTTATTGAAGTAGATCCCGCTGCAAGAGTTTTCGTAACCTTTGCGGCGTTTTTTCTCAAAAAAAAATTTTTGTATCGCATACGATATAAAAATTTTTGTATTTTTGCATCGTGAACGATATAAATAAAAAACGTCACCAATAAACAAGGAAATGACTGATAATCAGCTTAAACTAGAAA
>Ga0265299_10002645_pt1 | contig 18097 bp, 14 predicted proteins | sample AusTroGonzalo_MG_4_FD_193485 | JGI IMG/M metagenome (GOLD analysis project Ga0265299, IMG submission 193485) | Bovine rumen microbial communities from tropical cattle in Woodstock, Queensland, Australia - Gonzalo_02 | ecosystem: Host-associated > Mammals > Digestive system > Stomach > Rumen ... | reverse complement strand
TGCTAATCCTTGATCTCCCAATACCTTTGTTATTGCTGCTGTCAAGGTTGTTTTACCGTGGTCTACGTGTCCTATTGTTCCTACGTTTACATGTGGCTTTGATCTGTCAAATTTTTCTTTTGCCATTTTATTCTTCCTCCCAATTTTATTGGTACTAATTTAATATAAAAATAAGCCGAGGATGGGAATTGAACCCACGACCACCTCCTTACCAAGGAGGTGCTCTACCACTGAGCCACCTCGGCAAACTCAGATAGAAATAAAAAGAGCGGGAGACGGGAATCGAACCCGCATGGCCAGCTTGGAAGGCTGGAGCACTACCACTGTGCTACTCCCGCACAGTAAATGGGGGCGGATGGATTTGAACCACCGAAGGACAAAGTCCGGCAGATTTACAGTCTGCTGCACTAGACCGCTATGCGACACCCCCAAAACTTTTAAACACTAAAAAAAGAACAACTCTCAAAATAGAGAGTTTAAAAGATTTTATATAAAAACAAAATAAAAGTCAACTACTTTTTTATTTTATACTTTTTATATTATCTTACAACCACTACTTTCCCATCATATTTACTGCCGTCATCTTCTCTTATAATCCAAATATATACACCGCTTTCAACATATTCGCCGTCATTATTTTTACCATCCCAATGAACTATATGATCTACCTTTCTTGTAGTAGGATCATTTTCATCAGGTTTTAACTCATCACAAGTTTGAGGAAGAGGTATTGATACTTCTTCTGCATGTGTCCAATTTTTTGATCTTACAAGATGACCTGTAATATCATATATTCTCAAATCACCATGACAACCATTATTATTTTTTTTATTAACACCCTTAAATTTTATCCAACCATCTGCAGTATAGGCACCATGTTTCATTTTATCCCCAATTTCCGTTTCAAGGGATTTCCCTGATTCGGGAATCCAAGGATTAGGATAAACAACCAATTTTCTGGTTTTAGCATAAATGGGAGCAAATAAAAATATCAGTATTAATAAACTTACAACTATTCTTCTCATTATCTTACTCTATCCAAAGCTCTCTTTGCTTCGGTTTTATTCGGCCTGTAATATAAAGCTTTCTTGAAATATTCCCTTGCTTTATCCATTTCGTTCTTACTATATGCAGTCATACCTTTTTCATAGAAACTTTGTGCTACCTGATCTGCAACTCTATCCAACTCAAATTTAGCAGAAGTATTTCCGGGATTATATTCCAACGCTTTTTTGTATAAACTTGCAGCATCTTCAAATTTATTCTTCCTAAATGCCGCAAAACCTTGCTTATAATATTTTTCGGACAAGTTTGCACTGATTTTTGATATATAATTCTTTGCATTTTTATAATATTCATCAAACTCATATTTTTCTGCAATACTTTTTGCTTTTTCAAAGTTCTTAACTGCTGCTTCCAATTTACCTTTTTCATAATTTTTCAAACCGGCATCATAAGCTTCGTACAATTGATCTCTTACTTTACCCTGTTCTTGTTCCAATGCAGTAAGTCTTTCGGCTTCAGCAATTTCTTGAATATTCTTTTGTGCCTTATCAATTAAATCCTGAACATCAATTCTATGAGGAGCTGCAACAACAACCGCCTCAAAATATTTTATTGCCTCGTCATATTTGCCTGATTTATAATATTTCATACCTTGATTGTATAAATCGTTTGATTTATCGGAAGCAATCTTTGCAAGTTGGTTATCCAAATCAACAATTTTCTCATTTGCAAGTCCGTTTTCGGAATCTATATCAAGTAAATATTTTAACGTATCTCTTGCTCTTACCAAATCACCTTTTTTATAGAATTTTTCATACCTTGCCCATAAATATTCTATTCTTTCACTATTTTCGGCTCTCTCCTGTTCAACTTTAACATTGTGAGTTGCGACATCCCCTTTTTCTATACCATACTTTGCAGATTTGTTTGTAGGATCCAACTCCAAAGCTTTTCTATAATATTTGTCTGCTGTAACAACATCATTTTTACTTAAAGCTTTATCTGCTTTTTTCATATACCTGTTAACTTTATCTATGTTGTAATCATCTATTTTTGCAAGTTCATCTACTGTCTTTCTTAGATATTCTTGTGACGGAACATGGTCCGGATAAACTGCCAATATATCATCAAACTGTTCTCTTGCTTTTACAAAATCTTTAGCATAGAAATTTGCTTCGGCTTCTCTGAAATGTTGATTCAAATAATATTCATAAGCTTTTTTCTGATCCGTAAAGTTTCCAAATGCCGCACTTAAACTAAATTGATGTGTAGCATTCAAATCAGTCGTAGGAATAAAAGCATAATCAAAATTTACGCCTTTAAATTGTAAGCCGACACCCATTCTCGTATTATTGAATATTGAATCTCCGCCTAATTTCAAACCAAATCTAAATGCTAAAAAATATACAGGATTGGCCGAGAAACCTATACTGGTATAATCTTCATAATCTTTCATATCGTTAAAATCCAATGCAACTTTAAGATTATAAAAATCTTCATAATTGAATCCCAAACCGAAAGTTAATGTTTGCGGCATTTTAATTTGTTCTTTAACATATTTCTGATATGTTCCTACATTCTTTAATGCAACACCGAAACTGAGATATTTTATTGTAGGTATGGCGACAAGTCCTCCGAAATCAAAAGCTATTGCTTCGGAAATATAATTTGCTAAAGAACTTCTTATAAATTTTAAATTTGCACCGAAACCGCCATAGTCAATAAAAGTAGGAAGAAATCTTTTTAAAGGCAAAGAATAATTTAATATGGCAGAAATATCATAAGTTGCACCTAAATCGTTTACATCTCTTCCTATATTATCCAAATAATCACCGGTATCATAATCAACATATAATACCGATGCACCAAACACACCTATAGAACTTAAGAAAGCAACACCAGCATAATCATATTGGATATTTCCCGTAACATTTGATACCGCCAATGTAGCAACGGTTCTATAAACACCTACTGTTGATGCAGGATTCAAAATTGCTCCGGTTGCGTACGAACTCATTAACGCAACTCCGGAATCGCCCATACCTGAACTTACGGGGTCCGGATTCAAAACAAACATTTTACCTGTTGCATAAACATTTTGAAAAGGTAATAAAACAAATGTTGCCGACAAAAAAAACACCAATACTTTTTTTATATACATCTTAAACATATCCTTAATTTTATTTTAAAAACAAATACCAATCTATTTATTATACAAAACTTTTATTTCTTTTTTACATCCGGAACGAACTTAAAACCTCTGCCGAAAATAGTATTAATTTTGTCTCCCCAGTTTCCGAGCGCCTGTCTTAAATTTTTAATATGAGTATCTATTGTTCTTGTTGTAACACCTACGTTATAGTCGAAAACATTTTCCAAAATATATTCTCTGCTTAGAACAATATTCGGTTTTAACAAGAAAATATACAACAAATCAAACTCTTTCGGTCTTAACTTTATTTCTTTTCCTTTTATCGTTACGGTTCTTGCTTCCAAATTCATAGTTAAACCGTCAACTTCCAAATTAACATTTTTTTCTTCGGTTCTCGATGCTCTTCTCAATAAAGCTCTGACTCGAGCAACAAGTTCTCTGTTACTAAACGGCTTTGTTATATAATCATCGGCACCTACTCCCAAACCTATAACTTTATCCGTCTCGGTAGCTTCTACCGTCAACATTATTACAGGAACATTCTTTGTTTCTATATTCTCTCTTAACAATCTGCAAAGTTCTATTCCGCCTATTTGCGGCATTTTAACATCAAGGATAACCAAATCGGGTTTCGATTTTAATATCCTTTTGTATCCTTCATCGGTATCTGCACATTTAATTACCTTAAAATTTTCCGTTTCTAAAACGTCCGATACCAATTCTCTGATTGCTTCATCATCGTCAACTATAACAATTTTGTTTTCTATCATTATTGATCCTCTTAGAAACTTTTTTTACCGACAAAATTTCCTTCTTTCAAAAACATAAGAACTTTTATTGTTTTTCTTAGCAAGTTTTTTCAAATCCGATGCTCTTTTTGAAATTTCCGCAAAATGTGTTAAATGAGCAACATTCGTTGCAATAACAGCAATCGATATTGTCATTATCGGAAATTTTTGAATTTTATCATTTCTATCCGTGGAAACAATAAAACCCTTTTCTCTATCTTCTTTACTATAAAATTGGGTTATACCTTTATCAAATTCATTAATAATATTTTCCGCTAAAGTTATACTATTACCGCTTTCGGTAATTATAACGAAATCATCGCCCCCGATATGCCCTACAAAGTCCGACAACATACCATATTTTCTTACGACATTTTGCAATATATCGGCCGTAAATTTAATTACTTTATCTCCGATATAAAAACCGTATTTATCATTAAAACTCTTAAAATTGTTTAAATCAATATATAGCAAAGAAAAGTGAGTTTTATTTGCAATTCTTTTTTCTACATTTTCCTGTATGGATAAATTTCCCGGTAAACAAGTTAAAGGATTAACGTCCATACTTTTTCTTTTTCTATCTAATATATTTTTGACTTTTGTTAATAATATAGGAGTTTTAAAAGGTTTCGTTATATAATCGTCCGCGCCTAAACTTAGACCTTTTATTTGTTCCGACTCACCTGACAAAGCAGTAAACATCATAACAGGCAAATTAATAAATTTCGGATTTTTTCTTATTTGTTCCAATGTTTCAAAGCCGTCCATAACGGGCATAGATCCGTCGAGTATTACGAAATCCGGTAAATACTTTTCTATTTTTTCCAATCCGTCTTTACCGTTTTCTGCGGTTATAACATTGTATCCCGCAATTGTAAATATGTCTTTCAACATTTCTCTTAATAATATTTCATCATCCACTACTAAAATTGTAAAAGCCATTTCGAATTCCTTATTTAGGTAAAGCGAATTTAAAAGTTGTTCCTTTACCTAAATCGCTTTCCGCCCAAACATATCCTTTATGTAACTTTATCATTTCAAAAACAATAGTTAAACCAAGTCCCGTTCCTTTAGGTCTTTTAAATTCTCCGTCATGAACCTGATAAAATTTTTGGAATACCAAATCTACTTGTTGTTTCGGAATTCCAACTCCGTCATCCTGTACCCAAATTTCAATATAATCATCGCCATAACCGTTAGAAGTCGGAAAAGCTTTTACTCCGACACTTCCGTTTTCTTTCGTAAATTTCATTGCATTACTTACAAGATTTGTTATAACTTGTTTTATTTTCTCAACATCAATATTTACTTTGGGAATTTTTCCGTTTATTTCCGCAAAAACTTTCTTTTTCTGTTGAGCTGCCAACGGCTGATACAAAGTAACTATCTCATCTATTATCGGAGCAACATCCGCATCAACCTTTTTAACCTCAAGTTTGTTTGCTTTCATTTTTGCCAAATCAAGAATGTTATTTATAAAATTCGTTAAACGAACGGTTGCCTGTTTTATAATTTGTAACCCTTTAAGTTCCTGCTCTTTCGAATAATTATTATTTACACATTCTATCAACAAATCACAATATCCATCTATAGCGGACAAAGGAGACCTTAACTCATGTGAAACACTGGAAACGAAACTATCTTTCATAGAATCAAGTTCCTTAATTTGTTTGGCCATATTATTAAAAGTATTAGAAAGTTTACCTATTTCATCCTTTCTGTTAACTTTAATTTCCACATCTAAATTTCCCTTACTTATTTGTTCTGCTGCATTTGTAAGCATCTTTATAGGTTTGGCAAACGAATACCCAAGAAAATAAGACAATATCAAACCTATAATCATTGTTACAATAACTATTATTTTTATTTTGTGCAACATAATGGAAATTCCATTATCTATCTGCTCTTTCATATTGTTTTGAGAAAAACCGACTACAAAAGTTCCGACATTTTCTCCATTGAAAAAAAACGGTGTTGCAAACTCACAAATCTGTTCACCGGTAAGAGAAGAATAAACTTCTATATAATCTTTATTTGTTTTCTTTATTCTTGTTTTAAGTACGGAGTCTATATTTCTATCTTCGTCTCTTGATGCAAACATAACGACATTATTTGAATTTATATAACCGGCATAAACTACGGAAGGTTTATATGTTGATACCAACAATTCAACGGCATTGTTTACCTGTCCATCATCCTTTACTTTTACGGCTTCATTGCACATAGAAACAAAACTCTTGAAAGCACGAGTCCTGTTTTCCGAAATTTGCTGAGTTAAGATTTTTTTTTGTGTAACGAAAATATTATACGAAACGGCAATAATGACTATTAACAAAAGAAACGATACATATAGAGTAATCTTAGCTTTAAGATTCATTAGATATACCATTCTTGAAGTGGAATAAGAGCTAGTCTACTGCAATAAATAAACTACAATAAACTAGCTCTTTATAAAAAACTATTCTTCTGTTTGTTCTAAATTGATAATTGCACCTTTACCAATTCTTCCAACAACAAAATTATAAATCCATGCAACAACTACTACACCGATTGACATTATAGCTGTGTAAAGAACTATAAAAATCAACCATGAAAGGATTCTTGCACCAAAACCTAAGTTTGCTGCCAAGTCTGTTGGGAAAAGGAAAAATGTAAATATTCCGATCAATGCTCCTAGTAATGCAAACACTAATGGAAAATTCTTAATCAAAGAAACTACACCTACACTTTTAACTTCATAATTTGCCATAACTGAATTCCCCCTTTTTTTTATACAACATACAATTTATTTTTATATTTATTATAAGAAAATTATAACAGACATTTTGTTTATTGTCAATAACTTTTATATTACTTGTTGTATATTTTTTTCATATCTTCCAATGTCATAGGAGCATAATCACTTGCGTGTCCTGCTGTACCGAAAGCTTTCATCTTGCTTGCAATTAAACCTTGTAAAGCTGTTCTTGCAGGGCCTAAATAATCTCTCGGATCAAACTTTTCAGGTGTTTCCGTGAATACTTTTCTGATTGTAGCTGTCATTGCAAGTCTTCCATCAGTATCAACGTTGATTTTTTGAACACCCAACTGAATTGCCTTTTGTAAGTGTTCCATAGGTACACCTTCTGCGCCCGGCATTTTTCCACCATATTTATTTACTGCATCTATTAATTCTTTTGGAACTGATGATGCACCATGAAGAACTATAGGAATATCAATAAGTTTTCTAACTTCTTGTAAAACGTCAAATGCCAAAACTTTAGCACCTTTAAATTTATATGCACCGTGAGATGTACCGATAGCGATTGCCAAAGCATCAACTCCGGTATCTTTTACAAATTGTAATGCTTCTTGAGGATCAGTAATGTGAGCAGAACCTGAACCTACTCCGTCTTCAATTCCGCCCAATCTTCCGATTTCTGCTTCTACTGTAACACCATATTTGTGAGCATATTCAACAACTGATCTTGTTACATTAACATTATATTCATAATCTGAAGGTGTTTTACCATCTTCTTTTAATGAACCGTCTATCATAACTGAAGAAAATCCTAAATCAATAGCTTTTTTTGCACTGTCTAAAGAATTTCCGTGATCCAAATGCATTGCAACGGGAATTGTTGGATTTTCTATAACAGCAGCTTTCATCAAATATCCTAAATATGTAAAATTAGAATATTTTAAAGCTCCTCTACTTGCCTGAATAATAACAGGTGATTGTGTTTCTTGAGCTGCAGCCATGATAGCTTGAATTTGTTCCATGTTGTTTACGTTGTAAGCTCCAACACCATAACCTTTTTTCTTTGCTTCTTCCAAAATTTGCTTCATTGGTACTAATGCCATTTTTTACTTCCTCCTAGATTTTGTTGTATCTTTTTTATTTTTAGAAACTTTTTTTGGTTTAACAATTTCCTCTTCAAAAACACCTATTTTTCTAAACTTCAAATATCTATCATCGGCAAGTTGTTGCTTGGTCATTTTTGATAAACTTGCAAGCGATTTGTTTATAAATCTTTTTATATTCATTGCTGTTTCTACGGCATCCACATGAGCTCCGCCTACAGGTTCTTTTATAATTTCATCTATCACACCATTTTTTAACAAATCTTTTGCGGTAATTTTTAGTGCTTCTGTTGCTTCTTTTGATTTTGAAGCATCCCTAAAAAGTATTGCAGCACAACCTTCCGGAGAAATAACGGAATAGTACGCATTTTCAAGCATCGCAACTTTATTCGCAACGCCTATACCGATTGCTCCTCCTGAACCGCCCTCACCAATAATAATGCTTATTACCGGAACTTCCAAGTAAGACATTTCTCTTAAATTTCTTGCAATAGCTTCTGCTTGTCCTCTTTCCTCTGCTGCAATTCCGGGATATGCTCCGGCAGTATCTATAAAAGTTATTATAGGTCTGTTGAATTTTTCCGCCATTTTCATAAGTCGGAGAGCTTTTCTATACCCTTCGGGATGAGCCATACCGAAATTTCTATCTATATTTTCCTGAATTGTTCTGCCTTTTTGATGACCTATAACAACAACCGGCTTATTATCTATGGTAGCAAGACCACAAACCAATGCAGGATCATCACCGAAAGCTCTATCACCATGCAGTTCAACAAAGTTCTCACATATAAATTTTACATAATCGAGAGTGTACGGTCTGCTGGGATGTCTGGCAAGCATAACCTTTTGCCAAGATGTAAGTGAACCATATATTTCTTTTTTGAGTTTCTCTTTTTTTTCTTCCAGTTCCGCAATTTCACTTGAAAAATCTATTTTGCTATGTTCCGCAGAAACTTTTAAGCTCAAAATTTTCTTTTCAAGTTCAACTACAGGTTTTTCAAAATCTAACAAAAAATCGCTCATTAAAATCCTCTTAAAATCTGCTTTGATAACTTATTTTCAAAATTCTTTCACAACCGAACCTTTCTTTATCGCTTGTTGTACAATTTCTAAGTATAAAATCTATATCAAAGTTTTCAGTTATCCACAACCTGAAACCAAAATTTAATCTTGCATTTTTACCATCGCCAAGATTATCATATTCCAACATTGCCATTAAAGACTCTTCTATTACTTCATAAGAAACACCTACAAACCCTAAAAGAGCCGGATTTTTAAAATCATTCATATTTATACCGGCACTAAAATTTAATGTAGGGAAAAAGAGTTCTTTTCCGGCTACAAAATACACGCCTTTGCCTTTTTGAATGAAATCGGCATCATCCGGATCATAAAAAAAGCCCTGTCCGTCATAACCTACCGCAAGCCCCGGCAAAGTTTCACTTCCGGAATATATTCCAAATTTTACCTGCAATGTCGGTACTGCAACGGTAACATCATCAACCCCTATAAGACTTCCCAATTCCCAAGCAACACCTAAATTCAAAACTTTAAAAATTCCGACATTCAATTTTGTAAGAACACCCCCGTTGGTAAAAACTCTAAACTGAATATCATAACTTCCGTAATCAAGTAAAGAATATGTAGGTGTATCTACAAGATATGTGACCCCGTTAGCAAAAGACTTATTTACGCATACAAAAAGTAAAAATACAGATAAAAAAACAAATAATATTTTTTTAAACAAAATAAAACCTCACATATATAAAATATCAATTGCCTTATATTATAACTTTTTAGAAGTTATTGTCAAACAACAGTATAACAAATTGTATAGCAATTTGTTGGTTATAGGGTTAATAACAAAATATTAAAGAAATGGTGCCATTCCAAACTGCAATACGGAATCTACAAAAATTCATGTCATAGGCACTCCGACACATTATAAATTATCTTTTTATGGCTATTGAATAAAAAAAAGATTTCTGTTATCATTTATTGATATGAAAATTTTAAAATTTAATTTACTGCTTTTTACTCTATTGTTTTTTTGTTTATTTAGTTCAAATTTGTTTGCAAAAGAATATAAAGAATATATAAAAGTCGGTATTTTATCAAATCAAAAGGAAATAACTATTGCCAGTGATAAAAAATATTCTTTTATTTGCAATAATAACAAATATTCCTTATCAGAAGGCAAGATAAAAGTTGAATTAAAGGGAAACAAAGCAATAATCTTAAATAAAAGTTACAATTTGCCAATAAAGTTTATTTCATCAAAATGTTTTTTGGTTAACAACAAAATATACAGAGGCAACATAATAATAAATCATTGTTCATCAGGCAACAATATCATAAATGAATTGAAAATTGAAGATTATTTAAAAGGAATATTACCTAAAGAGGCAAATTCTTCCTGGAATTTGGAAACGTTAAAAGCGCAAGCGGTTATAAGCAGAACATATGCTTTAAAAAATCTCGGTAGGCATTCAAAAGAAGGGTACGATATTTGTTCCAAAGTTCATTGCCAGGTATATGGTGGTGCCTCTTGCGAAACTAAAAATTGTAATAAAGCTGTACACGATACCGAAAAAGAAGTTGTTCTTTATAACAATGAGCTTGCTCAAACTTTTTTTCATGCATCTTGCGGCGGACATACGGAAGACCCGAAATATGTTTGGCAATGGAAAAACGACACTCCTCCGTACCTAAAAGGAGTAAAGGACAATTATTGTAAAGATAATCCTCACAAAACATGGTCAACAACTTTTACGGAAAAAGACATTAGAGAAAGATTAATAAAAGCCGGTTATAAAGTAGGCAAAATAAAGAAAATTTCAACATCCGGCACAACAACCGGAAAAGCGGCAAAAGAAATTATAATAAAACATTCGAAAGGAACATTAAAACTAAATTCTTATACTTTTAGATGTACCATATCACCGGATAAAATAAAAAGTACATTGATAACAAAGATAAAATCAAAAAGTAAAAAATTCACTTTTGAAGGAAAAGGTTGGGGACACAAAGTAGGTTTGTGTCAATGGGGAGCAAAAACGATGGGTGACAAAAATTTCACATATAAACAAATACTGAAATTTTATTATCCGGGAACTAATATAGGAAAAATAAACTATGCAAAATAATAACAACGATTTAATGTTACAAAACTATAATTACGATATACCACAGGAACTAATAGCACAGGTACCTATTGAAAACAGAAGCGATTCAAAACTTATAATACTAAACAGAAAAGATAGGACGATAAAACATAAAAATTTTTTTGATATAGTAAATATTCTTAATGAAAACGATTGCCTTGTAATCAACACGACAAAAGTAGTTCCGGCAAGGTTATACGGTAAAAAATCTACCGGAGGTAAAGTAGAAGTTTTGTTCTTAAACCCTATGCAAAAAGGGCCGAATTTTGCGGTGTTATTAAAACCCAATATAAGAATCGGTCATAAAATATATTTTGATGATAATTATGAATGTACTTTTAAGGGGCTTGATGAAAACCAAAACAAAATAGTCGAATTCAACAAAGAAGATATTCAACCTTTACTTGAAAAACATGGTTTTATGCCGTTGCCTCCATACATAAAAAGGAAAGACGGACTTGCAGAAAAATTCTTTGATTTAGATAAAAAACGTTATCAAACAATCTATGCAAAAACAAGCGGAGCAATTGCAGCACCTACAGCGGGTTTACATTTTACAAACGAAATTTTAGAAAAATTAAAACAAAAAAAAGTTACCATTGCCAATGTAGTTTTACATGTAGGATGGGGCACATTCAAACCTATTTTATCAAACGATATCCAACAACATAAAATGTTACCTGAAAGGTATATTTTAGATGAAGAAAATGCAACAAAAATAAACGAATCATTAAAAAATAAAAAAAGAATAATTGCAGTAGGAACAACATCAGTAAGAAGCTTAGAAACAATAGCCAATTTAACGGGCAAATACGACTCAAACAACGAACTTTTAAGTATTCAAAGTTGTAGCGGAGAAACTGAGATTTTTATATACCCGGGATACAAATTCAAAATCGTTAAAGCAATGTTTACAAACTTACATTTGCCCTGCTCTACACCATTAATGATGGCAAGTGCTTTTGCGGGAAGAGATTTTATATTATCATCTTATCAAGAAGCCATAAAAAACAAATATCGTTTTTTTTCTTATGGCGATTCAATGTTTATTGAATAATTTATTTTTGATTTTTTTTGTTTTGTTTATATTGCAGATATTGTTCCGGAGATAAAACATATCTTATTTTTTTCTCAACATTTATATCTACAGTTTCTCTGTCAACGGCCAACGATTTTATATTTTTTGATAATTCGTCTATTAAAAACACATCGGAAAAATCACTTGCAAGTTCTTCACTTAGCATCTTTTTATTTAAATTTATTTCGTTATCCAAAACTAAAATCTTATATTTTCTCTCCATTTCAAGATATTTTAATTGTTCTTTTTGATATTTTGTAAGAGACATATCAGCAGAATATCCGGGAATCTCGGTTCCGTTCACATTATATGTGTGTCTCAATTCTTTGTCAGACAATTTAAACACATTCTCTAAACCTGTTATATTATATTTAACAGATTTTTTATTATCTCCGGATTTACTTGCAGATCCATGTTCTTTATCCAAATATTTTTCAAGTTTTTTTTCATGGTCGGCAATGAAATGATTCTTTTGCTCACTATATTTATCGATTTTTTGTAATTCTGTTTTTTCGGAAGATTCTCTTTCTGAATTTTGGTAGGTAACGTTCTTACCTGCGTTTTTTTCTTCCTGCCCCAAAGAGTTATCGCTAACATCTGCAAACAAAGCTGAGGCGAAACATAAAATCAAAAACATTTTAAAAAATATTTTATATTTATTCATATAAAAATTCCTGAAACAAATAACTATATGGAATTTGATTTTACAAATACATCACTAACAGTAATTATAGCTTTATAATATTTTTTTAACAATATATTTTCTTCCGTTTCATCAATTAAAGAAAGCTTTTTATCCTTATTATTAAAAGAAAAAGATTGTATCGAATCATCAATAAAATTATATCTTATAGCAATATTATCTCTTAAAACCAATCCATCTACATTGAATGCAATATTATCATCTGTTTCAAACAAGCTATTTCCTAAAGAAGTATATGTAGCTGACGACAATGACAAACTATATAACGTTGGCATTATATCCATATGAGAACCGAATACTTTCGTATTTATTTTTTGAATATCCAAATCTTTTTTTATTTGTTGCGGTATATAAATATAAAAAGGAACCGCATATCTTAAAAAAGTTTCTTCGGGAACATAATTGGAAAGCTCTCTTAGATTATGATCTCCGGTTACGGCAATAATAGTATTATCGGCAAACTTCGATTTTTTCACATCGGATATAAACTTTGCAAGTTGTCTGTTTGCAAATTGATAAACTTTAAATAAATTTTTATTTTTTAGATCTTTGGACGACATCATTTTTTGTACACTTAACGGAATTTCCAAAGGCAAAGATTGATAATCATCGGAAACTTTATACGGAGGATGCGTTTGAGTTGTCATTGCAAAAATAAATTTAGGTTCTTGTATATCCTCATCAAACAGCTGTTTTTCCAACAATTCAAACAATTTATCATCATTTATTCCCCAAGAATGTCTGTCTTTTGCTTCAACATGAATACTACCCTCTCCTATAACATCATCAAAACCTTGAACTTTAAAGAAATTCTCTAAATCTCTCCATGTCATACTGCCGCCATATAATGCAGTTGAACGATATCCTGCTTTCTTGTATGGTAACACCATAGAACTTGGAAATCTACAAAAAGCATCCTGTGTTTGTGTTATTTGGTTTACGTATGGTCTTTGCGGTATTCCTAAAGTTATAGATTCTATAGCATGAATTGTTATAAAACCTGCAGCCAAAAAATTATAAAAAACGGTATCCTTATTAAAATGTTGCTTGAGTTCACCCAACACATCAAATTCTTTACTGTTGTTTAAAACCGGCATTTCACCAAACCCTTCCATTACTATCAAAATAACATTAGGTTTGTTTGTTTCTAACTTCTTATTTTCTTTTGTTACTTTATTTACTATATCATTTATACAGGTTGCTTCCTTATATTTCGACAATATTTGCAAATCTTTTACTATTTCTTCTTCGTTTTTATATTTAAAAATTTCTTTTAAGTTAACCGCATTCTTTGAATTTTTTATTTTAAGATATACTGTATCTGCAAGCGGATGAACAGGATTTACACATAATTTATTTATAAATTGGTTTGGTGAAATCTGCGAATAAAAAAGACCCAACGGAAACATAGAAAAAGATCCCCTTGCAAAAATAAAATTTATAAACACTATTAACAGTACGGTTATAAATTTTTTGGCAGGTTTCCAATATAAAGTATTGAATATTCTCTCATTATATTTAAGCTCTTTATATGTCCAATACGACAGCTTGGATATTATTGTTGATAATATTATAAACACCAAAACCAACACATAAAATCTATAATCCGCAAATATGGTTTTTATTAATGCTATCGTATCGTCTTCAAAAAATCCGAATACCATCAAATTATAATGATCTTTAAAATAAGCAAAAAAAGCCATATCTACAAAAACAACAAAAAACAATAAAGAAAAAATTATTGAATAATAGTGTTTAATAAATGAAATTATTGTTCTAAAAAAAGAACAACTTTTAAATAACAGACACAGCAAGAAAAGTAAAGTAATCGGAGCGTTAATATATGCAACTACAGACAAATCAAAACGAAAGCCCATCCAAAAAGCTTTTAGAATATAAAATTTAAAAGAAGAAACTGCAGAAAAATCGGCAAAATATACAAAGAATATAAACCTATAAACACTTAACATCAAAAGTATAATAATATTTATGGGTATTATTAAAACAAAACTATTCAGTATTACATTAAAATTAAATCTTTCTTCCATTTTTTAATTACCTATAATTGTTTTCTAAAAATATTTTACAAGCTTTTTCTTTTTTTCCCAAAATACTTTTTCTATAATCAACAAGTTCTTTACAATTCCAAATATCATCTTTTGCGAAGGAATATTTAGATGCATTTATTGTTCTGCATTGACATCCGAAACTGATATCTCTAATATCTATCATCATAACCTGCCACGGTTTCAAACAAAAAACTTTTTCATAATAATCGTTAACATCTTCTTTTTCTTTCACAATTTCTTCCGATTTATTTACATTAAGATTTTTATCATCAACATCATTTTTTACATCTAAAAAAAACGGCATATCTGTTACAATTTTAAAATTTTTGGGAATTTCTTTTATTTTTTTATTCAATTGTTTATAAATATCATAAATTTGATTATCATCTAATAACAAATATTTATCTTCCTGAGGATAAGTGTTACATTTTAATAAATTTAAATAATCAAAATCATATTTTATTGCAAAATCAACAATGTCCGAAATAGTATTGAAATTAACAGACATTAATACCGTATTCATAGAGTAAGATATTTTTTTACCTGATTTTTTCAAATCTCTTAATATATTCAAAATTTCTATTAATTTGTTAAATTTACCACCAACTCTTATCTTTTCATATAATTGTTGATTAACAGCATCTATGGAAATGGATAAATGAACATTGTTTTCTGCTAAAAAATCAATCTTTTCTTTATCTAACAACAATGCATTAGTCACAATTGTTTGAGAAACTTTATATTTATTTGCAAGATGCACTAAATTTAAAAAGTTCCTATATAAAAAGACTTCTCCCCCTTTCCAATCTATTGTTTCCAAATATGGTAAATTTTTAACGATAAATGAATACAACTCATCATCCAATTCATATTCTTTTTCATAACCATTACAGCACATTATACATCTTAAATTACATCTCATTGTAATCAAAATTACCATTTGTCTAGGTTTTGATTCTAATTCTGATTTACCCTCTAAAATCTCCGCTTCATTTAAAAACACATTTTTTATTTTTAAATCTTTGCATATTTCACTAAATTGTTTTAAATAATATATTATCATTTTTAGATTCTTATTCAATATCTTTTGTTCTTGCAAAATATGCATAACTTCACTGAAAACAATATTTTCTTTGTTGGAATCTTTAATTAACAGCTCTTTCAAGCATTTAAATGTTTTTTCTATTTCTTTATTGTTTTTATAATATGTTGCTACAAGCATTAATAAATTTATTTGATCCGGCAAATCCAAATAGTTCATATTATCAGACACAAAATCTATCCATATTTTGTTTTCATTATTACTTATTGCTTTATCAAATTTGATTCTGTTATATAAAATTTCCTTTAAAAATTTCTTTTTGAGTTCATTTTGTTTACCGTTCATTATCAAATCTATACCATCTTTTATTTTGTAAAATTCAATTTCACTTAATGATATTATTTTTATTATTTCTTCAATTATATCTTCATTACAATCCATAAGTTTCATTACTAAATTATATGCACTATCTATCATTCCAACTTCTCTGTATATTTTAACCAATAAAAATTTCTGATCTGCAGTTGCATTCACATTGTTTAAACTTATATATTTCTCCATATACTTTATTGCTTGAATTTTATCTCTGTTTATATAGTATTTTCCTATTTCCCAATATATTTTTTCATATTTATTTTCAGATATTATTCTTTCTATTTCTTCTACAATTTGTTTTTCCGGATCAATTCCTTGTTTAAAAAAAGCGCATAACAAATCTTCTTCCACGTGTTCTATTTTTTTTATTTCTTGTAATGCTTTTTGATATTTTAAATTTAATATAAAATCTTCTATTTTTTTATTCATACTTAATCCTTTAAAATGGTTCTGTATCAATAATTCTATTTAATATATTATCGCCAAACTCTTTTTTTAAACATTTATAAGAGCAAATACCACTCTGTTTATTAGCAACAATATGTTTTCTATATTCTTGCATTTTCTCACTATTCCAAATTTCTTCCAAACTATTATTTTGAACAGAACCTATTGACTTATCAAAATCACAAAAACATTCCGGAACAACATTTCCGTAAGAATCTATATACATTCTCTGCCAAGGCACTCTACAGAACAATTTATTATCACTAATCACTTTATTTTCTTTATCATTTATACAATCTTTTTCCAACAAATTATTAACTTCTGCTTTTACATTCCATTCTTTCTTTTCACCTTGTTCATGTTTATTTTTATTATATTTTATATTTTCATTACATTCGTTTGGCTTTATATTTTGTTCTTCCAGTATATAATTTGGCAAAGTATCTATTAGTTCTATTCCAAAATCTTCACACTTTGACTTCAAAATTTTTTTTATATTCATTATTTGAAATTCATATTTTTTATTTTTGTTATAATAAAAAATATTTTCTTTTATTTTTGTATTAGGACTTATTGCATTAACACATAATTTAGAAAAACCATATTTTTTTGCAAATTCAGGATAATATTGAATCTGATCTATATTTTTATCCATAACTAAAACATTCAATCTTAATTTATTTTTTTCTTTTAAATTTAATTTCAATATTTCCAAATTCCGTATTAATTTATTAAAATCGGAACCAACTCTTATACTTTCATAAACTTCTTTAGTCAAACCATCAATTGATATTCCAAGATCAACATTGTAATTTATAAGTTTTAAAATTCTTTGTTCATTTAATAATATTGCATTCGTTACTAATTCTTGGCCAACTTTATATTTACCTGCAACATCAAGCAATTCATCAAAATTTTTATATAAAAAAACTTCTCCCCCTTGCCAAACAACCGTTTCCAACGTTGGTAACAAATCAACTATGCTTTTAAATAACTTATCCGAAACTTCCCAATGATGATTATAAACACTACACATTATACATTTCATATTACAAGAACTTGTAACCGTACAATATAAAAATCTTGGTTTTGATTCAAGAACTATTTTATGTTCTGCAATTTCCAATTCATTTAATATTATATTCCTATATTTTCTTTTTATATCATTCGGTACAGCAATATTTTTTAATGTTTTTACTAGATTTTTTACCTCGTTATATTTTCCTTCTAAACTTAATTTTTGAAGATTAATAACATTATAATTTAATATTTTCTTAAGATTATATAAATTTTTTTCATTGTGATTAAACAGCAAAAAAATATTATTTGATATGTTTTTATCTATTATTTCCTTATATTCTTTCTCTTTTATCCCTTTATTTATCTTATCTATCGATTTTACTATTATTTCTTCTATTAATTCTCTATCTT
>Ga0265299_10002644_pt1 | contig 18108 bp, 8 predicted proteins | sample AusTroGonzalo_MG_4_FD_193485 | JGI IMG/M metagenome (GOLD analysis project Ga0265299, IMG submission 193485) | Bovine rumen microbial communities from tropical cattle in Woodstock, Queensland, Australia - Gonzalo_02 | ecosystem: Host-associated > Mammals > Digestive system > Stomach > Rumen ... | reverse complement strand
ATGCGGTCGTAGGCGCGGGCGGAGAGACCGAGACGGTCCATCGCCTGCTTCAGGAGCAGCTGCCCCGCCTCGTCAATCCGACAATATTCGCGGACCATCCGGCTGCTCATCTGCGCGTTGGCGAACAATCCCGTGCATCCCTCGAACCTCCGTTTCTGTATCTCTCGCGCCGCGACCACCCGCATGCGGATGTCGGCACTTCGCTCCGACGGCTTGTCGGAAGCCAACTCCTCGTGGCTGACCGGGGTCACCTCCACGTGCAGGTCAATGCGATCCATCAAAGGACCGGAAATCTTACTCAAATAGTTCTGGACCTCGAAGGGTTTGCAGGTGCAGGCAATCGTCGGGTGGTTGTAGTTGCCGCACGGACAGGGGTTCATCGCGGCGATGAACATAAACGATGCCGGGAACTCCACCGAATACTTCGACCGTGAGATGGTCACCCGACGTTCTTCCAACGGCTGCCGCATCACCTCCAGCACCTGCCGTTTGAATTCCGGCAATTCGTCCAGAAAGAGCACTCCGTTGTGGGCAAGACTTATCTCGCCCGGCTGCGGGTGTGTGCCGCCACCCACCAAGGCGACATCGCTGATGGTGTGGTGCGGGGAGCGGAACGGCCGCGTGGAAATAATTGAGGCGTAACGACTCATCTTGCCCGCCACGGAATGTATCTTGGTCGTCTCCAACGCCTCTTCCAGACAAAGCGGCGGCAGAATCGATGGTAACCGCTTGGCCAACATTGTTTTACCGGAACCCGGAGGACCGATGAGAATCACATTATGTGAACCTGCCGCCGCAATCTCCATCGCCCGCTTGATGTTCTCCTGACCCTTCACATCCGAAAAATCGTATTCGTAATGATTGAGGCTTTCGTTGAAGGCGTTAGCCACATCTATGCGTGTTGGCTCAATGGGGATTCCCTTGTCGAAGAAGTCGATGACCTGCTTGATGTTGGAAGCACCCAATATGTCGATGCCCTGCACAATGGCGGCTTCCCGTGCGTTCTGAATCGGCAGAATCACTCCCTTCTTCTTGTGTTTGCGGGCTTCCAAAGCGATGGGCAACGCACCACGAATCGGTTGCAACGAACCATCCAACGACAGCTCTCCAATGATATAGTAGTCCTCTAATTCTGTTGCTCCGGCGATTTGCTCCGAGGCGGCCAAAATGCCTATCGCCAAGGTTAAATCGTACGACGAACCGGATTTTTGAATGTCCGCCGGCGCCATATTGACCACGATTTTCCGCCCCGGAATCTTATATTTATAGACGTTCAGCGCGGTCTCGATGCGCTGCTGACTTTCTTTCACCGCGCTGTCGGGCAGCCCGACCAAGTGGAAGCCGATGCCGTTATCGACGTTCACTTCCACCATGATGGGTATCGCGGAAACCCCCATCAATGCACAATTATTCGTTCTTATCAACATGTTTTCACTTTTTTTGTGTTCATGGGAAAGTTTAAGGTTTAAGGTTTAGAAGTTTAGTAGTTTAGGTAAACACCATCATCTTTTGTTATTCATCATTCATCATTCTTCATTCTTCATTTTTCATTCTTCATTCTTCATTCATAATTGATCACCCCGCGCACACCGGCTCCAAATACAGCTTGGCACAATGGTTGATGATGGCGATGGCATCCTCAAAACCAATATCACAAACTTTCTTGTTCTTTGTTCCATCATAGCCCATAGTGAGGTGCATAATGTCATAGCCGGCGACAATCGCGACCAACAGTTTACGGTCGCGTTTACCCGCAGCCTCTTTGTACTTTTCAATGGATGGACGACCTTTGCCCTTACGGATGTTCAGAACCGCATCTAATGCAATCAAACACCCTTTCCAAAGGGTGTCGCCCGCCATCTTGACATACTTGCTATCCATATAAAGTTTTGTCATTGGGTCATAGTTCGCTTTCTGGATGACCTCTTCGGCGTTGGCCACATACCGTCGGGCCTCGTCAATGGGATTTTTCTTTTCCATAGGTTATTGTTTTAGTTTGAACTGCAAAGATACAACAGAAATATCTGTTTGTCAAGACTTTTTTCAAAAATTTTTTATGTTGAAAATCAACATGTTATAAATATTGGACAAATAATTTTAACAATTAATTGTTAAAATTATTTTCAGATTTCGCAACAAATCGAGATTTCTTTGAGGCAAATTGAAACCACGGCAATCAAACAGCCCCGCACTGCACGACTTGGTCGTATAGTGCGGGGCTGTTGGTTATTGCCTCTTCGAAACGTGTCAAAGAAGCCTCAGATATTATTCGCCATACTTCACGCAACGGACGCTGATGGCGTCTCCGGCAGAATAGGACTTGATGAGGAGCGTATCGCAGTAGTATGCGGTGCAGAAGGCCACGGCAGTCACCGTTTCAGTGGGCGCGCCCGACAACGAGGGGTGCGGCGTCATCGTGCTCCACCAGCTGGTCTCCGTGCCCATGCCTTCGTAACGAAGCAACGACAAGTTGTACATGCCCGCAGGATAAGCCGTGAAGCCGGTACTGTTGGTATTGTTGTTGCACGCTATCCAACCCGTTGTGCTGCGCAGCTCCGTGGCGGGAATAGCATTCAAAACAGCCACATCCTCTTCATTGGGGATAAACCAGCCATCGGGGCAGATACCCTGCACGCGAGCCGATCGGGTCGGTCTGCTGGCATCAACAGCGTCATACCAGTCATAGAGACGACCGTTGATTTCTACATTCTCCGTCACATTCGGATACATCGGACTCTCATACTCGTAAATGTTCGTTATCGCACGTCCGTCGGAATAGTGCGTGGCCTTCATGTTGACGGTCATCCAGCAGATGTTGCCGATATTGACACTGGGATAGGTGTTGTTGTCGATATCCGTCACCGAGTTACAAACGAGGAACCACTGGGCATAGACGGTCAAGTTCTCGGCGGGCATCAGCTCGGGCACGGCAGGGCTCCAGCCGACGAAATCCCATCCTTGCTTCGACATGGTGTATTCGGTGATGGGCTGACGGTAGTAGAAAGTATCCACATTCAACTCCACATCGCCGTCCATGTAGGTGATCGTGAAGGTGTCAGGAGCAAAGATGGCGGTGAACGTGCTGTCACTGACAAGGCTCACCGTGCGCGGGTTGACGGTGTTGCCGTCGTTCCATTGCACGAAGTGGTAGCCAGTGTTCGGAGCGGCGCTGATTTCATAGTTGAGGAAGTGCTTGGCGGCAGAGTTGTTACCGCTCACACCACCCATTTCCGCATCGGCACTAACCACATTCAAAGCGTAGGTATTGGTGTCGAAGACGGCCCTGAGATTCTTTACCGAATTGTTGCCGCTGATGTTGGCAGGAGCACGGTAAGTGTAGGATGCATCAGTGGAAAGATCAATGTTGCTCAACTTCCAGATGCTGAAATGGTAACCTTCGGCAGGCTCAGCCAGAACGTTCAAAGTATCTCCTTGCGCCACGTTGGCGGAACTTTCCGAACCAAGTGAATAATAAAAGTGTGTCAACGAAGGCCCGGAGGTGGCACCAGGCATTGAGACGGTGCCGCCAGTGGAGGGGATCTTGGTCGTCACCACCATCGCGCTGGGAAGCACATGGAGGGTATAAACCACAGAGTCATAGTAATAGGTCTGGTCGGTCTCGTGCACTGCGTAAATATGGAAGATGCCGACAACCGGTTGTGCGTGGCCGAAGTTATTAAGCCCAGAACCGACAACGCCGGTCTGTTCATCCACCACGACACCGCCATCATCGGGATTGTTGCCCTCTACACAGCCATAACGCACGTCCACATTGTGCGGATTGTTGAGGGTGGGCTTCCAATTGTTGAAGTCAATCAACGTGTAGCCGGTGAATTCATTGTTGCTCCAAGCCAGATCAGCCTTGGTGGTGTCGAACACGGCGGTGAGGGCGGTATCGACTGCCGAAGTGACAGACAAGGGGTTCTCGGTGCTCACCTGGGTGCCAGCAGCGTTGACCCAGTTCACGAAATGGTAGCCTGCGGCGGGTATGGCCGTGAGGGTCGAGGTGCTGCCGCCCTGAGCGGAAGCCTGGACTGTGGCTGCCGGACCTTCGGTCTGGCTTTGGCCCTGAACATCGGTGTAGGCAATCTGCACAGTGCCGCGCACATCGGCGGTATTGGCCACGCTGGCAGTAACGTCATAGCTGTTCAATTTGAAGTTGGCCACCAAGGTTCTGGCGCCCTTCACCTCAAAACTGAAGGTCTCGCTTGTCGATGCCTCATTCCCGCCTTCCGTCCAATTGACAAAGGAATAGTTGGTGGCAGATGTCGCCGTCAGTGTGGCCGTCGTGAAGTGCTTGTATGTGCCCGCACCGGTCACCGTGCCGCCCTCCGCCGGGCTGGCGTTGGCTGCGATGCTGTAGGTCAGCGTGTCGAAGACGGCCACAAGGTTCCGGGCGCCGGTCACAGTGAAGCTGTAGGTCGCGTCGGCGGACACTTCCGTGCCGTCCTCCGTCCACTTCGAGAATGCGTAGCCCGTGTTGGCCGTCGCCGTCACCGTGCAGGTCTTGAAATGCTTGTACGTGCCCGCGCCGGTCACCGTGCCGCCCTCTGCCGGGCTGGCCGTGGCCGCGATGCTGTAGGAAAGCGTGTCAAAGACCGCCACCAGGTTCCGTGCGCCGGTCACAGTGAAGCTGTAGGTCGCGTTCGTGGAGACTTCCGCGCCGTCCTCCGTCCACTTCGAGAAAGCATAACCCGTGGCGGCCGTGGCCGTCAAGGTGCAGGTCTTGAAATGCTTGTACGTGCCCGCGCCGGTCACCGTGCCGCCCTCTGCCGGGCTGGCCGTGGCTGCGATGCTGTAGCTGACCGTGTCGAAATTGGCAGCAATGGTGCTGTCCGTGGTCACAATGACATGGATCGTGTCATCCGTGTTGACCGCAGCACCGTTGCTCCAGGATTCCAGATGGTAGTGATTCTCCGGAGAGGCCTTGATGATCACCTCGGCGCCGTGGTTGACCTTATAGGTGCGGGTGCCGTTAGCATCAGGATCATGGGAAACGATAGCGGGGTTGCCATTATGATTCGTAACCTCCACAGTACCCATGGCCATGTCGTTGGTTTTGAGCGTCAAGGTGAACGTGTCGATAGCGAAGACACCGGTGATTTCCATGTCCTGGGTAATGGTGACCTCCTGCTGCAGGTCGTTGCCACCGGTGTTGTTCCAAGAAGCGAGGTGGTAGTGCGGGGCAGGAATAGCCTTGACCGTCACCGTGGTGTCGTAATCCACAATATATTTATATACGGTGTCATTCGATGCTACCACACCGGCTGGGAGAGCGTGATTCACACTGTCCACATCTACATGGCCTGCATTTCCACTGGAGGGATTGGATTTCAAGGTCAAAATGGGCTTATGGACAAAGTAAGCCGTGAGGGTGGTGTCTTTTGTAACAGTGAAAGTTGTGTTGACTGCCACGTTGCTGTTCAAAGCCGCCTCGTTGTTCCACTTCTGCATATAGTGGTGCTCCGCAGGCGTGGCAGTGACGTTAACGTTGGTGCCGGGAATGACCTTAAAGGTGCCTGCAGTAGTGGTAATGGGAATTACATGATCGGGGGTGTCCACCAACGACACTGCGCCCATCGCACTGTTGTTCACGGCGAGCGTCAGGGTGTCAGGTGCGAGGACCGTGAGCATATAGTAGGCTGAGTCGTAGAGGTAGTCCTCGTCGGCATCATGGACGGCGTAAATAGTCGTTGTACCAGCGCTCAATTCATCAATGATGATAAAACCGTCTTCGTCAAATCTGGCAACGTTTTCGTTTGTGGACCCGTAGCGTACATCAAGGTTGTGTGGGTTGCTCAGTGTGGGGAGCGTGAGGAGGTTCTCGAAACCGAGGCAGACGGTTACGCCTTCAGAAGGCACCGGCTGGTCGCCAAGCATCCATGCGAGGTCACACATCTCCCACCATTCAACGTTCAGCGTTCGGTTGCCGACGGGCATGGTGAAGGTCCAGGAACCGTCGGTCAGCTTTGTCACGGTGAGGGAGATGGTCAAAGGATAGGTTAGGGTGACAGACTTCACGCGGGGTTTGTCAGAGCCGGAAGGGGTCAGCACCACGGTGGCGCCACTCTGTATGGATGCATTGCCGTCGGTGAGCGGCACTGTCTGTCCGTCCGCGGTCACCGTCCAACCAGAAGGGATATTGGTCAACGTGTAGTTCTGAATCGGATAGTAATAGGGAGACTTCACGATGCCGGTCTGTGCGTTGTCGCCGCCGTTCTGGTAAGCCGAGCCGTCCCAATAGACCACGCCGCCGATGGTCACCGTACCGCAGGTATCCAAGTAATTTTTTCTACCTATACCAATGCTGGCGGGGGCATCTGTGCCCTTGGTGGCAATCAGATAGGTTACGCCGTCGGTGATGGTGATGTTCCCACAAGTTGAACTGGTCTGCCCTGTGCCAATGCCGGCACCACCACCTTTGCCTGTGGCAGTGACGGTACCTCCAGATATACTGATATTGCCGCAGGTGCTCTTATTCACGCCTGCACCGACTCCGGCACTATTATCTCCCCCTATGGCGGTAACGATGCCACCGCTGATGACGATGTTACCGCAAGTTGATTTCCACCAACCTGAGCCGATGCCGGCAGCACTATTTCCGCCCGTGGCGGTGACGGTACCCCCAGATATACTGATATTGCCGCAGGAAGAATTTAACTCACCAGCACCGATGCCGGCACCATTATTTCCGCCCGTGGCGGTGACGGTACCTCCCAATATACTGATATTACCGCAGGAAGAATGTTCTCCACATCCGATACCGGGGGCGGAAGAGCTGCCTGTGGCGGTGACGGTGCCACCGCTGATGACGATGTTACCGCAGGATGTGCTGAAACCACCGCCGATACCTGCCGCACTGCCGTTACTGCTGGCATTGAGCGATCCGGTGCCCTGGATGGTCAGCGTGTATTCAGCTCCCTCTCCTGTACGCTTGGCTGCCTGAATTCCAGGATAAAACTGTTCAAATCCCTTCACGGTGTTCTCGCCATTCAGGTTGATGATGGCATCGCCCAAGCAGGTGATGCCCGCCCATGGGTAGCTGCTATTGTCCACACCATTGATGGTCACGCCGTTGAGCGTCACCGTGGCACCGTAGTCGATGGAGATTTTCACTGGGTAGTTCGCCACATCGAGCGTGCCGGTCAGCGTCTGCCCGTCGGTGACAGTAATGTCACTGTTCACCGTCGAAAGATCAATGGTGCTGTTGGTCTGCGCCCATGCCGTTCCTACGGCCATCATCATGCAGCATATTGCCAAACAAAGAGTACTAAAACGTTTTTTCATATACGGAAAATCTTGGTTACACAATAAAAAACAAGCGCCCGCTTGTGGAACAAACAGGCGAAAAAAGATGAAAAGGTGAAAGAAAAGCGAGGTGACGACCATTTGCCAGACAATTGCACGCAGCTGCAATCGTCTGGCATTCAACATGTTTTGCAGTTAGCCTTATCGTTTTTACATCCATTTTTTGCAGTTTCAAAACTGCATTTTTTCCCTAAAATACTGCAAAAAAGTTACGAACAAGGAAGCTAACAGAATGTTGATAATCAGTTAACAACCCCCTGCCATGTATCACGCCGTGCTAATTCATCCTCAATCCTTCGCACCAGCGCGTCGTGGCGGAGAAGCCTCCACGGGGAGACGGCCAGGAAGCGCGGCGGCGCCTCGGCGGAAAAACGCTCCACCACGATGTCGGGAGAAAGCCGCTCCAGGTAATCGCACACAAACTGCACGTATTCGTCGGCGGAGAACGAAAAGAACCGCTCCGGAAACTCGGCATATTCCGCCGCCATCGCCGTCTCCTTGAACATCTGCAGCTGGTGGAACTTGACGAACTGAGGGCGCAACCGATTGACAGTCTGGACATCCTGCAGCCACTGCTCAGGAGTCTCGTACGGCAATCCGAAAATCAGATGCGCACCCGTGAGAATATCCCGCGAATGCAGTTTCCCGAACGCCTCGAACGTGCATTCCACCGTATGGCCCCGATGGATGTGCGCAAGCGTCTCATCGTGAAAACTCTCCACTCCGACCTCCACCGTGAGGTAGGTCCGGGTGCTCAGCTCCGACAGGTAATCCAACACCTCATCGGATAGACAATCGGGACGAGTGGATACAATAATCCCTTTTATATCAGTCACCTGTAATGCCGCTTCTAATTTTAGGCGCACTACGGCAAGTGGCGCGTATGTGTTTGTGTATGCCTGGAAATAAGCGAAATACCCATTATGGACAGGATAACGTTTCGCGAAGAAGCGTTTCCCGTTTTCCAACTGGGTTGCAATATCCTCATTACAGGAAAGATAAGTAGGTGAAAAGGCATTGTTTGCGCAATAGGTGCACCCTCCTTTCTCTCGACTGACGCGGTTTGGGCACGAAAAGCCGGCATCCACCGGTAACTTCTGCACCCTGCCGCCGAAATGCGTTTGGCAATAATGACTGTAGGCGTTGAAACGGCGCTCACCACCCCAAGGGAAACTCATTCCGCGTCCTTATACAACAGATTGTCCCCGAAAGGATCCAAGGTGTGCAGCGATTTCTTGTCTGGATTCACCAAAAACATAAACTCCTTGGTTTCCCCATCTTGCTGATAATGGCCCGTCACCATGTAGAGCAGAACGCCTTCTGTGAGAAGGTCCCCGTCGTCAATCAGCTCATCCATATCGGCCTTGACGCGCTGTATCTCCCTGAGGTACAATCCGATAGCCTCATGACGGGCGGAGTCACCCGAATCATCCCAATACATCTGCTCATAGACTTCCGCCATATTTCCGAGCAGTTCGGAGTTGAGCTTGGCATAGCCGAATTCCGTCAACGTATCGACAGAGGCAACACTGAGATTCTTATAGTCAGTGATTTCCTCTTGCTGAAGATAGAGTTTCGCCATATTCTTCATCTGACGGTTCAGCTTTTTCTGTTCCATATTTTGGCAACCGGCGAAAAGGACGACGGTGAGGACAAGGAGGAAAATCCGGGGTCTTTTCATGAGAATGGGATTAAGGTTTAGGGTTTGGTAGAGACGCAAAATTTTGCGTCTCTACTAAAATACAATGCCAAATTTGTTCAGGTCGATGGGCTCTTTCGTGGAGGGTTGTGCGACAAACATGGAGCCGGCCTGATACATGTTCACCATACCGAAATCGTGAACAATTTTGTCGTGCGACAGAGACACACGCACAGGTTGCGTGTTTCGCGTCATAAACCCTGATTGCGGATAGTACCATTCCACCACCTGATACATCTTTGGATATCTTGCGTTAAATGTCAGCATATAAGCATCCGCTGCCGCACCATTCGTCGGGTTAAGTCCTTTGTTCGCATCAAAATAGAAAGCCGTCATCTGATCCAACTTGTTGTTTGGCGTAAAATAAAACACATACTGATCCGTATCCGCGATGGATACGCCCGTAAAGAGGCTCATGTAGTTGTTCTCCCAGTTTTTGAGTTCGGTAAGCATGATGTTCAACGCCTCGCCCGTATAGGGGGTTTCTTGCTCCCCGGCAACCAGATTGTACTGGTCTTTGCGACTCTTCATAATGGCATCGGCAGCCTCGCGAGCCTTGTTCTCGAAACTCTTGGAGACCGTTTTCGTGTGATTGGCAGGTACTTGCGTCACCACACCGTCAATAATCTTGGTATCCACAAACGTCTCCTGCTGTTGCGTATAGGAGATGTCCGCATAGTTTTTGAAGAACTCGGGGAGTGATGCCGTATGCGTCTGATAAGTGGTCAAGTAACCGTCGGGGTAAGAGGTTTTGGGTGCAATCGTGGCGGCGTTCATGGCTTCGGCAATCACGGCATTGGACGTGAAAGCACGGTAAACATTGGACAAGTCGGCCGTTGTCAACGGTTCAATTTCCACCGAATTGAGCACATAATGGGTTCTGTTCTGATGGATGATATTGGTCAAACCGAGCAGACTTTCGGCATAATCCGCAAAATATCCGCGCACATCCTGCACTTTGGAGACAGAAACCGTCACCTTCAACGTGGTGGTCGGAAGCGCATACGTGACAGCGCCGGTATATTTAAGCCCTTTTTCGGGTAAATTATTCAATGGATACACCTGCACTTGCGCCGTCACAGAAAGCAACAACGCACTCATTACCAGTAATATAACAATCTTTTTCATCTCTTATTCTATTCGTTCACTATTTCCATTTATAAAAAAATCATCCCTCCATTCATCATTCATCATTCATCATTCTAATTCCTTCTTCCTCCCAAAAAGATGGAAATGTAGTACAACAGAGTGGCCAGCGAGGAGAGCGCGGCGATGAGGTAGGTGCGGGCAGCCCACTTGAGGGCGTCTTTGGCCATTGTGGTTTCCGATCCGGTAGTAATGGAATGGTCGTCAAGCCAAGCCACGGCGCGTTCGGAGGCGTTGTACTCCACAGGCAGAGTGATGATGGAGAAGAGCGTGGTCAAGGCGAAGAACGCGATGCCGACGAGCAGCACCCAGCGGCCGACACCCAGCATGTTGAGGCTCATCAGGACGATACCGGCGAGCAGAATCCATTGCGAGAATTGGGAACCGAACTGCACGGCGGGCACCATTTTGGAACGCATGGTGAGCCAGCGGTAGGCGGTGGCATGTTGCACCGCGTGACCGCACTCATGCGCGGCCACGGCTGCGGAGGCGATGTTGCGCCCCTCATACACCCCTTGACTCAAGTTCACGGTCTTCTTCGTGGGATCGTAATGGTCGGTGAGATAACCGCCCGTGCAGGTCACCTGGACATCATATATCCCATTGTCTCTCAACATCTTCTCGGCCACTTCCTTACCCGACATGCCGCTGCTGAGAGGGGTTTTCGAATATTTCTCAATACGCGAGTTCAAGGTTTTTTGCACGATGAGACTCGCCACCATGAATACGATAAAAATAATCAAGTACATAGTTTTGCGATTTTTTCAAAGCGCAAAAGTACATTTTTTTTGGTTTGGGATCGCCTATTTTTCTTTTATACAACGAACACTGTAGCCCAGACCTGACATCAAAGAGTACTGTTGGACTTTATCGCAATAGTACAGTATGGAGAAGCTATACTTCTTGGTCGCCGATTCCACCCCCTCCGTGGACCAAAAATAGGCTTCCGTCAGCAGCCCCTCATAACGGTTTTGCTCCCCGTTGTAAAAGCCGGCGGGCAGAGCCGAGAATCCCGTGCTGTTGTCGCCGCCGCCAGCAGCCCAAAGATACGGAGCCCGCAACGACTCAGCCCCGTATTCGTTCAGCTTCTCGTACTGCTCGGGAACAGGCAGATACCAGCCGGCCGGGCAGATGCCCTGTATATGTCCATGCCCATTATCAGCACTGTCACGCATCGCGGCAAGATGACTGTAAAGCCGGCCGTAAACTGCCACATTCTCCGCTGTATCAGGAAACATTGGGCTCGCATAAGCGTATTTTCCTGCAATACTCTCGCCATCGCTATACCTTCGGGATTCCAAATTGCGCTGCGTCCAGCAGTCGCAACCAATGCGCACCCCGGGATAGACGTTGCCCTCAAAATCGACAGCATCAGGGCACGCCGGAAAAGCCACCCACACATGCTGTCCGCAAGAAACGCTCTTACCGCACACGGTGTCGGTCGCCGTCCACGTGACGACATTGCCCCCCTGATGGAAAAGACTGTCCACGGGATAATTGTCGCTGATACGGAACGGCCACTCGATGTCGCAATGCACGACAGGGGTCCCGAGGCTCTCGGGATAAACCTTCATCGCACAATCCCCGAAATCCAAGGTAGCGTAATAGTCTGGCGGACACGAAATGGAGAAATCCGACACACAAGGACTTACGGTCAGTTCATACACCACTATGCTGTCACAACCATTCGAAGCTGCAAGGGTGTCTCGTTGCGCATATTGTCCCGCATCCACAATGCCCGTAAAGGTATGTCCCGAAAACGTAATTTCCCCATCCACAACTTGATGCATATAAGTTTCGTGGCGAACTGTGTCGCGTGATACCCTACGGGCATCCACATGCAGGAACACCACGCTGTCACAACCACTTACGGACTGCATCTTCAGCTTATAGTCGCTCCCAACCACAACCTCTTCTACCTCAACCTCATACGAATCCGAAACCACTATCACCGAACTCCCGTTGACCACAACGGAAACATGTGCGCTGCCGTCATATATTCGGGTCTCCGACATTTCGTAAAGGCACCACCCTATCGTGTCAAACACCTCATACACAGGCAGTATTGTCAGGTCGAGGTAGGCTACTGTATCCACGGTCACCCCATCGACCGTCTTGCTGCCGTGGTGCTCATACGTTCCCGAAACCGTCCCGATGGAAAACACCGTGTCGAACGGCGCAAAGTAGTAATCTCCCATAAGTGTGCATAGGGTGTCTGAATAAAGGACATGATTGTTGACCGTCAGCATCAATGTGACGATGCTATCACAACCAAGCATGTTCTGAATGGTGTCAACATACTCATAATCTCCTGGAAGTGAAATATCTATATTTCGAAAGAATGGGGCTATCGAAGAAGCGTAAGGTTGAGAGGAGACGTATGTAGTATCGAACAACGTGTCTGCCGTGGGGAGGAAAACTGTCACGGTGGAGGAAATCGACATGGTATCGGAACGATAGATGACAATCGCATCGTATGTGGTGGTCGTGACGGGATGCACCACCGTGTCGGTTTTTGGGGGATTGTCGGCCCAATATGCCCTAATTTGAAACATATCCGGGAAATCGCGGACAGGCCGGATGTATCGTACCGTCGTACCATACTGCCGATCCGCCTTGTTGGGAGTGGACAAGCAATACACCCGATTACTTGATCCTCCCTCCTGTGTAGAACTCCAATGACTCTTGTCCAATAGTGAAACAATTTCGCCTCCATCGGATTCAAAGAAGGGTTGCAAAACAAGCACCTGGGCAAACAATTGATTCAGCTGTAGAATATCGGGAATATACCAGCCCTGCCCGACATCCATGGCATTAGCTGCGGGCGAATGGCCAGAGGCAGCCAACACTTGCGTAAACTGCTTGCCATGCGACTGCCAACCCGAAATGTTTCTGGGTGTCATTTCTTGAGTGTAAAAAACGGTTTGAAGCCCCGCCGGCTTGGCTCCCGTCCAAAGGGGATATTCCCCGTCAAGGTCGTTCAGCGCCACAACAGTGCCACGACTCGGGTCATCCGGGTTCACATAAAACACCACCCCTTTCGAACCGTCCTCAAATGTGTACACATCTCCAGGTTTATAGATCTGTGCATGGACAAACGGCATAGAAACGAGCCCGGAAATCAGAAAAAGGGCAATCTGCTGCAATAGAGTACTATACTTCTTCATAACTTATTGATTATTAGATTATCCGATATGTTTGATTAAAATTTCGTAACTGGCCGCACCATCTTACGGACACTTATATTATCCTCATACCAAGAGGTTCCTTGGATCTGCCATGCATAGTCGGGATACCCAAGAGTCGAACTCCAGTAATTATTAGAGTTGAATGTCATAAACCGGCTGTTATATTGATGTAACTTGTTCAATGTCTGCTTGACATCCCAAAGATGACTCAACATCACGTTGATTTCATAGACAGAAGGCAAAAACCATCCATGATGCTGATTATCAGAAAGAAGCGTGTTATGGTTATAATAATAGCAATAGCTGACAGCCGATTCATCCGTCATGAACGTCCCTCTGGAATACGCATCGTCAACCGCCATCAAATGCAACGTGTTTGCCTCACCGTCAGCATCATACGCCGCAGCTTTATAATTATAGCATGGCGGATTCATAATGAAAAGAGGAGTGCTATTCATAAAAGATCGCATATCTTCCGCGAGTGCCATCGCCAGCCCGTGAACACCCGTCTCATCCACAAAGAAGACCACTCCTTTGGGGAATTTTCCGCTGGTGAGAAATGAATCGGCAGAAATGAGAGAACCGTCTGTACAAAGAACATCTCCTGGCCGCGCCCGCCTCGGCAACAGCGTATCTGAGCGGAATGACGTGGAAAGAGAAGCAGATACGGAGAGCGTTGTGGAATCACCGCGACAGATTTCTCGGTTCGGACAATCCACATCCAGCACTGTAAGATGCAGTACATCAAGATGATCACAACCATCTGAAGTCGTGGACAATACGGCGTGCCGGCCATTTTCGGTATATACACTATCGTGCCAGCGGAAACCCGCCTGTCGTGTCGTGGTCGCCACCATTTCTGTCTCAGTCGGCGGGTTGACCGTGAGAGTGAAAATCACGGTAGAATCGCAACTGTGCTCAACGGAGGAATAAGTCCGGCTGTAGTAGTAGTTTCCCGCCTTACGCACAGCACGACCCAACTCCTCTGCAGACACCACCTCCGGCACCATCCCGTAAGGGTCGTCGTAATTGTTGGTCTGGCTTTGGCAAACTTCGTCACGACATACACGGGTGCGCTGTCCCCAAACATCGGCCACAGCAATACCCGGTGCCGTTTCCACCACGGCACTCCAGTCAGATCCCGCCGTCTGCTGTCCCATAAATAGCACGGTGAGCACGTTTCCCGAAGTGAGGACCACCTGCGGCGAAACACTTCCGTAGGTAAGATCCAGCAAAAGCGAATCCGCCAGCGGCTCAACGCCTGAAAACATAAGCAGGTGCGCGGATTTATGGAGAGAAAGCCGGTCAAAATGAAGGCTTACCCGCGTACTGTCCGAAGTTCTAAAGCGATGAATGAGATACTCGCCGCCACCGCTACTCTCACCTGCTCCGCCCGGGTCGTAAAACCGAATATGCCGTCCGCAAGCCAAAACGGTTTCCCCATTATTCATAGCCATCACACTGTCTGTCAATCCATTAACACTTGGACATTCGGTTCCTTTCTGCAAAGAGACATAGAGTAAGGTTTGGCGAAAAATGCCCGCAGTGTCATACAAGCTCCAGCGACTCCCATCCGTCATAACATCTGTTTTCAGCAGTTGGGTCTGCCCATAATCTCCGTACCAGCGGAGGATATAGGGTGCCGAATCCGTTGCCCTGGCGGTAAGAAGAGCCCTACCGCCCGAACAAACGGTGTCATGTGTTGTGATAATCTGGCAAGTTTGGGCGATATCAGTGCGCAAATGGATATATAGAGTGTCCTCAGGGTCGGCAAGAAGGTAGTCACATCGGTCATCATGGATACTGACGGGATAAATCTTGGCTGGGTGACGAGTGGTAAACGTATCGACAACCGTTCCTTCAGCGGGAGCCGAGTAATGACGGACGGAGACTCCTTCGGTGGAGGCAAAAGCGACGGAAAACGGAATATTCCCCGAGGCCGCCTCCCCGTGAGGAGTGAACCGGACATTCACCGTCTCACCTGGGCAGACTGTGGTGTCGGGCGAAAGAGACAGTTTTGGGGCAGTAAGCGTGGTAAGATAGATGCTATCCCGTATTTCTCCTGCGCAATCAGTCTGCCGGATGATCACCCGGTACCACCCGTCGCCGTTCCCGCGCGGCACGAACACATACGGGTCGGACGAAGTGGAACTGAAACCGCCGGGACCCGACCATTCGTATTGCCAAATATTCCCAATAGCCAAAGCATGAATCTGGATTGTGGTGCCCTCACAAGCGGTGGTCGCGGTCAACCCTCCTTCAAACCACAACTTTTGCAGCTCCGCCATCGAACTCGGCTGGAAATTGACGTGGAAGTAAGCATTGCATGAGTCCTGCACCAGACAAGAAAGGGTTTGGTTGCTTCGCATCGGAACATTCTGAAACACTCCAGAATTATTGATTGCCAATATGTTACCTTGCTTATTAGGCTGATCGTACAGCGTATATTGATAAGGTGGCATCCCATGGCCGGCGCGCACCCAAGCATCACCCTCAGTGGAGGAAGTGTCACACACAACCGCGAATGCTTCTTCAAACTCAACCGTAGCAGCCTCCAAATGGAAAGTGTCATAGTAACAAGCGTATGAAGAACATTCATCCACCGCGATATTCGGACATATTTGCAATACGTATGTCCCTGGCATTGAAAAGGTAAACTGAGGATTATAATAGGATGCATTGCCTATAAACGACGAGTTTGGGGCGGCAACCACCACAGCTTTCATTCCTACATTCTGCCGAACGGTGTCAATCGGCAACCCTGTCTCCGGCGAGGTGTTCGTTTTCACCCATTGAAAAGCCCCTCGTGGATAGTGGATGAACAAGTTGCTGCAATCCCTTTCGCTAACACATTCGATTTCCTCCCCCACTTGCATTTCCATATAATCGTTGAATGGCACCTTTTCCGACAATTGAGTCGTGCCACAAGCGGTGACAACCTCAAACTCGTATGGCCCAGAAGGCAAACAATAGTCACTGATTATAAGTTCTTTGCCGTCGATATTTCCCGTTATGGCCGCCGTATTCCCGAAACTATCTTTCACAACAGTCCACTTCTGCTCTGCAGCATGATAGATGGCCTCGAAATTGTAAAGATTCCGGAGCGGGCTGCGCTTGAGGCGGATAACCGTACTGTCGGGCGAAGGTCCGAAATCGGAGGCTCGAAACACCCGGACCCTCCGAGGTTCAATACAACATTTGTCCCCATCATCGTGCGAATCAACCTGCCAGCATACCGTTTCCCTGATCATCTTTCGCCTGAAAGCGAGCGTGTCGTTCGTAATATACAACACACATCCCTTGGCATCCATCAGTTTTCGCTCTGTCGAGATAATCAATGTTGAATCAAGCGGAAGTCCGTATGCAACATGCACCTCCTCGTCCGTCAGAAATGTTTTATCGGTAATGATTTCGATTGTGTCCCGTTTGAACACAGCACCTGTGCGCAAATCCGTATAGACCCAAGTCAACGGATGGGTGTAATGATAGCGATAATACTCGTGATCATTGTGCAACGTTACGCATCCAGGAGCATACGTTCCTTCGAATAAGCCGCTTCTATAGTAACGGATAGCGTATTGTGTATTATGTACATACTCCACTCGGACACAGTTGCCGTCCTCCATACGGACAGAATCGAGCAATTCTATACTGTCTTTCTCAAAATATGTTTCATTAGGCTTATTATACTGGAAGGTAAAAAAACGAGAAGTGGATCCACAACCACTGACCTTATATTCAAACGTGATGTCACGTCCCCATATATCACAGTATTTCCCTATATTATCGACAGTATCGCTCGCAAGCAATGTCCGAAAAATCGTGGTGTCATACGGCATCTGATGCCAGTCTCCAGTCGCAACCCCATTATATAGGAAACGATAGCTAACATATTGGTGCATCAATTCGTGCAATCCTTCACATGTATTATAGTAATAAACGGATAACTTCACCACATTGCTATCCGAGAAATTGCCGGACGAAGCATGCACGCCTATGGACATTGGAAATGGCAATCCCTGGGTTTCCACTGTTTCCACAATTTGAGGCAAGCCGTAACCACAACCATCTTCCACAAGAAAAGTCCAAGCGCCGCCGGACAAACTGTCTATGGAATAGTAATCTTTGTAATTGTAAGCCGACACATTAGTGCCGTCATACTGACGTTGTTCAAACACTTCCGTCCTGACCGTATCACCGGCATGGTTTGTAACTTTCACGATGTAAGGGAACTGTCCACCGAGGATGTTCAACTGCACACGCCCGATGTCCATACAGGGGACGGTGAAGAGGGTTCCCCTGTCGTGCGATCTGCTTCTCGCTTGATAGGAGACAAGCGTTGCTGTCGGTTTCTGATACGTGGTATTGATGGTGAACACGGTTTGCGTGTCCGCACGCACGTAACCGCCCGAGCCATCAGTGACCAAAGCCTCCACACCGACGATATATGTTCCGTAATTAACTGTTAACGTGTCTGTTCCACCAGTATAATACCAGCCTGCATACTGAACTGAATCCATAATGGACTGTTTGTAATAAGCTCGAACCTGAGAGTATCCGGGCGGCAGGGAATCCAACACAGCCCCCGCACTGTCCGTCAGCGAGTACACCACCTTGCCGTTGTTGTAACAAGTGGCATCCAAGACCCCGAATTGAACCTGAAATCGGTAGTTTTCCTGGGCAGAAACGGTTGCCAACAACCCATTCGCCAGGATTAACAGTAGAAAATGTAGTGTTTTTTTCATAGCACTCGTTTTTATGAATTAA
>Ga0265299_10002643_pt1 | contig 18113 bp, 12 predicted proteins | sample AusTroGonzalo_MG_4_FD_193485 | JGI IMG/M metagenome (GOLD analysis project Ga0265299, IMG submission 193485) | Bovine rumen microbial communities from tropical cattle in Woodstock, Queensland, Australia - Gonzalo_02 | ecosystem: Host-associated > Mammals > Digestive system > Stomach > Rumen ... | reverse complement strand
TAATGCAAAGAAAATCGGAATTGCAACAAAAACGGCATATTGCATTTTTAGTTTTAATTTATTTACCAACATATAAAATAATTCAATATAAATTCTTGCAACAAATAGTACAACAATAAACCATAAAGATGTCAAAGTATGAATATTAGCAAAATTAATCCAAGAACCAGAACACAGATATACCAAATTTGAAAATGAAAAATTCATATAAATTGTACCCCAAATCATAAAAGGTACAATTAATGCAATAAAATTTTTATGCAGAAAATTTTTTAATGTTTGCAAAGAATAATTTTCTCTGCTCGTTGCAACAAACAGACCTGAAAGAATAAAAAACAACGGCATGTGAAAAGCATATATAAGCGATTTGTAAGGTAAAATTCCCGTTTTATTTGGACTTGTATGACCTATAACTACAAGAATTATTGCTAATCCTTTTATTATATCAATAAATTCTATTCTTGCTTTTGTATTATACATATTATGGATTATTCTACCATAAATATATAAAAAGAATTTATAAACTTCCGACTAAATATATCAAACTCGCATTCTTTTATGTCAAAATCCCTGATACAAAACAGTGAACAACTGTTATAAACTGTACCCGAAAAAGTGGACATGTATTTAATGGTATGTGTCGAGAGATTGGAACTCCTGACCTGATATTTCTTTGTCATACACAATTTAACTCTGTATTGAAGTTATATCAAGTCTTTTAAGACAAAATGTGTCGTTTTGTGTCAGCAAAATAAATTCGTTTCAAATTTAGTGCTAATAACTGTTACATCCTTTCTAAACTGTATAAATATAGTATATTCATGAACTTTAGGTTTAGATACGCGAGTTAGCAGAGTGCGGAGGAGTTTTGCCAAAGTGTGATTAACACTGAAAGCAAAATCCGAAGGCACGAAAATTGCTGTTGTTGACGTACCCGCTGTTGTAGTAAAATCATCACAGGTTCAGGCATTAAAGAAAGTAAAACAAGCAAAAATGCAGCATTTAGGAAAATGGTTAAAGACAGCTCAGGCAGATATTGAAAAACAAAAAACACAAGATGGCAAGAATAAATTATTAAAGAAATACAACGCGGAGTTTGCTAAAAAGAAAGAAGTTCTTGCAAAAGATTATGCCTCAAGACTGCAAGCCGTTGATAAGAGCATAACAGATACTCTTACAACACAAGCAAGATTAAAAGGATATAATATAATATGGTTATATCAAAGGGCGTAGTTGTTTATGGCGGTGACGATATTACAGCAGATGTTCAAAAGATTGTAAAATAGTATAATTTATAAAGAAAATTTATTATTAATTTTATAAAGGAAGTTCTTGATGAAAAAGAGTTTAATTTTATTGGGTTTTATATGTGCATTAAGCATAAATAGTGCCTTAGCTTATGAAACTGTCTATGTAGATGGTGAAAATTTTTCTTATCAATTTGATATATACAATATAGGTGAAAGATTAAATTATGCAAGAGAGCTGCAAAGTACATTTGAAATAACGGATGAATACCGCCAGCCGTTTTATTCAGCGGCAAAAAGATGGGCAAGTATAATAAATTCCAATACTAATAAACCTGTAAGGTATGCAGTTTTATCATACGATGAATATAATGCAGCTGCATTAAGTCTACCTGTTAAAATCGACAATGCTCAATATGTAGTAACCGGTATCAATGCTGCAATAAATAATCTTAATGTTATAAAATCTGTTACCGATATACCTATTGATGGTGCTATAATGCTTGGACTTGGAGTAAACGCGAAACATCCCGGTTGGGCACCGTTTACAGGATATCATGCTTTATATCACGGTGAACTCCCTGATTTAAATGTCGCAATTATGCACGAAATTATGCATTCTATTGGTTTAGCTTCCTATGCAAATGATGTTGAGGATATAACAAGTTTATATGGTGGTGTTACTTACGGAATTTTTGATAAAAATTTAAGAATATATAAGGGAGATGTTTCAGCCCCCTTTGATTCAAGTAAAGAAATTGCCTTTCAAAAAGGCTGGCGTGCAGGTGATGAAACTTCAAATTTTGATATTGTAAATAATTCACCATATTTTGACGGCGAAGAAACAATAAAAGTTTTAGGCGGAAAAAATAATTATGAAGAAGCAAAACAAGCTATTATTGCTAACGGCGGTTTAGAAAATTATTCATCAGCATATTTCGGAAAGGAATACCCTCGAGTTTATGGTTTGCCTATTAATCCTTATGATCAAAGTCCCATCCCTGAATTATCGCATACAGAACTAAGAAACAGTTATATGTCGCATCAAAGATATAGAAATTGGCTTACTCTTATGGAAGCTGAACTTGCCCTATTAAAAGATATAGGTTATGATGTCGACTTAAGAAAGTTTTTTGGTAAGTCATACTATCTAAACGGAATAACGGATAATTATACTCGAGGTTTTGGGGAATGGAACGGTACAAATTATACAGGAAATCCGTCTAATGTAATTCAAGCGGTAGGTATGCATATTTACGGTAATAACAACAATATAACTCAAGCATCTGATATTTTAACAAACGGCGAAGGCTCATTCGGTGTCAGAATAGAAGGTGTCGGTAACACTTATACTTTAGCGTCAGGCAGTAACATCATATCAACAGGTAAAGAAAATATAGCACTCGGTGCTACCTGGGGAAAAGACCACGTTATAAATATTGAAAACGTTGCGACAGTTGCTGCGACAGGCGAAGACGGTATTGGTGCAAGTTTTGATTTCGGCAGTAATATGTTTGGTATTCAAGATGATATAAAAGGTTCTTTTATTCATTGTGTTCAAATAGGTACTATTATAAATTGGGTGCCTGATAACGAAACACAAGGTGCATTAGTTAAAGAATTTAATGTTTCAGGTAATTTAGAGGGCGAAAAAGCCGCAATATATATTTCTGATAACGCCTGGGTAAAAGATATAAATATCAAAGACGGTGCTAATATCAAAGGGGATATTATTTCAGATTGGAATTCCGTTTCTTCTGTTGATGTAGCACATGTTGGGATTAAAGACGGTTATGATGAAGAAAGACATATAGATAAATATCGCCAGAGAGATATCAATAACCCCGAAGAAATGCTCAATACCAATTTGAATTTCACAGGGTCAAGCAATATTCAAGGTAATATTACAGGCGAAAATGGTATTAATAATACTTTGATTATGAATAACTCAGGTATAGTTAATTTTGACGGCGAAACAATTGCTGTTAAAACTCTTAATAATAACGGTACTTTGAACTTATCAGGGAATGTTAAAAATGTTGGTAATATAGTTAATCTTGCAGAAAATTCACTTTTATCCACTCAAAATGATGTTGTTCAAAATGTAATTATTGAACAGTTAAACTCTGAAAATGGTAATTTAGCCATTGATTTAGGTGACACGTTTACAATCAATAATGCATCTGAAACAGGAAAAGATAATGCAAAACTTTCATTGATTAAAGCAGATGAAACAACAGCAAAAACTCTTGATAATGCAGAAAACGTAGAGTTATTTACAGATAAAACGCTTAATTTAACAGGAAGTGCAAACATCTATTACGACGGAAATAAATACGAAATATCACAAAACAATACAAATAAAAAAGTATTTTCTGTTCAAAAAGACAGTTCAACAAGTTATGAACTCGGTGATGCATCAGTTGATTCAACAACAGGTAACTACATAGTAACCGAAACTGCACTTACAAAAGATGCAGGAACTGTTAAAGGAAGTGAATTTATAGTATCCGGTAAAGATATTAATGTGAACGGTTATAACGGCTTGGTTGTTGACGGAAGTCAAAATCCAAACAGAACAATATTAAAAACAGGTATAAATGGCTCTGCAAACAGTGATTTAACCGTTCAAAATAACGGACATTTGCTCGTTAGTTCAGAAGATAAAGCAATAACTCTTGGTAAAACAGGTGAAACTGCACTACAACTTGATAAAGGTGAAGTTATACTTAATGCGGTTAACAACTCAATTAATGTAAAAGGAGCGATTAAGGGTAATAACAATACAACAGACTTTATAGGAATAACAGGGAATGTTGTTTCATTAAACGAAACAGATAATGTAACAATTACAACAGAAAGTCCAAACGTATACTTAAACGGAGTTGAAACAAATACAAACTGGATTGTTAACCATGGTATGCTGAATGTTTTAAAAGACAGTTACTTGTCGTCAGACGGAACAAACAGTTTAACCTTTAACGGATGCGGAGTTAATTTAATAAACGGAGAAGCAAGTAATATTAATCTTGCAAGTTTAACTCTTAACGATAGAATGGAAGCACAAATTGATGTAGATTTAGCTAAATTAACATCAGACCGTTTCGTATTCAATAATGTTAGTGATGTTGCGACAAACGGAAACAAGTTAGAGATAACAAATGTTAATCTACTAAATCCTAATACTGCATTAACAAAAGAAAAATATGAAATACCTTTTGCAAGTTCAGCCTATAACAGCCAAAATCTAGTTGGAAGCGTAGAGGCAAATATTAATAGAGAGTTATTGACACCGATTTACAAATACAATATGACCTATGAAGACAATGGAATAGTTGGAAACATTGCAATTAACAGATCTAACACAGGCAGTTACAGAGATTTTAACCCCGCAATTATAGCAAGTTCTGTTGCAGCTCAAATAGGTGGATATTTAACTCAATTAAATTCTTATGACGAAGCATTCAGAAATATGGATATGTACATGTTAATGACTGTTCAACAAAGACAAGCATTAAAGTATAAAAACAAAATAGCATCTCTTGACGGCGGAGTTCTTTATGACAAAACTCTGATGAGACAAGAAAGAGCGGAAGGTTGGTTCAGACCCTATGCAACATTTGAAAAAGTCGGATTAAAAAACGGTCCAAAAGTTGAAAACCAAGCATACGGAACCTTCGTGGGCGGAGAGTCTAAAATGTATGACTTAGGTCATGGCTGGGACGGCATGTGGGGTGCATACATTGGTTATAACGGAAGCCACCAACATTATGACGGCATAAGTATTTACCAAAACGGCGGAACTATAGGCTTAACCGGTATGGCATATAAAGGAAACTTCTTTACAGGCTTAACGATAAACGCAGGAGCAAGCGCAGCAGAAGCTCACACAATGTATGGACATGAAGATTTAACAATGCTTATGGCAGGTATTGCATCAAAAACAGGTTATAACCGGGAACTTGCAAACGGCAAATTTATTATACAGCCAAGTTGGTTGATGAGTTATTCATTTGTTAATACATTTGATTATACAAATGCAGCAGGTGTAAGAATGCACTCAAGCCCATTAAATGCAATTCAATTACAACCTGAATTTAAATTTATCGGAAATCTCAAAAACGGTTGGCAACCATATGCAAGTGTAGCAATAGTATGGAACATAATGGATGATACAAAGTTCAAAGCGAATGATGTAACACTTCCTGAATTATCCGTTAAACCTTATGTTAAATACGGAGTAGGTTTAAGAAAGATTTGGGGCGAAAGATTTACAGGATTCTTTCAAACTTACATAACTAACGGCGGCAGAAACGGAGTCGGTTTGCAGCTTGGCTTCCGTTGGACTATCGGAAAATAAAACGATACCGGTTATAAAGCTGAGAAAAATAAAACTAATCTCTCTGATAATCTACAGTAATGGGACTCTGAATTGTAAAGATTTTGATGGAGACGGAGATATAACCTTCCGTCTTTTATGTCAAACTTACGTTCTTTTCTGTCAAAATCCCTGATACAAAACATATGAACTGTACCCGAAAAAGTGGACATGTATTTAATGGTATGTGTCGAGAGATTGGAACTCTCGACCTGATATTTAATTGTCATACACAATTTAACTCTGTATTAAAGTAATATCAAACCTTTTGATTATACATTTGCCCCTTTTGTATCATTTAGACACATATTTTTGCAAATAATCGCCTAAATCATATTTCCTTTTTGTAGAATCATAAGTCATTCTGCGGATTTTGCCTGTTATCGGATAATCAATAAATGCCCTATCATGAAGCCCTCCTATTGCCCATAAAATTCCGACATAACCGTTTGAAGATGGTGAATCATAAGCATATTTATCATTTAGATATATTGCCGTCTTTAGTGATTCTTTGGGCGAAGGAATCCACTCTAAAATCTTTTTTGCCCAATACATTCTCAAATACCCATGTATCGTTCCTTCTCTTATCAACTGTATTTGTGTCGCATTCCATAATTTATCGTGCGTTTTTGCTTTTTCTAATTCTTCCGTAGAATAAATATATGGTCTGATATCATACATATGATTTTCTAATGACACTTTTGCCCAATTTGGAATACTTGTGAAGTCTTTATAATTTTTAGAATACAAACAAAAATTATCTGCTAATTCTTTTCTTACAACAAGTTCCTCTAAAAATACCTCTTTATTTATGTCATTTACCCCTGATTTTATAATCTCAAGAGCGACTCTTTGACTTGATATAAAACCCAAGTTTAAGTATTTAGATAAACCTGAAAGAACATTTTTTGAAATGTCATTTTTGTATTCTGCGTAATACGGCAATTTATTTTTAATAAAATCCTCCAGAACATAATCCGCTTCGACTTTTTCTGTTGTTAAATTATCAAATTCAGTCAAAAAGGGGTAAATGTTATAGTGGATTTTTCGTCGCATGGTTGCAGCGGAATATTCCTGTTTATACGAAACAAATCTTGCAGGGATTATATTATGCCCGTCAACTTCATATATTTTAAAATCTGCATTTTTTAAATACTTTCTTTTTAAAATCGGGTTAAAATCAAGAATTATCAAAGCCGGTCTCAAATTTTTAATAATTTCAGCCGGAGATTTTTCAATAATTTCAAAATCCAAACCAATTTGCCTAAATTGCTTTTTTGCTTGAATAATTTGATTGTCAATAAAAACTTGTTTTGGTTGGTACTCATAATTAACTTTCGGATAAATTATTTTTAAGGGTAGAGATTGTTCTTTAGTTTTTTGAATAGCAAATAGGAGAGCAAAATTGTCTTTTGCGCGAACTTCTCTTTCACACATGTAAATAATTTTACCATTTTTAATCGGTTTATTGTTGAACTCAAAAATCCTTGCGGGATTAATTATTTGCTCTATCTCAAAGTCCGTCGGAATATAATTTAAAAGAGTATTTTTAATAATTCTTGGCATTTAAAGATTTTAAAATACCGAATTAGAAAATACATTCGCCAAACTTCCGAGGGGTAAATATAATTAGTTTTTCGTCTTAACTTCCGACTTAATATGTCAAACTTGCGATACTTTATGTCAAAATCCCTGACACATTACAAAAAGACAGGATAAATATTTTATCCTGTCTCTTATGGTGGACGAGAAGAGACTGTCTTGACCTGTTCGCATTAAACGGCAATTCCGTGTTTTGCTTTTTGTGTTAAACACACAAACGCAAAAACACTCCAGCCTCTGCTCACAGGTCGCTCGAACTCTTTTACTGAGCTTCTCATCTCACTCTCTTAAATAAAAACAACAACCCGAAAGGATTGTTGCTTTTATTTGGACGAGAAGAGACTCGAACTCTTACACCGAAGGCGCCAGTTCCTAAGACTGGTGCGTCTACCATTCCGCCACTCGTCCGTTCCTCTACAATATATCAAAATCGGCTTATCGTCAAATTGTTATTTCTATTTCAAAATATCTGTTCCACGGAAAAGAATATTCCATATTTAACTCTTCCGTTCCGAATACCTTTTTAATCCGCTCTTCAAAAGGTTTGAATTGTTTCTTTATTTCTTCACCGTCTTTTATATCTTCTTCTTTAAAAAGCTTTCTCAAATTTGCCTGATATGCCCAATCATCAGAAAATCTCACGGTCTGAAGTTTATTAAATGCGTTTTTATCGCAATTTTCCGATTTGTACTTAATAATAGCAGTACAAAGAACCGAACCTAACGTATTTCCCGTTGTATTCCAACCGCCGTAACCGTAAAAATTGCTCAAATCAGTATTTAAAAGTTTATCAACAAAAACATTATCCGAACCGTTTGCATTTACAATATCCGCTACGCAATACGGTTTATCAAAAGTCGGGATTTCACCCTTAAACAGCGGTGTATCAACATTCATGACAAGCTCGCCCTGTTCGTTTTTGAAGTTATTAACATACAAAATCAAATCGGCATTTTCAACGCTGCTGACAATGCAACCTGTCGTTTCAATCTGGGAACTAACCGATTTTTTTACGGAAATATCTTCATAATTTGATATCAGATTGACGTTGTCTGCTCTTGTAAACACGGGTGCTATTTTCAGCGGTATTTCCGTATAAGTCCTTGCAAGAAGTGTCAAAGGAATTTCGTCCGCGCCTGTTTTGACAAAAACATTTTTTCTTTTTTCAGCCTCAAAATTGAGATAATTTGCTTCTTTTACGTTTAAACCGAATTGTGCGCAATCATCTTTTGCATAAATAAGTGTGTCAATTAATCCGTCGTCATATAATTCAAGATATAGTTTATTTACCTCAAAATTTCTTACTCTTGTTGAAAGCCAGTCTGTCAGAATATCTTTCGGGATTTCTAATGATAAATTTTTAACTTTTTGTTTTGCCAGAGGGTTGCCCTCTGCTTCCATTCTGTGAAGATTGTATGAATATGCAAATATTTTTTCTCCCCATTCTGACCAATATGGTTTTTCTTCTTCATTTACATTGTTGTTGGAAATTCTCATAATACTTGAAAAAACAAATGTTTTGCACCGCTTTTTCAGCAAAATGTTCCTTAATTTTAAAACGCGTTGTTCAAGAATTTCAAACGATTCTTCGCTTCTTCTTGACGGAATAAGCCCCCCGTATATGAGAGTATCTGCCGAAATTATCAGATAATCAATATCCTCTAAATCCTCTAACCAGTCGAATAATGCCTGTGTATCGGCATTCTTTTCAAGCGAACCCAAAAATTTTTTGTCGGGCAGCAAGAGAATCGTATTTCTGTCTATATTTGCGTTCATTTTTGGAAGCTGACAGCAAACTGGTCTGTTATCTATCGGTATAAGTCCTATTTTCTTCATTTGTTTATTCCTTAAATATTTTCTCTGATGTCGTTCAGCATTGCTAAAAATTCCTGCTGCAAAAATTTGGGACGAATAATTTTACAGTTTTCGCCGTATTTTAATAATCTTTTCAGCAATTCTTCTTTGTTATAGTCTGTTGCAACTATCGTTTTTACTTTTTCGTTATAACTTTCAATTCTTTCATTATCACGGAGTCTGTAATTTTCAATAAGTCTGTTATAAACCTCAAAAACTGCAGCCTGTTTCATTGTCACTTGGCTTGCTCTTGCGGGCAAAATCTCTATTTTGGTAATTAAATCCGTCAGAATTTTTTTAAATTCCATTGTTTTAATATTGTATACTGTCATATATATTTTGCCGTTTGACAGGTCAATTTTCTTGGGTTCACAGATAAAAGAGTCATTTTTATATGTTATTTTTAATTTTTGCCCGCAGTCTAAATAATTTTCATAATGTTCTATTTTTTTCTGTATGTCAGAAATGAAATAATTTTTCTCCTGAAAATTGTTCAGGATTTTTTCAAATGATTGTTTTTCTTTATCGTCTAATGAATTTTTAATTTTTTCCGCAAAATTTATAAAAGTTTCAGTTTCCTTATCGGAACAGGTAAATTTGATGTTATCAAAGATTACCTGTAATATATGTAAATCTTCTTCTCCTAATTCTGTTTTTTGAGGAAATGTACACAGTTTGTATTTTTTATCCTTTTTTATAACGGATAATCCTGTCTTTTCAATGGTTGAAATATATTTAAGATAAGTTTCCGGCATTATATCGGTGAATTGCGGAATGTTTTTTGAATTATCTTCATTGATATTTACATCGTTGTTTATCATATATTTTAATAATTCAAGAACTCTTATTCCTGTATCATTTATTTTTGTAGGTAAATTAGAACATTTCATTTTTATACCTTTCTGAAATTAACGATAATTTTTCTGACAACTTTTCTTTTGCTCTCTGAGGTTCCAAAAGGGTAAAATCTCTGCCGAAAGCAAGAAGCCTTTGGAAAAATTTGAACTCGTTGACTACGTTATAAGAAAGAACTATTTTATCATCTTCTTTCCTTAATACGGTTTCTTCCGGTTCACACAAAAATTCTTTTAATGACTCTCCTTTCAGTTCATAAACCGCGGTATAATTTTCTTTCGGAATTTTATAGCCGGTTTTTTTAATATCAATAATTGAAGTAATTTTTTCAATGTTAAAATAGCTGTATGAATTTCTTTTGAAATACCACGCCCAAATATATAATTTGCCCGAATCACAAAAAATCTTGTCGGGAATAATATTAATCTTGTTTATTTTTTTTGATGTGCTTGCGTAATTTATAATTACCTCTTTTTTGATAATATATTCATTTTCAATCACGGATATTATTTCCGGCTTGATTTTTGAAAAAGGTTTTTTGTATTTTAAAATGTCTTTCAATGTTCCGTCTTGTAAAATTCCGGAAATTTTATCATAAAAATTATTGAGTTTTAAAACGGTTTTCCAATCTCTTTGTTCCAAAATATTATTTCTGATTTTGATGAGTATTTGCAAATGCTCTTTTGTAAAATTAATTTTGAAAGGATGCGTTTCCAAAACATAACAGTAATTTGTTTTTGATGACGGTCTTTTAATGACGCATCCGACAGCTTTTAATGAGTTAATTGTTATTCTTAGTGCGTCTTTTGAGGCAGAGCGTTCGGTAACAGGGTCTTTTGCAAATTCTTTTATTATATCTTCCGAAGAACAGGGCGAAATTAAAAGCATTTCTAATAATTTTATGGCTCTGTATGCTGTAATACTTATTTTTGATGTTGAGGAGAGAAGTCTTAATTTATTCATTAATTTAAGTCCACCACACTTACACCATCCCCGCCTTCAGGGCTTTCTCCGGCTCTGAATTTTGCAACATAAGGCGAATTGCCCAGATAATCTCTTATTGCTTTTTTCAGAACTCCCGTTCCGTGACCGTGAATTATTTTGACATAAGGCATTCCCGAAGCACAGGCTTTATCAAGGTATTGCTCAACTTCGTACATTGCTTCTTCATACCTGTAACCCCTTAAGTCAAGTTCATAACTTATTTCCGGTTTCTTTAGTTCAATTTTCTTTTGTTCTTTTTTAGGTGCTGATTTGATAAGTTTTTTATTATATACGGCAAGTTTATCTGTCGAAACCGTGGTCTTAATACTTCCCATGAGAACATCTGCTTTTTTCCCGTTTATTGAAATAATTTCAGCCTCCTGATTTAAATTTTTGATTATCACTTTATCTCCGCTTTTTATTTCATCAAGGTTTATATTCTGATATTCATCCTGCAAAAGTTCTTCTTCTTTTTCAAGTTGCTCTTGTGCTTTTTTCCTTATCAGCGAACTTTTCCTTATTGCGTTCATTGTGTTGCTTCGGGTTTCATTTTCCCGAAGTTTTTTAAGTATTTCTTTTATTTCCCCGCTGAAATCGTCTGTAATTTTTTGATTTCTGCGTTTGAACTCCTGAACAATTTTTTTCTTTTCCTTTTTTAGTTCTTCAAGCTGCGTGTTTAGTTTATCTTTAAGATTTTCGGCTTCTTTTGCGTCCTCTCTTGCTTTTTCTGAATTTTTTTCGGCTTCGTCCCAAAGATTTTCCATTTTGGATAATTTTTCGGTATTTTTGTCGGTAGTGTCAGAATATATCCTGTTTGCCTCGGTAATTATATCTTTGTCAAGTCCTAAATTTTCAGCAATTGTAATTGCATTGCTGCATCCCGATACTCCCTGAGTAAATTTGTAAGTCGGTTTAAGTGTGTCAAAATCAAACCTTACGCTTGCATTTTCAAAACCCTCTTCATTAATTCCCAGGGCTTTTAAATCACTGTAATGAGTTGTTATTACAGAACATGCGCCTTTTCTGACAATACTTTTCAGAATGGCTTTTGCAATGGCTGCACCCTCTGACGGGTCTGTTCCCGAGCATATTTCATCAACAAGAATTAATGTATCTTTATCTGCATTATTCGTCATTTCAATGAGATTTTTAATGTGAGATGAAAACGTTGAAAGACTTTGAATAATATTTTGTGAATCTCCTATATCGGCATAAACTTTTTTGAACGGATAAATAACCGCCCTCATACATGGAAGATGCAGACCTGCTCTCGCCATAAGAACAAATAATCCTATTGTTTTCAGAATTACTGTTTTGCCGCCAGTATTAGAACCCGTAATAATTGTACATTTGTTTTTTGAACTCAGCGAAAAATCGTTCGGAATTACTTTGTCGCACACTTCTGACAAAACAGGGTTTTTCATTTCAATGAGTTCCATAACGGGAGTGTCTGATAATTCTGCTGGAGAAGAATCAAATTTGTGAGAATATTTTGCTTTTGCAAAAATAAAATCTGTTTCAGCAAGAATATTGTGTGTTTCTATAATTTCTTTATGGTTTTTTCCTATTTCTTCTGAAAAAACTCTCAAAATTCTCTCAACTTCGGAATTAATGAGAATTTCCGTTTCTCTTTCCCTGTTATGGAGCTCTGTAAGCTCTTTGGGTTCTATAAAAAAAGTCTGACCGGATGCTGAAACGTCATGCACAATGCCCTCAATTTTGTTTTTTGCCTCCGCTCTTACCTGAAAAACAGTTCTTCCGTCACGGCTCGTATAAACCGTGTCCCGAAGTTCATTTGTAAAATCAGGCGTTGCAAGAAGCTTTACAACTGTTGATTTTATGTTTGCTTTGATATCTTCAAGGGAATTGTATAATCTTTTTAATTCTGCCGAAGCATTCTTTTTTATCTTTCTTTCACTGTCAAAAGTTTCAGATATCTTGTCCTCAAGTTCCTTAAAAACAGTGATATGAGATACTTTTTCCAAAAGATTAGGTGTGTTTTCGGAATTTTTTTCAATAAAACTTTTCGTGAGCCTTGAAAATCTTAAAATATTTGCAATATCTAAAATTTCATCTCCTGAAAGTTTCAGATGTTTCCCCGCGTCAAGAATGGTTGACGTCATGTCCTCAAAATGTTCTATCGGTAATTTCAGATTTAAATTGTAAAGATATCTTGCCTCTGTTGTTAGTTCTGTTTTGTACTTTATAGCCTCAAAATCATTTTCAGGCAGCAGGTTTAAACAGAGCATTCTTGCGGGTGAACTGATTGCAAATTTGCTCAGGTATTGCACTACTTTGTCAAATTCCATTGTTTCAAGAACAGATTTCATAAATAAATTATATGACAAAAGGGAAAGAAATCCTGATTATTTTAAAAATTTTTTCGTTAAAAACCTTAACATTTTTTTGTTCGGTTCAAATGCGTGTTAATATAATAGAGTTATGAAGAAAATCATGCTCACTTATGCACCCGGTGATTTATCGGCGAAAATAAAAAACAGATACAAATACCGCTTTGAGGATGTTGTTCCCTTAACTATGCGTGCATGTAACGATTTGGGATATATGGCTGCGGCTCTGAAACAATGCGGGCATGAAGTCTTTTTAAGAGATTACAAAATTGAAAAAGCAACTGCACTTGATTTTCTTGATGATATTTTGACTTTTAATCCCGATGTCATTGTAATTTCTACTTCAAATATAAATTTGGTTGAAGATTTGAAAATTATCAGAATGATTAAATCTTCAAATCCGGAAATAACAATAATTTTGAAGAGCGAATTGTTCTTTAACCCGTCAGATGAAATATTGAATAATCTGCCGATGTCGGGAGTTGATTATGCAATCGGCTCTGATGCCGCTTTTGTGCTTCCGAAACTGATTGATGCCCACTTTGCAAATTCCGGCGAGGTTTCAGATATTCCGTTCATTATAATTTTTAAAAACGGTCAGGCATACAAAAATAATTTTGATGCACAGGGCGGAGATATAAATTCATTGCCATTGCCCGACAGAAGTTTAATGAAAAATGAGTATTATTACAGACCTGATAATAAAGAGGTAATAGCAACAATTATAACGGGAAAAGGCTGCAATTCGGACTACTTGCATTGCGGAGAAGCGCAGCTTGCAGGTTTGAGAATAAGAACTCCCGAAAACGTAATAGAAGAAATTCTTGACTGCTATAAAAATTACGGAATAAGAAATTTCTTCTTTCCGTCCGATACATTTTCAAATGATGAAAAATGGATTGAACGGCTATGTGATTTGATGAAAGAAAATAACATTACTCAGGATATAGACTGGATTGCCGTTGTAAATCCAGCAAAATTTACTGAATATATGGCATCACAAATGAAGTCGGCAGGCTGTTCAATGCTTATTATAAGATTTGAAGCAGGCAGTGAAGAGTCGTTAATGCGTTCAAAATGCGGATTTTCGGCAGATGAATGCTATAATACCGCAGAAATAGCACAAAAAACGAAATTAAAAATATTCGGTCTTTTCACTATGGGTTTCCCATGGGAAGAAGAAAGCCATATCATTGAAACAAGAAATATGATAAATAAAATTTGTCCGGATTATTTATCATTGTCTTTCCCTGTTCCTTTTCCCGGGTCGGAGATAGAAAAAATATACAGACAGGATAATATTTTAAAAGATGATTTGGTCGCAAATAATGTGATTAAAATTCCTGCTCTCGGTACAAAATTTATATCTCATAAAGTGCTTAAAGGACTGAGAAGAAGTATTTTGCTGAGATATTATCTGAATCCCAAACTGCTGCTCAAAAAACTGAAGGAAATTTCAAAAAATCCTTCCGAGTTTATGAATTATATTAAATCGGCGAGAGATGTAGTTAAAAAAAGATAATGCAGAATTTTAACGCCCCCTGAATAAGTGATTTCAAGGGGTTTATTATTTTTTATTTTATTGGAATACCACCAATGTAGGATATTGTGAGTATTTCAGTAAAATTATTCATAAATTTATATGATTTTATTTCGGAGTTGAACCTTTAAAATACAACTATACTCCTTAGAAAAGACAATACACATATCCCTAATTTACAGCCGTAATTTGTTTTACGGCTTTTTATTTTGAATACACCCCAAATGCAGAGAGTTTCTTCCGTACTTGTTTTCTATTTTGTCTATAATGTTTGAGATTTTCTCTGCTTTTTCGTTTTTACCAAACAGAGATAATTGTTTTATTTCCGTGTCCTGAAGTCTGAACAGTCCCACTCCCGATGAACGGTAAATGGTTTCGGGGTTGTACGCTTCTTCAAAAAGTTCAAGAATTTTTTTATTTAAAAAATATTCCGAATTTGAAATGCTTTCCAAAACTTTTGTATTGTAAAAGACTTTAAAATCTTTTGTTCTGAGCATTAGCCCCACAATACCTGCCGAAAGATTGTATCTTCTCATTTTTTTGCAGGCATTGTGAAGATGAAGAAGAACAGACTCTTTTAAGAATTCTTTGTTGTTCGTGAAACCTCTGAAAGAAGAGGTCTTTTGAATTGACTTGGGTTTTTCTTCATATGCTTTGACAGGAAGTGAGTCAAAGCCCTCAAGTCCTAATCTTAATTCCACACCTCTTACACCAAAATGAAACCTGAAAAAGTCAGAATGCTTATTTAAAATATCAGATGCGGTAAACAGACCGAAACTGCGCAATTTTCTTGCCGTGTTTTTGCCGACGCCCCAAATCTTTTCAACGGGATAATTCCTTAAAACAATTTCAAGATTTTCATTTGGTAAAAATTTGTAAAAAGACGTCTTTTTTGCAATATCAACCGCAATTTTGCACAAAATTTTGGAGTTGGCAATTCCGACGGAAACAGGAATACCTGTCTCCTTTAAAATTCTTTCGTGCAAATTTTTCGCAATTTGCTCAAAATCCATGTCGTACAGCCTGTCAAAATCAGTAACATCCATAAATGCTTCATCAATCGAATAAACTTCGACCGATGGTGAAAAATCACTGAAGATTTTTCTTACCCGCTTTGAAATATTAATGTAAAAAGACATGTCTGAGGATAAATAAACAGCATGGGGAAATTCTTTCTTTGCCATAAATAAAGGTATTCCCATTCCAATTCCCGCTTGTTTTGCCTCGTTTGAGCGGGAAATGACACAGCCGTCACAATTGCTCAGAACACAAACCGGTTTGCCTTTTAAAGACGGGTTTTTTAAAAGTTCACAGGAAACAAAAAAATTATTACAATCTGCAAGTGCAATCATTTGAGATTCCTTTTAAAGGAAGAGGGGCGTGTTGGGGAAACGCCCCGGGTGATACTAAAATTTTCTTACAATTCCTTTTACAACCCCGAATATTTCAAGGGATTCTTTCGGCTTCATAACGGGATAATTTTTGTTTGCGGGTTCAAGCCATATTTCTTTTCCGTTGTTTCTGTAATATTTTAAAGTGTAACCGCCGTCTATAAAACCCAAAACGATATCACCGTTTTTTGCATATTTTTCTTTTCTGATTATTACCGTATCATCTTCAAAAATTCCAGCATCGACCATAGAATCTCCCCTTACCGTGAATAAAAATGTAGAGGGATTGTCAATATCAAACTGCTTATCAAGAGAAACTCTTTCTTCAATTCCGTCCTCTCCGACCGATGTGAACCCCGCCCGTACCTGTGATGTAAACCTGACTGCGCCGAAAAGCTCTTTATTTATCCAAAATCTTTTGTCCTCCTCAATAATAAGATTTTCTTCTTTCAGTTTTTTGAAATACTGCCAGACGGAATTTTTGTGTCTAAACCCGAATTTTTGTGCAATTTTATCAAAACTCGGCAAAATTTCTTTTCCGTAAGTTTCTTTGAGTTTATTAAAAAAATCTTTTTGTTTTTCGGTAAGCATATTTTTATTATAGACATTTGTCTATAAAATGTCAAGTGTAAAAATTTTTAATAAATAAGAATAGAAGCAGGCGTATGTTTAAAATTGGCATGCTTTATGTTATAATTACGTTATGGATAATTTTGCTTTGAGAACCAAATACGGATTTACACTTGCGGAAGTTCTGATAACCCTTGTTATTGTTGGCGTGGTCGCTGCCATGACTATTCCGACAGTAATTAATAATACAAAAAAACAAGAGTATGTTTCAAAATTAAAAAAGGCTTATTCAACCCTATCTCAGGCAACTAACCTGATTATTGCCGAAGAGGGTACTCCAAAAGGTTCGGTCGGTGGTTGGGCATATTCAACGGAAAATTTATTCAGACTTTATAAAAATAAATTAGCTCTTTCAAAAGATTGCGGTACTAATTCTGGTTGTTTTCAGCAAGTGAATGAAACAGGACCTAAATATTTGCATGGCCGAAGCCACGAACCTATAAATTTCAATACAAACAGTAATTTCCCTTATTACAGATTAATTTTGTCTGATGGTGCGCAAGTTGCTTTTATTGCATCGGGTGCAGCTTATAGTTCCTGTACTGCAACAAAAGCGGGTGTTAATAATGTTTGTGTAGAAATTACGGTTGATATTAACGGAGAAAAATCTCCAAATCAATGGGGCAGAGATTGGTTTAGGTTTTTGGTGACAGAAGACGGACTTAAGCCTGCCGGAAATGATAATAATAGCGCGGATTGTAGTAGCAACAACAACGGACAATCTTGTGCGGCACGTGTTCTGAAAGAAAATGCAATTAATTATTAAAGAGATTATTTGCTGAGGTATTTTTTAAAATCTTTTTTTATGACTTTATACCCGCAGCCGTCAGGCATTTCTCCGTATATTGCAAGTTTTTTTGCGGGGTAGTTTCGGCACATGAGAGGGCGTTTGTCATAAACTTCACACAATCCGTTTGTTCCGAGGTATTTACACCCGAAGATAATATTTCCGGACTCGTCTTTTCCTTTTATGTAAAATCTTCTGTATGAGGGAAAAATAAGCTGCATGAATTTAAATTCTTTTTCGGAATACATGTATGCCGAATAAATTGTATCACAGCATTTACCGCATTTTTTGCATTCTCCCTTTATTTCGTATGTTTGTTTCTGTGGTACGAAATATGATAAAAACTCCCACCAGCATGATTTTATAAAATCTTTAATCATTTTGCCTTTAATTCTTTATCTGATAAAATTACATTGCTGTACACATTAATAATATAATATAAATTTTAAGGATATAAAATGAGCAGAAAGAGTAAATCTTCAAATCCACTTGTA
>Ga0265299_10002641_pt1 | contig 18114 bp, 17 predicted proteins | sample AusTroGonzalo_MG_4_FD_193485 | JGI IMG/M metagenome (GOLD analysis project Ga0265299, IMG submission 193485) | Bovine rumen microbial communities from tropical cattle in Woodstock, Queensland, Australia - Gonzalo_02 | ecosystem: Host-associated > Mammals > Digestive system > Stomach > Rumen ... | reverse complement strand
ACGAGTTGGTCGAGCTGATGGGCAGTGAGGCCTCCGACATCAATGTCAAGGGCAATCCGGCCGTCGTGCTGGTCGCCGGTCTGAACGGTTCCGGTAAGACCACTTTCTGCGGCAAGCTGGCCCTCAACCTGAAGAGCAAGCGCGGCATGAAAGTGCTGGTGGCTGCCTGCGACACCTTCCGTCCGGCCGCCATCGAGCAGTTGAAGACGCTCTGCGCACAGATCCAGGTGGACTGCTATTCGGAAGACGGCGTCAAGGACCCGATCCAGATTGCGCAGAATGCCATCAAGAAAGCCAAGGCCGAAGGCTACTCCGTGGTCATCATCGATACCGCCGGCCGTCTGGCCGTGGACCAGGAGCTCATGGACGAGATTTCTGCCCTGCACAAGGCGGTCAACCCGACGGAGACGCTCTTCGTGGTGGATGCCATGACCGGTCAGGACGCTGTCGAGACGGCGAAGACTTTCAACGAGTACCTCGACTTCGACGGCGTGGTGCTTACCAAGATGGACGGTGACACCCGCGGTGGTGCGGCGCTCTCGATCAAGGCCGTCGTGGGCAAGCCCATCAAATTCGTCTCTTCGGGCGAGAAGATGGAGGCGCTCGACGTATTCTATCCGAAGCGTATCGCCGACCGCATCCTGGGCATGGGCGACGTGGTCACGCTCGTCGAGAAGGCGCAGGAGCAGTTCGATGAGGAAGAGGCCCGCAAGCTGCACAAGAAGATTGCCCGCGACCAGTTCACGCTGCAGGATTTCTACGACCAGATCCAGCAGATCAAGAAGATGGGCAACATCAAGGACTTGGCTTCGATGATTCCGGGCGTCGGCAAGGCGCTGCGCGACGTGGACATCGACAACGACTCCTTCAAGCAGACGGAGGCTATCATCCTGTCGATGACGCCTTTCGAGCGGGAAAATCCGACCTATCTCAACGGCAGTCGCCGCAAGCGCGTGGCCGCCGGCAGCGGCACGACCATCGCCGACGTGAACCGCCTTCTCAAGCAGTTCGAAAGCACCCGCTCCGTCATGAAGAAGATGACGACCACCAACCCGATGGCCGCCCGCCTCATGAAAAAGAAGAAGCGCCGCTAAAGCTGATCGTTGCGGTAAGGATATTGACTGCGCAGTTGTTCGAAACGTTCCGGATGGCTGCGCAGTTTTGCGTCGTCTGCGAGGATGTCGTAGGGGTCCTGGGGAAGGGTGACGCCGGTGACGGAGAAGGTTTTCAGTTCGTCGATGTTGAAGGTTTCGCCGAGGGCGCGGACGACGGCGGTAGTGCCATTCATTTTGCCCTGGATGGAGTAGCCGGCGATGTGGGGCGTGGCGATATCGGCGGCGGCAAGCAAATCCAGGTTGATATCCGGTTCGTTTTTCCAGACGTCAAGGACCAGTCTGTCCAGTTTCGGGCGGGCGGCCAGCAAGGCGGCTTCGTCGACGACTTCGCCGCGGGAGGCGTTGATGAAACTGGCGCCGGGCTTCATGGCGGCGAAAAAAGCGGCATTGGCAAAGTCGCGGTTCTCGGGCCATAAAGGAATATGCAGCGTTACAACATCGGCTTGCGCGAGCAACTCGGGCAGCGGCGTGAAACCGGCGGGGCCTTCGACGGCTTCGCGCGGCGGATCGTTCAGGAGGACGCGCATGCTGAGGTGTCGGCCCGCTTCCACTACCAGCCTTCCTACATGCCCTACCCCGATAACGCCAAGCGTAGCGCCGGGAATGTCGAGGCCAAGCGTTTGCAGGGCGACGCGGACGTACTGGGCAACAGCAGCGGCATTGCAGCCAGGGGCACTGGCAACTGTGATTCCGCGGGAGTCACAGTAATCCCTGTCGATGTGATCGGTGCCGATGGTCGCCGTAGCCACCAGGCGGACGGCGGAGCCGTCGAGCAGAGCGGCGTCACAGCGCGTACGCGTGCGGACCAGCAACGCGACGGCATCGCGCACGTCGGCCGGGCCGATGGCCTTGCCCGGCAAGGCCCGGACCTCGAACCACGGGTCCAACACCCCTTCCAGGAAGGGAATGTCACGGTCTGCTACCAAGACAGGACGTTGCATCTCCTACGTCAATTTGATCTGTTGGATATACCCATTTCCCAACTGCTTGTTCAGTTGGGTCCGGATCTCTTCGAGCTGGAACTGCAGATGAGCCCGGACGACGGAAGACTTCATCTTGCAGGAAAGCACACCCTCGCGAAACGAGCGGCGGGAAGTATATTCGCCCAGCCGCAGCTGGCCGATGGTCAGGGCATCCCACATCCCATAGATACGGGCCTGCAGCAGCCCCTCGCCCAGATTGGATTCCTGCACGTACGCGGCGATCGCCTCCCCGATGCTCTTGGTCTTCTCGCGTTTCATTCGGCCGTGATCCTCCCTGCTTCCACATGATAGCTGCGGACATCGGCATCGATGCCGCGCGAGACACTTTCGAGCCGGACCTTGTTGCTGTCCGTCAGGAAGATCTGGCCGAAATCCAGGGCCGAAACCAGCTTCAACAGATTCTCCACCCGCTGCATGTCGAGCTTGTCGAACACGTCGTCCAGCAGCAGGATAGGCGTCTGCCCGCAACTCTCCTGGACAAAACGGAACTGCGCCATCTTCATGGCCAGCAGGAAACTCTTCTGCTGCCCCTGTGAGCCGCAGCGCCGCAAGGGATGGCCGTCGATCCGGAACAGCAGGTCGTCGCGCTGGATGCCCGCCGTTGTATAGCGCAGCACGCGCTCCTTCTCCGCCTCCCGGGCGAAGACTTCTTCGAGCGTATTGTCATCCAAATCAGAGCGATACGCCACATCCACCGCTTCGCGTCCCTCCGACAACTGGGCGTAAAAACCCTGGATGAGCGGACGCAGCCGGTCGCAGAGATTCTTGCGGGCGGCATGCACATATTCGGCATGGGGCACCATGCGTTCGGAAATCGTGTCAAGCAAGGCCGGCGCAGCCAATTCGGCCTTGAGCAGCTTGTTGCGCTGCATCAGCAACTGGTTGTAGGCCTGGATGTGCTGCAGATAGGGTCGGTCGATCTGCGAGAGGATGAAATTGAGATATTTCCGCCGCTCCTCCCCCGAATCATTGATCAGTGCGCTGTCAAAAGGCGACACCATCACGATGGGCAGCAGCCCGATGTGGTCGGAAAAACGTGAATAATTTTTCGCGCCGCGCCGGAACACTTTCTCTCCGCCCTTGTGTACGGAAGCCGCAATTTTCTCTTCCGTGCCGCCCTCCATCTGGTAGAAACCGCAAAGCGTGGCCTCCTCAGCGCCGTAAGCATAGACGTACTGGTCAGACGACGAAAAATAGCTCTTGGTCATCGACAGATAGTACACCGCATCGAGCAGATTGGTCTTCCCGGCGCCGTTGCTGCCGTAGATATAGTTGACTTTCGGCGAGAAACTGACGTCCGCTCCGGCGATATTCTTGAAATCGTGCAGGATGATTCTGTTTAAAAACATGTTAAAATCTTCTGCACAAATATACAAATTAATATTGGCGTTTCCCATTTTTGTTGTAAATTTGCGGATTGTGTATCATACCGCAAAAATGCTCTCAGAAAGCTTTTTGAGCGGGTTTTAACGAAACAAAATACAAAAACAATAAAAAGTAAAATGGCACAGAACAAACAACCTGAAGTTCAGCAGGAGCAGGTCGCAACGACTGTCTCCGGTGTTGAAGATTTTTTCAAGAAAAACCAGAAATGGATTGAGTGGGCGCTCATCGCCCTGGTGGTAATTATTTTCGGCATTTTCGCCTACAACCGCTGGGTCGTGACCCCGGCCCGCCAGGAAGCGCAGGAACAGATGTATCAGGCAGAGCAGAACTTCCGCAACAAAGATTTCGAGACCGCCCTCAACGGTGACGGCAACGTCCTCGGTTTCAAGGACATCATTGACAACTACGGGAGCCGCGCCGGCAAGAGCGCCAAACTCTACGCAGGCCTCTGCAACCTGCAGCTCGGCAACTACGAAGAAGCCATCTCCTACCTGAAGGGCTACAAGACCAAGGACAAGATCATGCTGGGCCGCGCTTGGTGCGCAATGGGCGATGCCTATTCCAACCTGCAGGACTACACCAACGCCCTGAATTGGTACAAGAAAGCCGCCGCTCTCGAAGACAACGCCTATGCAGCTGAGTATCTCTTCAAGGCCGGCCTCGTCTCCGAGGAACTTGGCGACAAGGATGGCGCCCTGAAACTCTACAAGGAAATCGAGACCAAGTATCCCCAGACCGTCGAAGGATACGACATCCAGAAATATATCTCCCGCATTGAAAACCAGAAATAATCCGGACCATGGGAAGAGCCTTTGAATTCCGCAAGGAAAGAAAATTCAAACGTTGGGGCCATATGGCCAAAACGTTCACCAAGATCGGCAAAGAGATCACCATCGCCGTCAAGAACGGCGGACCTGACGTAACCGGCAACCCGCGCCTCCGCGCCCTCCTGCAGACCGCACGCAGTGAGAACATGCCGAAGGAAAACATCGAACGCGCCATCAAGAAGGCCACCGACAAGGACCAGGCCGATTACAAGGAAGTCGTGTACGAGGGCTACGGCCCCCACGGCGTGGCCATCCTCGTGGAGACCGCTACCGACAACACCAACCGCACCGTGGCCAACGTCCGCAGCTACTTCAACAAGTTCGGCGGCAACCTCGGTACATCGGGCAGCGTGGCCTTCATGTTCGACCACAAATGCGTGTTCAAGATCAAGAACAGCCCTGACATCGACGTTGAAGAACTCGAACTCGAGCTCATCGACTACGGCGCCGACGAAGTCTTCGTCGACGAATTCGAGAACAAGGACGGCGACATCGAAGAGGTCATTACCATCTACGGTGAATACACCGCCTTCAACAACATCCAGAAATACATCGAAGACAAAGGCTACGAACTCGTTTCGGCCGGCTTCGACCGCTTCCCCAACGGCGAGATGAAACACCTCACCGCCGAAGAACGCGTCGAACTCGACAAACTCCTCGAGAAACTCGAAGAAGACGACGACGTGCAGAACGTCTTCCACAACCTGGCAGAAGAATAATTTAAATTAATACCCTATATTATGAATCTCACACACATTGAACACCTCGGAATCGCGGTTAAATCGCTGGAAGAGGCCATTCCTTATTATGAAAACGTACTTGGTCTGAAATGCTACGCCATCGAAGAAGTAGCTGACCAGAAAGTGAAGACCGCTTTCTTCAAGATCGGCCAGACCAAACTCGAACTCCTCGAGCCCACCAGCCCGGAGAGCACCATCGCCGCTTTCATCGAGAAACGCGGTGAAGGCATCCACCACCTTGCTTTCGCAACCGACGACGTGGCCGCCTGCCTCGCTGAAGCAGAAGAAAAAGGTGTCCGCCTGATCGACAAGGCCCCGCGCCCGGGTGCCGAGCAGATGATGATCGCCTTCGTCCACCCGAAGTCCACCAAGGGTGTGCTCACCGAATTCTGCATGAAGAAGCCCCAGGAATAATCCGAATCCGAACACAAACCAAAGCATACTATAATGAGTCAGCAACTCGAAAAAGTAAAAGAGCTTATCGAACTCAGGGAGAAAGCTCGCATGGGCGGCGGCCAGAAAGGTATTGACAGCCAGCACGCCAAAGGAAAATACACCGCACGCGAACGCATCAACATGCTTCTCGACGAAGGCAGCTTCGAGGAATTTGACATGTTCATGACGCACCGCTGCCACAACTTCGGCATGGAGAAGAAGACCTACCTCGGTGACGGCGTGGTGACCGGCTACGGTACGATCGCCGGCCGTCTCGTCTATGTCTTTGCACAGGACTTCACCGTGATCGGCGGCTCGCTCTCCGAGACCCTCGCCCAGAAGATCTGCAAGGTCATGGACATGGCCATGAAGAACGGTGCCCCGTGCATCGGCCTGAATGACTCGGGCGGCGCCCGTATCCAGGAAGGTGTCAACGCACTGGCAGGCTACTCCGAAATCTTCGAGCGCAACATCCTCGCTTCGGGTGTGATTCCGCAGATCTCCGCGATCCTCGGCCCTTGCGCCGGCGGTGCCGTGTACTCCCCCGCCCTCACCGACTTCATCATCATGTCGGAAGGCACTTCCTACATGTTCCTGACCGGTCCGGCCGTCGTCAAGCAGGTGCTTGGCGAGAACGTGACGCAGGAGGAACTCGGCGGCGCCAACGTCCATGCCACCAAGAGCGGCGTGGCCCAGTTCAAGGCCGCCACGGAAGAAGAAGCCATCGCTACCATCCGTGAACTGATGAGCTATCTTCCGCAGAACAACATGGAGGAACCCCCGTATGTGCCGACCGAGGACCCGATCGACCGCAAGGAGGACTCCCTCAACGAGATCATCCCCGACAGCCCGAACGCACCGTACGACATGTACGAGGTGATCGGCGCCATCGTCGACGACGGCAAGTTCCTCGAAGTCCACAAGGACTATGCGAAGAACCTCATCGTCGGCTTCGCCCGCTTCGGCGGTACGGCCGTCGGAATCGTGGCCAACCAGCCGAAATACCTGGCCGGCGTGCTCGATATCAACTCTTCCCGCAAGGGCGCCCGTTTCGTCCGCTTCTGCGATGCCTTCAACATTCCTGTTGTGACGCTCGTCGACGTGCCGGGCTTCCTCCCGGGCACCCAGCAGGAATACGGCGGCATCATCGTCCATGGCGCGAAACTCCTCTATGCATACGGCGAAGCCACCATTCCGAAGGTGACCATCACGCTCCGCAAGTCCTACGGCGGTTCCCACATCGTGATGAGCTGCAAGCAGCTGCGTGGTGACATCAACTACGCATGGCCGACCGCCAACATCGCCGTGATGGGCGCCGAAGGTGCCGTAGCCGTGCTCTATGCCAAGGAAATCAAAGCCGAAGAGGATCCCGCCAAGCAGAAAGAGCTTTCCGAGGCCAAGAAGAAGGAATACAACGACCTCTTCTGCAACCCGTACAATGCTGCGAAGTACGGTTACATCGACGATGTGATCGAACCGCGCAACACCCGTTTCCGCATCATCCGCGCCCTCGAGCAGCTCTCCACCAAGAAGCTGTCGAACCCGGCCAAGAAACACGACAACCTGCCTCTCTAATCAAACCCGCAACGTATGAAACACCTCAAATTGTTTTTGGCGGTTGTCGGTTTGACCCTGTGCTTCACGGCAGGAGCGCAGAGCCAGGACGCCATGCGTCTGAACGAGTACCTGGTCATCAATACCGATGACTTCCAGGATGACTTCGGACAGCAGAACGCCTGGTTCGAGCTCTTCAACTCCTCCTACGGCACGGTGGACATCGCAGGATGTTTCCTGTCCGACGACCCCAACAACCTGAAGAAATATGCCATTCCTGGCGGTGACATCATGACCAAGGTCAAGCCCCGCCAGCACGTCCTTTTCTGGGCGGACAACCAGCCGTACCGCGGCACGTTCCATGTCGCCTTCGACCTGGCCAACGCCAAGGAAATCATCTTCACCAAGGGTGACGGCAAGACCATCATCGACCGCATCCCCGTCAAGCACGACCTGGGCGAGAACGTCTCGTTCGGCCGTATCGAAGACGGTATCGGGTCTGTAGATGGCTCCGGCGAAGGCTGGACCGTTCAGGAACGTACTTCTCCGAGCACCAACAACGCCTTGATCGACAAGGCTGCGAAACCCGATCGCATGAAAGCCATCGACCCGTATGGCTGGATCCTGGCCCTGACGGCCATGTCGGTGGTGTTCGCCGCCCTCATCATCCTTTACTTCATCTTCAAGGCCATCGGCAACGCCAACATCAAAGCCGGCAAGAAGCGCTCCGCTGCTGCTGCCGGTACTGAAGTAGCGAAATCGGCCTATGGTGAAGTTCCCGGTGAGGTCTATGCTGCCATCGCGACGGCCATGCACCTGTATCAGGAAGATGACGAGAACCACGATGAAGAGAGCTTTGTCGTGACGCTCCATCACACCGACCGCACCTACTCGCCGTGGAGCTCGAAGATCTACACGCTCCGCCAGACCCCGTCCGTCAACAAAAGAAGATAAACTCCTAACCAGAAAAGACAATGAAAGAATATAAAATCAAGATCAACGGTAACGACTACAACGTTACCATCGACGAGGTGGAGGGCAATGCAGCCAAGGTCGAAGTAAACGGCACTCCGTACAACGTCGAATTCGAGAAACCGCTCTCGAAGAAGCCCAAGACCATCAGCGTGGTCAACAAGCCCGCCGCCGCTCCGTCGGCCGGTCCGGCTCCCGCCAGCAAGCCCGCTGCAGCTCCCGCTGCCGCCGCAGGCGGTTCCACGGTCAACTCCCCGCTGCCGGGCGTCGTGCTCGAAGTCAAGGTCAAAGACGGCGACAAGGTAACCAAGGGACAGGTCATCATGGTTCTTGAGGCCATGAAGATGGAGAACTCCATCGAGGCTCCTTGCGAAGGTACCATCACGATCAAGGCCCAGAAGGGCGACTCCGTCCTTGAAGGCGCTCCGTTAGCAGTCATCGCATAGTACGCTTATGGAACACATTATTGAAAACCTGAAACAGTTCTGGCAGTTCACCGGCTTCGCGAACTTCGAGATCGGGTACCTCATCATGATCATCATCGGGTGCCTGTTCATCTTCCTCGCCATCAAGTACGAGTGGGAGCCGATGCTGCTGGTCCCGATCGGATTCGGTATCCTGATCGGCAACATTCCGCTGTTCGCCGGCCTGAATGTCGGTGTATATGAAGAGGGGTCGGTGCTCAACATCCTGTACCAGGGCGTGCAACGCGGCTTTTATCCGCCGCTCATCTTCCTGGGCATCGGTGCCATGACAGACTTCTCAGCCTTGATCGCCAACCCGAAACTGCTGCTGATCGGCGCTGCTGCCCAGTTCGGTATCTTCGGTGCCTACGCCATCTCGCTGGCGCTGGGCTTTGATGCCGCACAGGCTGGTGCCATCGGTATCATCGGTGGTGCTGACGGCCCGACGGCCATCTTCCTGTCGTCCCGCCTGGCTCCGACTTTGATGGGTGCCATCGCCGTGTCGGCCTACTCCTACATGGCCCTCGTGCCGGTGATCCAGCCGCCGATCATGCGTCTGCTCACCACCAAGAATGAGCGCCTGATCCGCATGAAACCGCCGCGTCCGGTGTCCCCTACCGAGAAGAAACTCTTCCCGATCATCGGCTTCCTGCTCACGGCCTTCATCGTGCCCTCGGGTATTCCGCTGCTTGGCATGCTGTTCTTCGGCAACCTCTTGAAAGAGAGTGGCGTGACCAAGCGTCTGGCCAACACGGCCAGCGGTCCGCTGGTGGACATCGTCACCATCCTGATCGGTGTCACCGTGGGTGCCTCGACGCAGGCCAGCCAGTTCCTGCGCTGGGAGTCGGTGAAGATTTTCATCATCGGCGCCTGCTCGTTCGTGATCGCCACCTTCGCCGGTGTGCTCTTCGTGAAGTTCTTCAACCTGTTCCTCAAGGAAGGCAACAAGATCAACCCGCTCATCGGCAACGCCGGTGTGTCGGCTGTGCCTGACGCCGCCCGCGTATCGAACAACGTCGGTCTGGAATACGACCCGAAGAACTACCTGCTCATGCACGCCATGGGCCCGAACGTGGCCGGTGTGATCGGCTCCGCCGTCGCCGCTGGTATGTTGCTGGGATTCCTTGGATAACTGGGGCTCTGCCCCAAACCCCGCGCCTCCCGGCCTTAGTATCTTGCTAATGCCGGGAGCCGTGCATTTATGAACTGGGGTTAGCAAGATACCGGCCTCCGGCGGTCCGCTGATGCGGACTTTTAAGCAAACCTCATTAATGCCCGGCTTTTGCCGGGTTTTTCTGTTTTTTTCTTATCTTTGTAAGAATCAATACAAGCTATGAAACATAGATTTTTCTATTCCGCATTCGTTATTGTCCTTTCATTCGTCATTATTTCATGCGGAACACAACAGAAAACAACTGCCAGTAGCGAAGGCCGTTCCCAGCGTCCCGACGATCCCAGCGGTTTCGTTGTCCTGACCGACGTCGTTCCCGACGTCCTCCTGGAAATACGCTACTATAGCACCTTCAACTTCGTTGGAACCCGTGTAGATGGTTATGAAGAGCCCATCGCGCTGATAACCCGCGAAGCCGCGCAGGCGCTCAAGGCCGTCAGCGACGAGGCCATGTCACTCGGCTACCGCCTCAAGATCTGGGATACCTATCGCCCACAGATGGCCGTCGACCACTTCTGCCGCTGGGGCGAAAACGTTTCCGACACCCTGACCAAGCGCTATTTCTACCCCTATCTCGACAAGGACGTGGTTTTTGACAAGGGCTACATCGCCCGCCGCAGCGGCCACTCCCGCGGCTCGGTCGCCGACCTGACGCTCGTCGACATGAAGACAGGCCGTGACATCGACATGGGCTACGGTTTCGATTGGTTCGGCGAAGAGTCGCACCCTGACTACAAAGGAATTACGGAGGAACAATTCAACAACCGCATGCTTCTGCGCAAGCTCATGCTCAAGCATGGCTTCCTCCCCATCGAAGAAGAATGGTGGCACTTCGTCCTCAAAGACGAACCCTACCCCAACACCTACTTCACCTTCCCCGTCAGGGATCTGAAGAAGAAATAGCAAGTGTACGCACTTAAGGTGCCTCACCTATCGTGTTTCGCAGATTACCCGCGCACACCCACCAATCCAGAAGGGGGTGTGCGCGAATCGGTTTCAGCGAATGGTATCTGGCGCTGATTACCTGCGCACACTTTGGCGAAATACGCAACAACTGGCGTGTAGCGGGGTCAGATGAGTTTTTCGAGCACTTTCTGGTCGGCGTCCGGGAAGGATTCGCGGACGTGGGCGATGAGCCGGGCGCGGGAGGCTTCGGGTGTGAGGGTAGTGGCGAGGGGGTCTGTGCGGGGGCTGGCCGTGGCGAGGGGCAGGATGGGGACAGCGAAGAGTTCGTCGGGCGTGGTGTTGGAGGCGCGCTGCCAGCCGTTGTAGCTCAGGTCGGGACCGCGGTAGACGCGTTCAAAATCGCCGATGACGGTCCAGGTGCCCATCTGGAGAAATTGGATGACGCTGTCCATCACGCTTTTCTTGATGGTCGGCGTGAGCATCGGGCGATAATGGGCGCCGAGTGATTTCAGTTGCGCTGGTGTTAGGCGTTGGGCGCAAATCGTTCGCAATTCCTTCATTTCCAGCGCTCCAGCCTCACGAATGGCATCCAGCGCCAACGGCGCGAGTACCTTCATCAGCTTTTCGCTTTGCGTCGTAGTCTTATAACGCTCGCCCAGGGCCATGCGCCAACGTGCCTGGCTTCGGCGCCAGTTCATCAGCTCGCGGTACCATTCCACCGTTGCAAAGGCTGCCTTGCCGCCCAGAAATTTTCCATAGGCAATGTCTCCTTCGCGGACCGCGTCGATTTTCCAGTCCCAAGGGCCGAGCACGGATTCATCGTCTTCGAAGATCCAGCAGCCCGGTGCCGTCAGTTCTTCGACCGACCAGCCGGGGACGCCGCAGCGAAAGAAGGGCAATATGCCAAAGCGACGAATCTCGGCAATCAGTGCTTCCGGAGAATCGATGGGGCGGCGCGCAGTCATCGGGCAATGGGCTGAGAGTCCATCGTCTTGAGGGTATGAAGGACGACGGGAACGGCAAAAACGAAAGAGCAGATGTCGGCCAGCGCCTGGGAAATCTCAATGCCTGTAAAGCCCCACAGCGCGTGTCCGATGAACAGGATGGGCAGGAAGAAGATGCCTTGGCGAGCCGAGGCCATAATGATGGCGGGGATGGTCTTCCGTATGTTCTGCAAATACATATTGGCCAGCACGATAAAGCCGGTAATCGGGAAGCTGTAGCACTGGTAGCGAAGCACTTCGCTGCCGATGCGGATCACTTCGGGATCGTCGGCCCGGAAAAGAGCGACCAGCGGACCGGCAAAGATCCAGCCCAGCAAGGCCAGCACCGTGCAGTAAACCGTAGCCACGCTGCAGCTGTGCCAGTAGGCCTTTCGGACGCGGCCAAACAGGCCGGCGCCGTAGTTGAAACCACACACAGGCTGGAAGCCCTGCCCGTAGCCGATCATCGCGGCACAGGCCAGCATCGAAATACGGTTTACAATCGAGAAGGCAGCAATGGCTTCATCGCCGTAATTGGACGCCAGCTGGTTCAGGCAGATGGCGGAGAGGCTCATCAGGCCCTGCCGGGCGAGCGACGGAAGGCCGCCGGCCGCAATGTCGCGATAGCGCCGCAGCGTGGGCTTGAAATGATGGGGACGGATAGGCAGCGATCCGCGTTTGCCGATCATGCTCAGTATCACGATGAAGCCGATGACCTGCGAAATGGCCGTCGCCATACCCGCACCGCGGATGCCCAGACCCAGGCCGAAAATGAATATCGGATCCAGAATGATGTTGAGCACGGCGCCCGACACGATACCGATCATCGAGAGCATTGCGTTGCCTTGGTGACGCATCTGGTTGTTGAGCGTGAAGGTGCCCATGATGAAGGGCGTTCCGATCAGGACGAACTGGAAATAGTCGACGGCATAGGGCATGATGGTTTCCGTCGAGCCCAGCAGCGAAAGGAGGGGACGCATCGCCAGGAAACTGGCGCCGGCGAGGATGATGCCGGTCAGGATGGAGGAACCCAGACCGACGGCAGCCATTTCTTCGGCGTCGACCGTCTCGCGCCGGCCCAGTGCCCGGGAGATATAATTGCCGGAACCCTGGCCGAAAAAGATGGCCAACGACTGGATGAGCACCATATAGGCATATACGATGCCCATGGCGGCCACGGACGGCGTATTGATCTGACCGATGAAGAAAGTGTCAGCCAGATTGTAGATGCCAGAGACCAGCATGCTTACGATAGAAGGAATCGCCATGGCCGTGACCAGCCGGCCGACCGGCTGTGTCGTCATCCGGACGAATTTGGCGTCTTGCGCAAGTGCTCTCTGGGTATCTTGAGGCATTATTCAACAATTCGAAAGGTAAATATACGAATTATTGAACAAAAATGCGACAGTTCGGCCTCACTATGCTTGCTTCTGCCAAGGTGTGCGCGGGTTATCTGTGCCAGATACCGTTCGCAGAAAATGATGCGCGCACACCCCCATCAGCAAAGGTTGGTGTGCGCAGTCAGAAGGCGAATGGCGAGACAGGGAGGCGATTGGCCGCGCACACTTTCGCGAAAAGAGATTCCCGGTCAAGCCGGAGATGAAGGGAGGCCACAGCTAGCACAGCGTGGAGCAGCGAACCAGGAACGAGAGCGAAGTCGCGGTCGTAAATAGCGGGGAAATGCCGGGAAAAACCGACAGACTATTGGCGGTCTTCCGTTTTCTTTGTATATTTGCTGGATAGATAAGTACTCAAAAATACGGACAAGATATGCAGGATAAATTGCAAGAACTGACGGACCGGTTGTACGAGGAAGGTCTGTCGAAGGGACGGCAGGAGGCGGAGGAATTGCTCGCCAAAGCGAAGGAAGAGGCGAAGGAAATCGTGGAAAAGGCCCGGGCAGAAGCCGATGCCATTGTGAAGGATGCCGAGAAGAAAGCGGCCGAAACACGCACGACCGTCGAGGGCGACCTCAAGATGGCTTCCACGCAGACCATCTCCGCCGTACAGCAGCAAGTGGAGAACATGGTTATTACCCAGGCCGTAGCCAAACCCGTCGGCGTCGCCCTCTCCGATGAGAAATTCGTCAAGGAACTGATTGCCACGGTCGTCAAGGCCTTCAATGCTGCCAATCCCGATGGACAAGGGCTTGAAGTGATCCTCCCGGCCCAGGCAAAGAACGAACTGGAACAGGCCTTCAGCAACGAGGTGGTCAAAGATCTCTCGAAAGGCATCGAGGTCAAGAATGTCAAAGGCTTGGCCAACGGTTTCCAGATCGGCCCCAAGGACGGCGGCTACCGGATCAGCTTCACGGCCGATGACTTTACCGGCCTGATCGGTGAATACCTTCGTCCAGCTTCCAAGAAGATTCTCTTCGGCAAATAATGGCGAATTATCCCTATATCATCGCCAGCTTCCCCGACATGGTGCTCGACTTCGAACAGCACCCTGTCAATGAGAAGGCTTTGGTCGACGAGGTGAAGGGCCTGCTCTCCGAAAAGGACGGAAAACTGGTCGACTGGGTGGAATTCGGACTCGAAGGAACTCATCTCAAGCCGCATTTCTACCGGAACATCCGGCAGACAGGCTGCCGCTTTCTCATCGACTGGTTCGATTTCGACAAGAAACTGCGGCTGGCCAAGGTGGCCTACCTGGAGAACAAGCCTTATACCGAAGAATTTCCGGAACTGGAAAAGGCCGATATCATCTTCAAGGTGGACAACCTCGCCCAACGGGAGAAGCTCCTTGACCGCCTGGGTTGGGACAAGGCCGCCGAACTGGTGCAATTCGACATCTTCACCATCGACACCATTCTTTCGCTGCTGGTGCGGCTCCATATCGCCGCCCGCTGGAACCGGCTCGACCCGAAAGCCGGCGCCGCGCTCTTCAAGCAGCTCGTCGAGGAGGTGAAGGGTACATTCCATGGAATCAACGCAGAACAAATACAAAACAGATAGAATGAAAGCAACAGGTATAGTTACCGGTATCATCTCCAACCTGGTGACGGTGCGTTTCGAAGGCGACGTGGCGCAGAATGAGATCTGCTACATCGACCTGGGCGGCACGAAATTGATGGCCGAGGTCATCAAGGTGTCGGGCAAGAACGCCTTCGTGCAGGTGTATGAGAGCACGCGCGGCCTGCGTCAGGGCGACAAAGTGGAGTTCGAGGGCCACATGCTGGAGGTTCAGCTCGGCCCTGGCCTGCTCTCCAGCAGCTACGACGGCCTGCAGAACAACCTGGCCACGATGGACGGCGTCTTCCTCAAACGCGGCGAATACACCGAACCGCTGGACCACGACAAGATCTGGCACTTCACGCCCCTTGCCAAGCCAGGCGACACCGTCTATGCAGCTGACTGGCTGGGCGAAGTGAAAGAAGGCTGGCTGCCGCACAAGATCATGGTACCCTTCACCTTCAAGGACGAATACACCGTCAAGTCTGTCGCGCCGGAAGGAGATTACAAGATCGACGACACGATGGCTGTGCTCACAGATAAACAAGGAGACGAACACAAGGTGACCATGGTCCAGAAATGGCCCGTCAAAGTCGCCGTCGGCGGCTATGTCGAAAAACCCCGCCCCTACCGCATCATGGAAACGGGTGTTCGCTGCATGGACACGCTCAACCCGATTGCCGAAGGCGGTACCGGCTTCATTCCGGGCCCGTTCGGCTGCGGAAAGACCGTGCTGCAGCACGCCATCGCCAAGCAGGGTGACGCCGAAGTCATCGTGATGGCCGCCTGCGGTGAACGCGCCAACGAAGTGGTGGAGATCTTCGCCGAATTCCCGGAACTGATCGACCCGCATACGGGCCGTCACCTGATGGAGCGTACCACCATCATCTGCAACACCTCGAACATGCCGGTCGCCGCACGTGAAGCCTCCGTCTACACTGCGATGACCATCTGCGAATATTACCGCGCCATGGGCATGAAAGCCCTGCTGCTGGCCGACTCCACCTCCCGCTGGGCACAGGCCCTGCGCGAAATGTCCAACCGCATGGAGGAACTCCCGGGACAGGATGCCTTCCCGGTGGATCTGAGTGCCATCATTTCGAACTTCTATGCCCGCGCCGGCATTGTCAAGCTGCGCAATGGGCAGACCGGCGCCGTGACCGTCATCGGCACCGTCTCCCCTGCTGGTGGCAACCTCAAGGAGCCCGTGACCGAATCGACCAAGAAAGCAGCCCGCTGCTTCTATTCACTGGCACAGAACCGTGCCGACAAGAAGCGCTACCCGGCCGTCGACCCCATCGATTCCTACTCCAAATATCTTGAATATCCCGAGGTGATCGAATACCTCAAGGAGCGCGTGGGCAAGGACTGGGTCGACAAGGTATACCGTGCCAAGAACCTCATCCGCCGCGGCAAGGAAATTTCTGAGCAGATCAACATCCTCGGCGACGACGGCGTGCCCATCAGCTACCACGAGCAGTTCTGGAAGAGCGAACTCATCGACTTCGTCATCCTGCAGCAGGATGCCTTCGACCCCATCGACTCCCTCTGCCCGATCGATCGACAGGAATACATGCTTACGCTCGTGCTGAAGGTCTGCGACATCGAGTTCAAATTCGACAACTACGAGCAATGCAGCGAAAAATACAAGGAGATCATCAATGTGCTCCGCCAGATGAACTATTCGGAGTTCAAGAGCGAACAGTTCAACAAGTATCTTGAACAGCTTAATACCCTTTTGTCCCATGAGCAATAAAGCATTCCAGCGAACCTATACCCGGCTCGAAGCCATCACGAAGGCAACGGTGACCCTGCGTGCGCAGGGTGTCAGCAACGACGAGCTGGCCACGGTCGAAGGCCGTCTGGCACAGGTTGTCAAGATCAAGGGCGACCTGATCACCCTGCAGGTATTCTCGGGCACAGAGGGTATTCCCACCAATGCCGAAGTGCTCTTCCACGGTGAGCCGCCGACGCTCGCGGTAAGCGAGGAGCTCTCCGGCCGCTTCTTCAACGCCTACGGCGATCCCATCGACGGCGGCCCGCGTGTAGAAGGAGAACGCCGCCAGATCGGCGGTCCCTCCGTCAACCCGTTCAAACGCAAACAGCCCTCGCAGCTCATCCCGACCGGCATCGCCGGCATCGACTTGAACAACACCCTGGTCTCCGGCCAGAAGATCCCGTTCTTCGCAGACCCGGACCAGCCATACAACGCCGTGATGGCCCAGGTAGCCTTGCGCGCAGATGTCGACAAGATCATCCTCGGCGGCATGGGACTGAGCAACGACGACTATCTCTATTTCAGGCACGAATTCGAGAGCGCCGGCGCCCTCAACAAGATCATCAGCTTCGTCAACACCACCGACCAGCCGCCGGTGGAGCGCCTGCTGATTCCCGACATGGCCCTTACCGCCGCCGAATATTTCGCCGTCGACAAAAACGAGAAAGTGCTGGTGCTGTTGACCGACATGACACTGTACGCCGATGCCCTGTCGATCGTGAGCAACCGCATGGACCAGATCCCGTCGAAAGACTCGATGCCGGGCTCCCTCTACTCCGACCTGGCCAAGATCTACGAGAAGGCCGTGCAGCTGCCGAGCGGCGGTTCCATCACCATCATTGCCGTGACCACGCTGAACGACGGCGACATCACCCACGCCATCCCCGACAACACCGGCTACATCACGGAAGGGCAGCTCTACCTACGCGCCGACACCGATACGGGCAAGGTCATCATCGACCCGTTCCGTTCTCTCTCCCGCCTGAAACAGCTCGTGCAGGGCAAGCAGACCCGCGAAGACCACTCCCAGGTGATGAACGCCTCGGTCCGCCTGTACTCCGATGCACAGAATGCCAAGACCAAACTGGAGAACGGTTTCGACCTGAGCGACTACGACGGACGCTGCCTCGAATACGCGAAGGACTATGCCACCGAAATCCTTTCGATTGACGTGAACATCGGCCTGACCGAGATGCTCGATACCTGCTGGAGGCTATTTGCCAAATATTTCAGCAAGGCCGAGACCGGTATCAAACAGGCATTGATTGACAAATACTGGCCTGCGGACTAAAGTATGGCAATCAAGTTTCAATATAACAAGACATCCCTGAACAACCTCGGCAAACAGCTGAAGGTGCGCCAGCGGGCATTGCCGACCCTCAAGAACAAGGAGTCGGCCCTTCGCGTGAGCGTACTCGTAGCCAAGGCCGAATCGGAAAAGCTCCAACGAGAACTGGAAGAGGCGCTCAAGACCTACGACTACATGGCAGGCCTCTGGAACGAGTTCGAGCCCGGCCTGATCAGCGTGAAGGACGTGGAACTGACAACCGTCAAGGTAGCCGGCGTCCGCACGCCGGAACTGAAGAACGTCATCTACGAGGTGAAACCGTTCGACAGCTTCGTCAAGCCGATGTGGTACAGCGACGGCGTCGCGATCCTCAAGAAGCTGGCCCAGCTCGGCATCGAGAGCGAAATCTACATCGAAAAAAGCCGGATCCTGGAATTCCAGCGCAAGAAGACCACCCAGAAAGTGAATCTTTACGAGAAGGTCCAGATTCCGGGCTACCAGGAAGCCATCCGCAAGATCAAGCGTTTCATGGAAGATGAGGAAAACCTCTCCAAGGCTT
>Ga0265299_10002639_pt1 | contig 18116 bp, 14 predicted proteins | sample AusTroGonzalo_MG_4_FD_193485 | JGI IMG/M metagenome (GOLD analysis project Ga0265299, IMG submission 193485) | Bovine rumen microbial communities from tropical cattle in Woodstock, Queensland, Australia - Gonzalo_02 | ecosystem: Host-associated > Mammals > Digestive system > Stomach > Rumen ... | reverse complement strand
GTCAAATTCGGTAAGCGGTTTAATATATTCGTTACCGCCGAATTTGATTTTAAGTTCATCTTTTATCAGGCCGACGACTTCCGGAGTGCTGTTAATGTTTAAGTATTGCGCTTGTTTGGCTATGCGGGCAAAGTCATCAATTACCAGCCCGCTTATGCGCTTCAGTTCTGTCGGGGCGGGATTCTTGAAAAACAATTCATAAGCTGCCTCTTCTTGCTCATCATTCATATAGCCGAATTTGATTTTGAATAGAAACTGCGAAATAAAGTCTTTCGGCAATATATTTATATCATTGATTATCAATACTATATTGATTGTCTGTGCTTTTAATATATTTGCTAATTTGTAACAATATCTGGGATCCTTAAAAATCAGTCCGTATTCATCTTTGATAATTACCAAACGGGTTTCAGGTTTTATTTTTTCAAATGCATTGTTAATATTCATCACATCAATATAGCAAACCGAAGCACTGCGGTTTTGTCCTTTCATTTGTTCGCAAAGTTCGGCCGCGAGATATTGGGCAAAGCGGTTTTTACCGCTACCTTCCGGTCCGTGCAAAATCATGGAAAAATGGCTTTTATCCGCATTATTTACGATGGATTCCGCAATCTTATTAAGATTTTTATCGGCGTTTATAAAATCAAACGAAGTAAAAGCATTTCGGGTATTGATGTAGTTTTTATATTCATCTATGGCAATCTCACTGCCGTGACTGATAGCCATGTTATAATATTCTTCGGCCAGTTTGTTGTTATCTAATCCACGTAAAGTTTTAGCATCAAGATTAAGTTTATAAAAACGGGCAAAGTATAAATACGGTGTCGGTGAATTTGCATCAAGAAGTTTGGCTTCTTCCAAAAGATAAATAATATTGTCACATGTGACGTTAATGTCACGGCTCGACATCTTTGAAGAATTATTTTTCAGTAACATAATGCAAACATGAGCAAATTCGTTATAAAACTTTACAGGTAAATCGTGTTTTTTTCTTTTTTCAAAAAGATTGGTAAAAACCTTTAGAGCATATTTTATATCTTCATTGGTGTAATCATACTTTTGTAAATAATTACAAAGCATATTTACGGCCTTATCATAATTATTTTGAGATAATACCTCTTCGATATGTTTACGGGCTAATTCTTTTTTATTGTTGTCGTTGACATTATATCCGGCAGACATTTAAAAGCCCTCCCTTAAATTCCAAACAAAAACGTAATTATAATCAATGTCGCGTAAACAATCGACGGGCCGAACGGACCTACCCGTTTGCGGTTTATCAGGCAACTTAAGGCAAATATAATGCAAGAGCCTAAAATGATATAAGCAATGATTTCGGCTCCTACCCAGGCGCCGATAGCGCATAAAAGTTTGATGTCTCCGCCGCCGAAGGCTTCCGGATATTTCCAAACGATAAACATTGAAGCGACGACCGGCATTAAATATCCGGCGATAGCTCCGATAACGCTGTTTTGTTCATAGCTGATAAAATTAGGGTCGATGGTTTCCAGCCAAGTTCCGTGTTGGGCGGCATAAGCAAAACCCAATACCAAAAGCGGAAGCGTTAAAATATCCGGTAACAGCATGAAACGTTTATCAAACTCAACCAATAACAGCAAAATCCATAAAAAGGTAATGTACCACCAAGTATAGTAATGATCGAAATTTACGGCAAATAAATAGGTGGCGGCAGCGGTGAAAATTCCCCAACCGAGAGAGCGCATCAAATAGCGCTTAAATAAGCGCATATAATCTTTATTATCTTTAAGTTTGCTCCAAGGCATATAGTGTGAAGGTATAAATAATTTAAGCAATATATATCCCATGGTGGCAGGCATCAGTTTACCTATTTTGCGTGCCAGATAAGGAATCATAAACCCGAAAATAAAACCGTAAACGACATATATCATTGCTATTCTCCTTTATTGCCTAGCATAGCTGATAAGTAATAATATTTTATTAAGCAAACCTAATATTTATCAGCTGAGTTGCGTTTTATATAGTGCCGCATATTCTCCTTCGGCGGCTAATAACTCTTCATGTGAACCGCTTTCGGTAATAATACCGTTGTTTATGACTATGATGCGGTCGGCGTTGCGCACGGTAGATAAACGATGGGCAATTATCAATACGGTTCGGTCTTTCATTAAATTATCAATAGCTTGTTGTACAACGGCCTCGGATTTGTTATCAAGAGCCGAAGTTGCTTCATCTAAAATTAAAATCGGGGCATTTTTAATAAAAGCGCGCGCGATGGCAATTCTTTGTTTCTGTCCGCCGGACAGCAAAACACCACGTTCGCCGATTTGGGTATCCAACCCACTGTCCAACTGATCGATAAATTCTTTCAAACAGGCCGCCTTAATGGCTTTTTGTAATTGTTCTTCGGTAACATCTTTGTGGTTTAATACAATGTTTTCACGAATGGTACCTCCGAATAAAAAGTTATCTTGAAAAACCACGGCTATATTGTCGCGCAAATTGTCCAAATCAATATTTTTGATATTTATGCCGTCAATGGTGATTTCTCCATGATCGACATCATAAAAACGCGGCAATAAAGAAGCTATCGTACTCTTTCCGCCTCCGGAATTGCCCACCAAGGCGATGGTTTGTCCTTTCGTGATATCAAGATTTACATGCTTAAGCACTTCTTTTTTCGGGGTATAAGAAAAACATACGTCGTTGTATTTTATATTTCCCTGACAATTTTGCAAAAACTGCGGATTCTGAGCATTTTGGATTTTAGGAGTGTAACCTAACATCAAAAATACACGCTCCACGGCCATTAATGACATAACAACGCTTTTTAAATTGTTGCCGATGGATTTAAGAGGATTATACAGCATCACCAAAGAGGTTATGAAGGAGGCAAAATTACCGACCGTGATTTGGTGATTGGAAATCAAATAACTTCCATACCAGATTACGACGGCAATACCGCAAGCCGAGATGATATGCATGGTCGGAGCAACTATACCTACTTTTTTCATCATTTGCATCATCAAATTCAGCATGCCGTTGGTAATTTTGATAAATTTATTCTTGTATACGCGCGAAAGATTATATGCCCTTATTATGCGCATTCCGCCGAATACTTCGTTAAAATGAGCATACACGGCAGACATAAGGCTGACATCTTTGGTAACAATACTTTTGAGTAGCTTTCTCATCTGTGTAACCGGATAAAAAGCAAGCAAAAGGATGGCAATGGCTACGATTGCCAGTTTCCAGGAGTTATAAAAAAGGACGATAGCCAAAGACAGCGAGGAAAAAAAGCGGGTAGAGAACAAGCGCATACTGTTTAATAATCCGCTGCAAGCAATTTCCGCATCCATATTAAAACGCATCAAAATGATACCGGAATCATTTTTCGCAAAGAAATCGGCGTCGTTATGTACCAATCGATTGAAAAGTTTTTTCTTAATGTCGATGGCAATACGATTACCTACCCATGTGTTCATATAGGTTGCAATATATGTAAATACCGCTTGCAAAACGCTGAAAAATATAATCATTAACGGGATATAACTGGTCCAGCCGGTTTGTTTTTCCACCAATACCACATCCATAAACGGTTTTAACGACCAGGCAATTACGGCATCCATTGAACCAACGGGGATAGTTATTAAAATGGCAATCATCGTACGAAACCAATAAGGTTTGGCATATGGTAAAATTTTGGAATAGTTCTTGAAGGCATATAAAGACATCATTCTTTGTTTAAGTTTATCTCTTTGGGTATATCCCAAAAAAATCAATGCCAAAAACATCATATACAGCAAAATAACCAGAATAAATCTGAACTGGCTGAAAATACGAGGATTATTCGGATAGCAATCCTGACACAAAGTTATGGCGGCGCTGTTATCCTCCACATTAAAAGATAAATTATTCGGACTGCTGTTTATAATTTTCAGATTATCCTCAAGAGAAGACATTTTATCTAAATGCTTTCCTTGTAAAAATACGTCGGAAATATGCAGAGGACCGGTAAAATGTTTGATATTTACATTGATACGACTGATATCCGAAGCATTTATTTTGACATTTTGTAAACTCGGAGTGCCGTCCAATTGCGGATATATGGATTTGATGTTTTTATCATTATCGTTATCGAAATATTCAATATCAATGTATGGTTCGCCCTTACCGTTCAGAAAGAAAGAAAGGTTTAAGTCAGGAATGGCGTACCAAAGCCATACTGTCGATAACAATGTTATAATCAATCCGCAGAGTGATGTGGTAAATATCTTCAATAAGTTCATTTTATTCCTCTTTGTGGCAGAATATAGCTCATTTTTTTTTTGCTTGCAACAGCAATATTCAATTATTCAAAGAACGATATTATATAAGTGTCAGATACATTACCCGATAATTAAAAAGTTGACTTTTAATTACGGGTAATGATATAGTTACACATCAACGGAGGGTAATGGTATGGTAAGAATTAATGATATCTTTTATTCTGATATTTATATCACTCCGGAAAAACAAATGTTTGTACCGGACCACAGAACCGAAAACGGTCTAATGATTATAGAACCGGAAGATTTTTCGGATTTTTATTCTTTACTTGAAAGAACATATCGGGGAAATTCCAGTTACTCGGTTATTTATGAAGGATATTTTTTTCGTGTGGAACGTTCGGTTTCTATGTACGGTATAACTTTTTGTATGCGAAAAATGCCTAAAAAAGTTCCGGACTTAAATATGTTGGGATATCCGCCGGAATTAATTAACTACTTGGCCAGCTTGGGCGGAGCTTCCGGTTTGATTCTGTTGTGCGGTGCAACCGGTTCCGGTAAGACGACAACAGTCTCAAGTTTGCTCAGAGAATATCTGATTCAACACGGAGGTTTTGCATATACCATAGAAGACCCTTTCGAAATGCCGCTTGACGGTGAATATCATGCAATGAACGGCTCTATCGGACTATGCAAGCAAACTCAACCGATTAATGATGATTGGGGAGCGTCACTGCGTTCGGCTTTACGTTCTCGTCCGCGTTATATATTGGTAGGGGAAATTCGCAATCCGGCAGCTGCCAGTGAATGTTTGAGAGCTTCTACTTCCGGTCACTTGGTTTTATCTACTATTCACGCCAATAATGTTGCCGATGCAATTGATGCTATTGTTAAACACGCGTCTGCCGGTGAAATGAGTGAGGAACTTGCATTCGATTTACTTTCCCGAGGTGTTTTAGGGGTTATCCATCAAAATCTTGTCGGAACCGGTCAAAAACGCCCGGTGGTGCAATATTTATTTGCCAATCCGGATACAAGAAAAGGCGATCAAACCAGAAACATAATTAAAACCGGAAAAATAAACGTGGCCACCACCATTGAAATGCAAATGACGCGCATTACGCAAGGGCGTCCTTTATTTGATAATCAGTAATCGGATTATTTATTGAAAGGTCCATAAAACGGTATTATCTGTCGGCTGACATATATTACGACTGGCATATTTTACTACCGGCAGAGGGTGATTTTTGTCTCCCCAAACAAAATCGGTATTACCTAAAGAGTTTATAATGGTAATCTTTTGCAAACTTAATTGTTGATTTTTATTAATTTCAGCCTCAACCAAGCCGATACAAGACGATTTATTCAAGTCAGAAAGAGCAATATCAAAGCTGTTGTTCGAAGGCATACCTGTTTCACCATCCGCACCGATACCTATTTTGAATGTATACTTCGGATTGAGTAATTTATCTCCGACCAGGCGATCGTTGATTGCTGATTGAGTATTAAGTTTCCAGTAGCCCGGTTGATCGCTGTAATATTTACGCACCTTGTCCGCCGTTTGGAAAATTTGCTCATGCAATTCTTTATACGGATTATGAAATATCACATAACATAATGCAATCAGAGCAAACAGCAAAGATATTATCAACGCCAGACCGTTGTAATTATGTAATCTTATTTTTCTCAAATCAACATACAAACGATTCATGTTAAGCCTTACCCATAGAGCTGGTAATTTGATCTTGCATGTCAAATGTTCCGAATACCGCCCAGGCAATTACTCCGGATACAAATAACATGGCAACAATGTTCATGATTTCTGCTTTTTGCTCAATCATATAAACAGAATCTTCCAACCACTCATTAGCCAACTTATCAAGAGCTTCTTCAAAGTTATCCAATTCGGAATATACTTTTAAGTCTGATATGATCTGCTTATCCGGAAACTCCTGTCCGGCTTTTGCCAAGGCTTGTCCTAAGTTATCACCATTTTTAATATGAAATAATGCTCCATCAATACGATCACGTAAATATTTATTGGAATCTTTTTTCAATGAGGAAAGAGCAACCGAAACCGGAACGCCACCCTTCACCAAAGCCGATAAAGCAAGCAACCATGTAATGCCTGTAAAGATTTTATATAATGACCATGGCGGAAAACGGTCGAATTTAACACGAAATTTTCCGGACCAAATTCCAATTGTTCCGTATATTAAAATACCGATAATAGGGAAAAAAGCAAATGCAGCCACCCAGTTGTTTTGAATCCATCCCGACAGGTCCACCAAAGAACGAGCCGTTCCTGTCCAAATGGTGTCCGGAGCCGCACTCAACATTGGCGGAACCATGTAAACACCAATGGCATACAAAATTAAAACAGAAGCCATTAACAGGAAAGACGGGTAGGCAATGGCACTGATAATAGGTCGTATCATTCTGGTAGAACCTTCACTCACCTTAATAAGGTTGAGAAGTGCACTTTCCAAGTCAGAAACATCACCAACCGATAACATAAGTCTTTCACGATTCGGAGCCCACCCCTTAAGAGCATCAGAAAATGGAAGACCTTCTTGTAAGGCACGTCCCCAAGCACTGACGGCAATGGCCATCGGTTCGTTAGGACTTTGTCCGTCATCCGATAATCCGTTGTATATCATGTCTAAAGCGTTCATTAAAGAAAAGCGGTTACGCAATAAAGCAGCCAACTTACGATATATTTTTAAGCGCCCTTTGCTTGAAAAATTACACATAAATTTGGCATAACCCATCAACCATTGGTTGGAATTCATCATTGCACGGCTGAAAGCACTTTTTTTCTTTATCTCAGGCATCTTTCAAACTCCTAGTATATCGGCCGCTGATCCAACAGACCGCACCAACGCTCTACTTCATCAATATCAATATGCCCCTTCAACATACGCTCAATTGCAGCATCACGCAACGGACGACCGTTAAGTTCACTTACCCAATAGTCAATTGCTTCTTTGGTTTTACCATCAATCATTAATCGTAAGAAATTGGCATCAGGCAAAATAATTTCCGGAACCGACATACGTCCGATAACACCTTTGCCACTACAGAATTTACAACCGGCACCGCGCATGTAGGTATTTTCAATGCCGTAATCACCTAAAGCAATCTTTAATCGTTGATAGCTCGGTGAAGATTTCTTATCTTTAATGGCCACTCGGCAATAAGGACACAATTTTCTGAACAATCGTTGAGATATTAATCCCTTCATAATAGCCGGATCTTCCAACATATAGTGCCGAACGCCCATATCACGCAGACGGGTAATGATTGCAGGAGCCGAGTTGGCGTGCAAAGTTGACCATACGCTGTGACCTGACAAGGCACCTCTGAACACTAACGAAGCTGCTGATAAAGTACGAATTTCGCCGACCATTAAAACATCAGGGTCGGAACGAAGTGCTGCCGACAAGGCCTTTGTAAACTCTTCATCTTTTTCTTCTTCGGTCGAAGCATTGGTCACCGGCATTTGTCTTGCGCCCGGAATCGGATACTCAGGCGGGTCTTCAACGGTAATCACATTTATCTCTCCGCGATGCTCTTGTAAAAGTTTAATCATGTTTCGTTGAAGAGTAGTGGATTTACCGGAACCGGTAGGACCGGCAATAATCTTCAAACCGGTTGCATCTGCTCGCAGACGATAAAATAACTCAATTTCACGAGTTCCCAATCCGAGAGAACGTAAATCGCTTTCGCCGTTCGGATTATCATCGGCATAAAGCAAACGCATTACCAAATATTGCGAACCGAAAGCAATAGGATTAAACTGTAAACGAATAGCCAGAATATTATGAGGTAAACGTAATTTTCCGTTAGTACCACGCAACGGGGTAGCACCCAATTTTTGTGCGCCTTGAAACTCGTTTTTGGCATAGTTTGCGTCAGAAATATCGGCAGATGCGAATGCGGCACGTACAAATGCTTCACCCCATTCTTTGGAATATTCCAGTTCACGCTCCATCATACCGTTTACACGGAACAGAATAAGTGTGGAATCAGCAACAACAACGTGAATATCTGAAACTTTATGAATTGCGGCACGAGAAATCACACTTAAGAAGTCAATCTGCATTTGATAGTCAGATGTTTCTTCCGCCGAGATGTTGATTTGTCCCATACCACGTTCGGCGTATGCATAAATTGCTGCGATTTCGGGAGCGGAATAATAACGCGGAGTGGCTACCGGAATTTTACGTCGCTTCATTGTAGCAACGAAGTTTAACACTTTACCGTCATATTTATGTGCATCATCAACAATGTAGGTACCATCGGAGAATAGTGCCAACATATGGCGGGTTTCACTGTCTACACTTACCGGACCGTTTTCAACCGTTAATAATCTGTTATCGTTTGAAAAAAGAATTTGTAACAGATTTTGGTTATCACCTCCGCTTTCCGGAGTATCATCTATAATATCCTCGTTTTTAGTCTTTTCAGGCTTTTTTAATATACCTAATTCTTCTGTTTTTGAGGTATTATCTTCTGAGGCAACTTTAGCTTCGTCCTTAGCATTAACATCTTTTACTTCCTTATCATTACCATCGGTAACTTTTTCAGATGTTGCTTCGTTTTCATCTGTTGCATCAACTCTGTTATTTTTCTTTTCTTCAACCATTGTTAACTTACTTTACAAATGTTCCAGAACCAAAAGAAATAGTTCCTCTGCTTTTCTTAGGTTTTCCAATAAATAAATCTGCTTCCGGATTGTATTTTTCTTTATCTTTATCTTTGTCTTTGCTTCCTTTAGCATTGGTTTTTGAAGCCTGAGCAGGCGTTTTACCCGAATCGTTAAAAGATACAACCGGTTCAAACTCCATTACGGTACCTCCGGTATAAAGAAAACTTCGAACACCATCATTTTCAAAAGAAATATAATGATCCGTAATGGAAGTAACAACCTCTCCATTCTTAAGTTTAGATCCCTTATGAACTGTAAATGTTTTACCGTCGTTACTTACAATCTTGGCGATTATATCGTCTCCCTTTCCGGTAATATCCATAATAGCATACTCTTCAGACATATCAATTGCATCTTCGGTTGGAGATGTGGTTTCGGAAAAAGGATTGGACGACAATTGCTTAATTTCGTCTTCTCGCTCTGACATGGCTGTCTTAAGCTGATTGATATGACTGTTTAATGCTTCCATTTTCTTCTTATAAACCACAACCGCTTCTTCCGATTTAACAATCAGTGACTGAGCATTGGCATTAATGTCGGATATTTTATTACGGAAGTCTTGGTGAATTTCTTTATTGGCAGTCTCTAATTCAGCAATTCGCTTCTGTAATTTAGCTGTTTTGGCAATCCATTGCTGATTTATTACCAACATTTCATTCATGTAGTCATTAACTACCTTTCCCTGACGAACTTTTTCAAGCTCGATTTCTTTTTGTTTTAACTTTTCTTGCTCTGTTACAATTTTAGCTTGACGTTCGGCTTCTAAATCCTTAGCTTTTTCCTTTTCAGCCTGTTTACGACTTTCTTCTTCCTGTTGTGCCTTTAATCGAGCATTACGTAAAGCTTCAACTCTGCTCTTGAGTTCTTCTCGACGGAGTTCCAGACGTAAAAGAGTGGTTTGTTTTTCAATGTTTGACATTTGATTGAACAAATCATTATCAACTTTTGCAAGTATAGAGTTACCGAAACTTTCAAAAGGAGTGCGATCATCGCCTATTTCCGGTATTACAGAATCAACTTCCGCGGTTGAATCAATCTGAGCTTTACTTGCATCAGTTTCAAGTGCATCAAGACCGGTATCTTCAGGAAAAGGTTGCACGTCAAGTAACGGTTGCGGAATGCTGACACTGTTTTCTTCCGGCGGTAATTTGACATTATCATCGGTTGCGGAAGTATCATCAGCATCTGCAGACGGCTTGTTATCTTCTTCCGGAGTTTCATTATTCAGAAAACTCACATCATTGGTATTTTCATCTGAAACAACTTCTTCATTGGCCGGTTCTGTTTGTTCTACAATAACTTCGGCGACCGGTTCGGTTTGCTCTATAATTACGTCATCAACCGGTTCGGCTTGCTCCGTAACTGCTACATCCGGTTCAACGGCTTGCTCTGCACCGTTAACGGAATCGTCAGACGGCGGATTGTTTAAGTCTGCATTGTTTTCGGTGTTGGTAAATTCATCCAAACCCAATAATTCATCATTGATATCGGTAGCAGGTGTTTCCGGATTTACCGGCACTTCGTCTTGTATAACAAGTGTTTCCTCGGCAAAACCGCAGTGAGTGCTTGCTACGGTCATCATAAATGCACAAGCAATCATTACGGTTATTTTATTTATCAGGTTGTATTTCATAGATTTCTCCTTTGTATGTCCAGTTTCCGGAATTAATATCATATGTTATAGTATCAACTGTTAATCCTGAAAATTTCATTAATAAATCACTCCAAATCAGCGGATCATTATTTGAAGATATCGCGTATGACAATAACTTAAATTTAGTGCCACGCGGCGAAACCCAAACTTTTGGAGTATATCCGATATTTATATCCAATGTTTGATTCAAATCGTTAATGATGTTTATCAAGTCATCTTCGTAATACTCCGGAGGTGAGTTCCATTTTGATATCTCTCCTATAGGAACCGATACCATAACCGAGTTACCGTCTCTACTTAAAACTCTTGACGAGAAGTTTACTCCTGAAACGTTTAGTGCTTGTTCAATCCAAGTCAAACGCCCCATTTCACGACGCCATGAAGTTACTATACCGGTTGCCGGTGTGCAGGTTATACCTTCTATCTTCCAACCTGGGGTAACTATTTGAATAACTTTTTGTGTTGCCAAATAACACTGCCGCATAACATCAAGAGGGTTATTCATCGAAATCCACGGATCCGGTTCTTTCGGCATTTTCGGCTGTTCTATTTCTACCGGAGCTATAACCGGTTCATCAGGTTGCGAAAAGAACAAATCTTTCAAAGTGGAATATCCGAACCATAAAATTACGGCAAAACAGGCAATAATAACCGCCATCATCAGCGTGTCATTGCTGGCATTTACTTTTGCCAACTTAGCCTGAATACCTCTTTCCAACATAGGCCCGAGATGGTCGGCCTTAGTGTCTTCAATTCCCCAATCAGCCGGTGCAAACACAATATCCCAATCAGGTACGGACAGCATGGCTATCAATTGGTTTTTAGCATCTTTCTCACTTATGAAAAGAGTATCACCATCTGATAATATAACGTCATTTCTGAAACATATATACCACCATCCGCTGCTAACCTTGAATACGCCCAAGAAAGACGTAACCGGTCCTAATCCGGAAATAAGCGATACCGCTGCCGACGGCATACCCGCGGTAAATCCCTGAGAGGAAGAGGCCAAACCGAACTGGGAGGACTTACCCTTGCGGGTAACATATAAATCCGCACCTTCCATAATATTTTCGGAAGCTTCTTTAATTTCCGGCAAAGGTTTGTTTTCATTTAACAAAGGTTGCCAGAATAAGCTAGCGGCATAAGTTACCCCTCTTTCGGTGAAGGTCGATATCCAAGCTTTATCTTCAGTTTGCGTATCCACTTACTCTCTCCTTGAATTAGTCGTTCATTCTGGATTCCGGCGATAACGGCGTTTCCATAACTACCGGAGTTAACAGAATAACGAGAATGGTTCTGTCTTTTTCTGCTTTAGAACTTCCTCCCAACAATAAATTATCAGGGGAGCCGACACCTTGCTTGTTAACAGAGTCTTCTACTCGTTCGTAACCGGCCAGAATTAATGTTTCTCCGGACCTCATGGCTACTTCCTGCGTAAATCCTCTGGTTTCGGTCTTCGGATTCTGAATCGTTTGTGACTCATCTCCCCCTCCGACCGGAACGGTTTCAAGATCCATAAGGTCAGAGAGTGTAAGGTTGAAGAACATCAAAATACGACCATGGTCTAAAATGCGTGGTAATACACTCATAGTGAAACCGGTTTCGATTTCTTCGGTATCAACCGAAATATCGTAGTTGTCGCTGTCACCACTATTTGTTTTGGTAATATTGGAAATGTAGTTTTGTTTTTTAACTACTTGAATCGGTGCTGGCTTATTGTTCATGGTAGTGACGGTACCGCTGGTTACCAAATTGGTTTGTCCTTCTTCAGATAAGGCCTGCATCGCAGCATCAACATCCCAGTGTTTACTGCTTATAGCCATACTTAAGTTGCTTAACCCCTCAGCAGGCGTACCGCTGTATGCGTAAATGTTTTTAATACTGCCGCGTCCCTTGAAAAGAACTTTTTCTAAACTAAAGTTATATGTATCTTTGTTAGAAACATTCAACTGAATAACTTTAACACTGATGGCAATTTGTTTGGACACACGATTATTCAATTCGTTAACATACTTGGCAATTTGTTTAATACCGGTCGGGGTTGAAGTAACAGTAACCGTTCCGTTCGATTTATTGATACTCATATTTCCGTCCTGTGAAATCATAGATTGCAGTGTGTTTTCCAAATCATCCCACAATCCCAAGCCATCAATCGAACTGCTTTGTGAAATGCTTGAGCCACCGGTATCACCGCTACCACCAACCGTAACACTTAAAGAAGGCGAGGTAGGTAACGAATAAATAACGAAAGTTTTGGTAATGAATTTATAAAAATAAATTTCACCTTTTTCATACTTCCACCAAATATTGAAATAATTGGAAACTTCATCAAGTAATCCGCTCATCGGTCCTTTGTAGTTCACAAGCATTTTGGAAGAATCGGTCCATTGAGTTCCGATATCATCCATTGACGGCTTGTTGCTGTCGGCTTGTGAAATAACGGTTTCTTCCAGTTCCGGTGCATAGCGTACGGCTATGGAAGTAATTTTATTAACCATAGAACCTATTTCATACAGAGTAATCGGACGATTACTGATTAACGTAATACCGTCTTTGGTTTCCAAATATGAAGGAATAGGTTCGCCTTCAAATTCTACTTTTGAAGTATCGCCGAGCCATATATCATTTTTTACTCTGACGACATCATCCGGAATCGGTTCTCCGGGTACAGCCGCTTTTTGCTTTAAATCAAGCGTATCCTTAGCACGTTGTGTCATCTCCCTATCCATTTCCGGAGAAACAGAGCAAGCAATGGTAATTCCTAAAATGCAGATAGTTGCTAATTTAAATATATTAATCATACGCATTTTCATCCTCCATTGTTTCAACAACCAAAACTCTGTTTCCTTTATAGAAAGTAGCTATAGGAGCCGGTCTCGCCCGAGCAAAGGCTCTTACCAAAGCCGAAGCCACATCGGCGAAGTTTCCACGGAACATGGCACCGGCATTTAAAGTGTAGTTACGATTTGTTTTCCAAATCAATCTCCATCCGGCTTCATCACTCCACATGGTCAGTAATTCTTTTAAGCTTTGCCCTTCCTCAGCTAACCAATCTCTGTTGTCAGAACTTTCTTCTGCATCATCATCTTCGTCTTGAGAGCCGGTATCATTTTTAATTTTAGTCCCGTCAGCGGTTTGGTAACTTCCCGTACTTGTACCGTTACCGTTATTGCCGTATTGCAATTGCCCGTCGGCAGTAGATGTCGAGCCGTTCGTTGCGGTTTCGCTGTTGCCGGTTGCACTTCCGCTTCCGCTTCCGCTCTTACCTGCTCCGGCAGAAGCTGGGACAGCCAATCCGTTGCCGTTATTTGAAGAAACGGAGTTTTGTGCCAGAGGTGCGGCCGGATTCCACGGCTGACCTGCTTCGTTGCCTTCAACAACACCGTTTTCATATTCGATAATCTCATTATCTATGCTCGGCGGAATAGCTGCTGAGATATTATTTCCGGCGCCTGCCTGGGTAATACGATGATCACGAGGTGAACGTTCGCCATAGCCGCGGAAATCTGCGGCACCGCGAGTATAATTTATGTTTCCGGAATCTGTGCAATCACTGTATCCGTCCGCATTCTCCACACAAACCGCCGTATATTCGCGATTGCTCTTGCAAATGCCGTTTTCGCACTCTTTCTCTAAGTAGCTCTTATTGCCATCAATGCTGACACAGCCTGCTGTGCCTAGAATACAGCAAATTAAGCCTGTAACAGCCAGTTTGTTTGTCATTATATTTCTTTCAAATTTACTCTTCATCGTATTTTCCTATAATACATGTTAAAATTGAAATAGCAACACCAGATTTTAATACCAAGGATTATCGGCGCGTTTCATCGCCTTAATCTTATCATCTTCTGATGAGTATCTTACATTCCTAATAATAAATGAATTTGGCTCTCTATCGGTAAAAATTATGTTAATTTTGTGATAGTCCACACCATTATTGGCCAAAATCTTATATAAAAGTTTCAGGCGTTTTTCCTGTAAAGCATAAGGAGCTGTCTTATCTATTCTGATTTCAATAAAGACATTTTCGTCTTTTATTGAGTTATCCGAAAAGGCGTGTAACCACTCCAATGTTTGTCCGGATATTTCAGCACGATTCGGCTGGAAGGACAATTTAAGTTCGGACGGGGATACACTATCCTTATCACTTTTACCAATTCCCAATAATTTGTTGAAAATAGAACTTTCTTCTTTTTTATCGCTTTTCTTTTTAGTGGATTTTGATTTGTTGCTTTTCGGGACGATATTATCCTTAGCGGCCTTTTTTCCGCCTCCCGAAAACCACTCGGCGATGCTGTCGGTTAAACTTTTTGAAGTTTCCTCATCATCTTCTTCGTCATCTTCGAATTCTTCTTCAAAATCCTGCTCATCGTCATCGGAAATAACAGTGTTGTCGTTTTCTAATGCCGGAAGCTGATGTTTGGCACGCAATTCACGCTCCAAGCGTAAGTTTTCCTCCGAAGTTGAAAATTGCGGCGTTAAATTATGCTCATTTTTTATGCTTTCCGGAATCGGAATTAAAATGTTTTGTTGCATTTTATACTCGGTTGCGGCAGGTACTTCGGCTTGTTGGTCCGGAGCAACTATCTCGGTTTCATGTTTGGCAGTATATTGAGCCAGTGAATTTCTACCGACATGGCGGTTGGATATTTCCGCAATTGACCATGCATCATTGGCTTCCATACTCGGAGCAGACAGACCTGCGGAGAATTCCGATTTGCTGATATACGAAGAACTTTCCGGCAAAGGATCGGTAACAGCTGCCACACCGTCATTACCGAGATTATCAATACTTACATCACGCGATGCCATGGCAATTTGATTATCGTCGGCACTATCAGAATAAGTAACCGTGCCGGAAGCCGTTTTGTAGGTGTGTACCAAAGGAATCATAAAATCAGAGGCTTCCGAAGCATCGGCAATTTGCAGGTCTTCCGAAGCAGCATCGGTGTCGGTGTCTTGCGGTGCCGGAAAAGATGCCTGGGCAATGTAATCACTGCTACTGCTGTCATCGGTATACGCAAACTCACTATTGGTCATAGTGTCGGTTGTAAAAGCGTTTTCACTGCTTTCCGGCTCATAAATGACACTATCGTCAGACACATCGGCATGATTCTCTGAAACGATCGTTGTATTATCACCTACCATCGGCAATTCATTATGCCGATTTAAATTGTTGAATTTATCATATAGCGGATCATTTTCTTCATTGGCCGCAAAAAGTTCAATATTTTTGACCGGAATGTTTTCAACATCGACCAATGCCTCTCTTTGCTGATGTTCGGCAACGGACATTACAAAGTAAGCCTTTGTAACCGCAAAGACGGCAACCAATGAAAGCATGAAGCTTCCCACAAAACATTTTAAACCAAATTTAGGCATCTCCAAATCCTATATAATTACCAGAAATATTCGTACCATGAAGATACAAATACCCACTATTTTGTTTGAAGATACAACTGATTGTGTTAAAATAGAGTTAATGAGCGAAATTAAAGTGAATAAAGCTGTTTTAGTCGATGAACAGGCGTGGTTATCGACCATATATATTCAAAGCGTAATCGTATGCTGTTGAGCTGATTAAGTTCATAATAATAATATAATGAAATAATATAATGAAAAAATTCATCAAAAGTTCATAATTAATTTTGGCAAAATATGTTATACTCTGATTAACACTTAAAGAATAATAAGGTGCAAAATTTGGCAAAAATTTTCTTATCAGTTTATTAACCTTTTAGTGTTATCCGTAAGGTGTATATGCGTATTTTATGTGATAAATTTTGTGAGAAATTCAAGTAAATATAGGCAGATTGGTTATATCTTAATAAAAAGCTGGAATTTCACAATAAAATAAGTTACAATAAAAACGTGATTAAGAATATATTGTTAAGGAGAACGAAAATGAAATTCTTAAAAAGTAATCTGATGAGCATCTTGACCATGACTTTTTTGTTTACGGTAGTTATGTTGGGTGATGCCAATGCATCTGTGTTTGATGATGCAAAAAATAAGTTAATCAATTTGTTTACCAACGCTAAAATGATTATCTTTGTAATCGGTGGTTTCGGTTTAATCTGCTTAGCTTTCCAAGCTATTTTCGGCAAGGTAAAATGGGCATGGTTTGCCGCTTTAGCTTTCGGTTTGGCAGTTGTGGCTGCCGCTGCTGCGGTTATTAACTACGCTGCTAACAGTAACACTGCTGTTTCCGGTGGTCAAGCCGGATTCGCTGATACCTTGGGTAATAACGGCACAGGTATCTAATCTGAAATACGTACATTCGGGGAGGCTTAATGCCTTCCCGGATGTGAAAACAAATTATTAAACACGGAGGCAAAAATGTTGTGCAATAGTATAAAGAATTTTTTGTATGAAAACAGGTGGAGCATTGTGCTGTTTGTTTCTTTATTCTTTTTTACAACAGATGCCTCAGCCGGAACTTTTGATGCGTTGGCTAATGCCGGACGCAGTATTTTCAGCGGTTTACGTAAAGTTATTTATCCGGCGGCAACTATAGGTATTGCCTGTGTGTGCATCGGCGGTATGTTCGGTAATTTTAACTGGAAATGGTTGGTTGCCATTCTTTTGGGCGTGTTTATTATTGCAACAGCCGGTGAAAACAGCGGTATTACCGAAGTTGCAATGGACGGCGAATAAAGAGGAGAAGAATATGAAAAAATTCGGACTTCTGTTAGTTTTAGTGATATTTTGTTGTTTGCTGAGCGTAAATCCCGCTTTTGCCGATGAGGCCGGTGTGATTTGGGATAAATTAGCAGGGAAAGCTTCAAAAGTAGGAGTGGGATTGCAACAAAGCGGATTTCTTATCGGGGGCATCGGTTTGATATTCTTTTCTTTCATGGCTATTTTTAATAAAATATCATGGAAAACACTGGCTTATATTATGTTGAGCTGTTTTGTGTTATCGGCAATGGTTGGGTTGGTTAACTATTTTTCGGAGACTGACAAGAATAAAGCCAATAGTTCTGTGTATACTTATTTTAATGGTCCGGATGGCAATGTGACGTTTCAGGGAGGAATATCTCCGGCCGGCGGGACCAAGCCGGGAGGTAAGTAGTTCTTAACATATGAATGGTAGTGCGATGCGGTTATTTATCTGGTTATGTATATCTTTGTTTCTGACTTCTCCGGCTTTGGCTTATATTGAGGAGGATACGGTCGGGATGACCGAGGCGACTGCGGGAGAACAAAATACCAATATGTATAGGCTTAATGCTCGCGGTGAATATTTTGTAAAAAGATTGAAAAAAATCGATGAATACGCAGCTAAGGGAGCCAAAACGTCAGATATAACCAGTATTGAAGATATCAGCAGTTATGAGCAAAAAAATAAAGAGGAGCAACAGAATAAAAGAATACTTGCCGATATCAGCAAGATAGCGTCAAATCCTCGTCAATTAAAAGAAAATATCAAGCCGGAATTGTACACGTCATTAGCGCAGGTTAACGGAGTACGCGATACGGAAGTTGTTACGCTCCTAAA
>Ga0265299_10002635_pt1 | contig 18123 bp, 13 predicted proteins | sample AusTroGonzalo_MG_4_FD_193485 | JGI IMG/M metagenome (GOLD analysis project Ga0265299, IMG submission 193485) | Bovine rumen microbial communities from tropical cattle in Woodstock, Queensland, Australia - Gonzalo_02 | ecosystem: Host-associated > Mammals > Digestive system > Stomach > Rumen ... | reverse complement strand
GAGCATGGTGAGTGCGTCTGGCTACTGAAAGATGTAAAACGTGAGATTGAACGAGTCAAGTTTGAGTCGAATGTAAAACTCAATATCCGTCAATTAGTGAATGCCATCATCCTTGCATTCATCAAAGTGCACAGTGATGAACTGAAGAATATCAGGTCTGGTTAATACAAAATGGCCCCAAATGAGTATGTAAAAGGCAGATTATCACCTTCAAACGGTTAAAATTGATTTAAATTACACCTTATTATAATAAGATAACGAATTTATTTAGTATCTTTGCAATTGCATTGTGTTCGCTGCCCATGTTGTAGTGACGAGCGGGTGGCACTAAAGGATGCTTTGCAGGACATCGCGGGTTAAAAAATCAGTATCGAAGATTCTGATGAGGTCTGAGTTCAAAGTCGCCAAAACTTTAAAGTAATACGACCTCGCGGGATTGGGATACGCCTTTATAGGCGTGCCCTTTCCTTGTATATCGTATTACAAGGCTGTTTGGCGACGCCTGGAACTCAGAGTATGCAAGGAGTGAGGGTACGCTTTCTCTTTTCCTTCATACAAACCTCATTTGCTCGTATAGTGTAGAACGGAAAGTAAATGAAGTAATGTTTAAAATAATTTGGGATAAAACAACTGGTGGTGTAAGACTAAATCCGAAGGTGGCAACGGAGGCACTTAGTGTGTCTCCACGTCCGGTATTCTTTGAGGAATTGGATCTGCTGAAGCTGAAGGAGTTGGGATGGAGCTATCCTGAATGTAAGGAACCGCTTCTGTGGTCTTGCAACAAACAGTATTTTTATCGTGGTAAACTGGCTTTTGAGGTAAAAGGTGCCAATGTCTATGATGCTCCAACTGTAGTTCTGCAGGACGGGTTCCAAAAGTTGAAGGTGAAGCCTGTGGACGTAGAGGCGATGCTTAAGAAGAACCAGGATGAGATGTTCTTGATAGAGAGTGAAGCCATTGAGTTCATTCGCGATGTTTACACCATGTATTCGTCTGCCAAGAAGACTGTTGATGCAGCCAAAAGCAACGAATTGGACTATGAAACGTTGGCAGCCCGAGCAGAGAAGAAGACGAAAGTCAAGATGGCTATCGTGAAGGAGGACTGTGACAGTTTTGAAGTGATGCCCCTAGAACAGGCTGAAGCCAGCGGCAAGCGAATCTACCAGACAACCAAGATAGATAAGTTCCTGGCCAGTTTTTCTGGCGGCAAGGATAGTCAAGTAGTTCTCGATCTCTGCACAAGAGCCATTCCACCAGAAAACTTTGAAGTGATCTATAGCGATACTGGCTATGAACTTCCACCATCCTTACAACTCTACCAAGAGATTACAGAGCACTATCAGAAGCTATACCCCCGTTTGAAATTCTCTGTTGCAAGAAACCATGCTTCAGTATTGAGTTACTGGGACAAGATTGGTACTCCAAGCGATACCCACCGTTGGTGTTGTGCTGTCATGAAGACGGCCCCATTGTACCGTATGCTGAAAACTGAGGATAACAAGCAGGCAAAAGTATTGACATTCGATGGAGTACGAGCAGAAGAGAGTACAAGACGTTCTGGATATAGCAGAATTGGAAAGGGAGTCAAGCATGATACAGTTATTAACGCGCGTCCCATTCTCAATTGGAGTACAACAGAAATATTCCTTTATATTTTTAAATACAATTTGCATATCAACCCAGCATATCGTCAAGGCATGACTCGCGTTGGCTGCTTGGTTTGTCCTTTTGCAAACGAGTGGAATGAGCTATTGGCAAATGTACATTATAAAGATAACGTAAAACCATTCTTGGAAAAGATCGAGGATTTTGCAAAGAGAGGTGGTGTTAGAGACGTTCAAGACTACGTCCGTCAAGGAGGTTGGAAAAGAAGAGCAAGCGGCAATCTAGTTGAGCAAAGTTCTTTTATCGATTTCAAGAGTTCGACTCCCAATTTGGTTGCTATCATCAAGAATCCGAAAGTAAATGTATTGTCTTTCTTCCAGACACTTGGTAGTTATACGACAACAACAGATGGTAATACAACTCAGGGAGAAATAAGAATCAGCAAGGATGTTTACAAATTCTCTCTCAAATGGGATAGCCAAAACACATGCAAGTTTGAGTTGTACAATATTCACGACGTAATTCTTGTCGGATTAGTCAAACGTGTACTCTATAAAAGCACCTATTGCATTAATTGCGAAACATGCGAGGTCGAATGTCCTACTGGGGCATTATCTGTATATCCAAAGGTAGAAATTGACAAAAATAAATGTATCCATTGCCACAAATGCCTAAACTTTCATGAGAAAGGATGTATTGCGGCAAACTCATTAATCATAACAACTGGTAATTCTATGACATCTAAGGTTGGTAATATTGACCGTTACAAGAATTTCGGTCTAAAAGAAGAGTGGCTAAGTTCGTATCTTACAGAAACTGACAATTTCTGGACGAGCAATCATGGCTTGAATGAAAACTATCAGATACCTTCACTCAAAGCATGGCTTAGAGATGCAGAAATTATAGATGACAAGAACAATGCGACTGAATTAGGTAAGCTTCTTGCCAATCCCGAAGTAATTGCCTGTTATCCTAACCTTGCTTGGGAGATAGTATGGATAAACCTTTCTTACAACTCGTTTATAGTGAATTGGTTCACACGAAATGTAGAGAAAGGGGCACCTGTATCCCAAAAGGGTTTGGAAGAGACTATCCATGAACAATTTCCTGCATACAAGGAGAAAACCGTTCACAATGCAGTCTACCAATTGCGTCGAACATTAAAAGAGTCGCCAATTGGATCTTTTTTGCAACAGTATAGTGAGATTGACAAAGAGTCTTTTACCAGAGAATCGTATGATGATTTGAGTAGAGAAGCTATTGCTTATTCCATTTTCAAATACGCAGATGCCCGCAAGATAAAAACTCTGCGAGTGCATGACTTGTATTCTCCAGATGCGACAGGTGGAGTTAATAAGGAATTCTGCATATCCAAGAGTGCTTTTATTGATGCTCTTCGCTCTCTTAATTCTGAAAGAGACCGTGTTTTCGTGGCAGAATTAAATATGGGTCTTGACAGCATCACGATTAACAGGGATGACCTGAAACCGCTTGATGCTCTGAAATCTTTGATTAAAGTGTGATGAATATATTGAGGAAGGCATATTATCTGACGGAGGTGACAAGAATTCACCGAGGAAATTCGCATGGATGTCCGGTTAATGCGAAACCTCTTTTCCTGTTGTCGATAATTGAATCTATCGAGAACGGGGTACTGCTCAATAACAAGGTTTGCTTTAATGAAAATGCAATCCGGGACTTGTACTACGAAATCTGTCAGCAATACGAACCTAACAGAACGCCTTCGCCTTATATCCTTCCCTATTTTCATTTGATAAGCGAATCTTTCTATCATATCGATTGGAGTGGAGTTCCGTTTGTACCATCACCCAACGCCCACTCTCCATCTGGGAAATACATAAGAGAGAATGCTAAATACTCGTACCTCGACCAAGCCCTATGGGATTTACTCCAGGACTTCAACGTGAGAGAAGAGTTTCGAGAGACCATCATCAATTTTTTCCTAAAACCCAAAGAAGAATAACCTATGGCAACAAGATATAGCGACATTATAACACTTGGTACTTCACGAACCGTATATAACATTCGTGAGGAAGGACCCAAAGACTGGGAGTCGTTTATTGCTAATGAGCAGTTCAATGCCTTACTTGACAAGACAGTAAAGGCTGTGATGAACAATGATCCAGACAATCATAAATCAATATGGATGGCTGGTACATACGGGTCAGGAAAGTCACATGCTGGCGCAGTACTGAAGCATTTGTTGTGTGACCCCGTTGGCGAAATTATGCATTACGTTGATTTGGAGTATAACGATCCAAAGTATGGTTTGCTACGCTCTAACCTATTGTCGTTACGTGACAGCAAACGCCTGTTCCCCGTCAGTTTGTATGGTCAGCAGAGTATTTCGCATGAAGCAGACTTGTCCTTGCAAATACAACGTGAGGTAAAGAGTGCATTGGAGACTGCTGGTCTGCATCTGAACGTTAAAACAGACTATGACACCTACGTTGAACACATAGAACAGAACCCTGACTTCTGGACGATGCTCATTGAGCGCAGTCCCAAGTTAGCATCGCTGACACCAGATATCAAGAAACTGGCATCCGACTTGCGCAACTGTGACCCTGGAGTACTGGACAAAGTGAATGCAGCCCTGCGCGAGAACAGACTTGATGTGCGTATGGACAGTAAGAATCTGTGTAAGTGGCTTGTTCAGGTGCAGGACAAACTGCGTGAAGAAGGTACTTACAATGGTCTGCTATTGGTCTGGGACGAGTTTACTGAGATTGCCACATCACCTGCTATCGGTGTGAAGCTGTTGGAACGATTACAGGAAATATCCGATACGTTGATGTCGCCAGAGCACGATTCCTACTTCCTGCTCATCAGCCACCCCTCTGCCCTCAATGCTTTGAACGAAGAGAAACGCAACCAGACCATAGGTCGCTACAACTATTTTACCTACGACATGGAAACCGTATCGGCATTCAAAATCATGTCGCGTAAGTTCAATATAGTAGATAAAGATGCTCATGAGCAATTGGTTGAAAGCTTCTATGATGCCCATCCTGCACTACTCGACATATACTCCAACACATCTAATCAGCCGGAAGAGACAAAGACTGACATGAAGAAACTCTTCCCGTTGCATCCAGCAACAGCTAACCTTGCTACGCACTATGCACGTGCGGCAGGTAGTAGTAGCAGAAGTGTGTTTGAGTTTCTTGCCTGCAATGCCGTGAGAGCGTTCTTCGATGACGAACTGCTCTTTGGTAATGGGTGTACTATTACCGCTGACTACCTTTGGGACTATGTTCGTGAAGCTTTCAATGAAGACTCTGCCAAGTTTGGTGCCGTGACTGAGAAATACGACACATACCATCTAAAGGTAGAGCATGAGGGTGAAGCATATGCCAAGGTGTTTAAAGGCATTCTTCTACTTAATGCCTTGAACAATATCGCCCACAATGATACAGTTACTCCAGCAGAGGAAAATATCAAGAATCTGTTCTGTGGTACGGAGGTGGCTCAGTTTGTAGATGAAGCTTTGAACTTCTTTAATGACAAGAGTATCATTCAGCGACTGCCAGGAGATGTTTTCTCTATCCAGTTTACAGCCTTACCAGGACAGGAGATAGAAGATATCAAGAAAGACTTGAAGAGTGGGCAGTTCAAGTTTACCGACCAGGTGGCGAAGTTCGCTGATATCGTAACTGGCGAGTTCAATAAGGCATACGCCAATATTGCCCGTCCGTTCAGAATTGAGATATATAGCCCACAGGCAAACGAATATACGCTGGTCAACAAAATTGAGAATGGTAAGAAAGCCAGCAAAGGCTATGAGATCTTTATTGCTGCTCTCGTGGCTCGTAACTTTGACGAACTAAGTTTCTTGAAGACTAAAGCCTACGACTGGAACCAAAGCGGCAAACTGAAAGATGTGGTCGTTATGATCTTTGACTCCTGTCTGGAGCAGAAGAACTATGATAGTTTCATAGACTTTATGGCCAATGCTACCTGTGCTCAACGCCACGGGTTAACACCTCAGCAGGAAACCTATACAAAGAATGCCAAGAACAGGGTGAAAGAATGGGCTGCAAAGCTGAAAGGTGGTAACGTAACTTACTATATCAACGGTCTCGAAGATACGATTGCCGGAATCAAGGTGGCATCAACTATCAATAGTGCCGTAGCACCGCTCATCTTTACGTCTGGTCCTGAAACCTTACAGCTGATACAATCCAAATTCTCGAAGACCTATTGGCAGAAAGCTGCCGTTAAGAAAGCCGTTGACGCTGTATTGCAGTTCAATTCGAAGGAAGAGATACTGAAGAACATTCCTGGTCAGGGTAAGCACGTGGAGTACATCTTCCAAGACAGTGTGGAAAGTGACCTGACGTGGAAGTCAGACGTAGACCCAGAGCATCCGCTTAAGAAAGTATGCGCATACATTGACAAGGTATTCAAGAACACCAATAAGAACCAAGAGTTCAACCTTGGTGAGAAGCTGAAAGACCTTTCGCTGGCACCATACGGACTGTATCAGTCGTATGCAGGAATGGGTATGGTTGCCTTTGCAATGCGTAAATACGTAAAGCAGATATTCGACCTGAATGGCAAACCCCGTGAGGCACGTCACATTGTGGATGATGTCTGCGAGATGTTCAAGGCTTGGGAAGACGGCAAAAAGAGCAACAAGCTGAACTTTATGTTCGAGTCAAGGGAGTCGAGCGAACTTTGCAAATACCTTATAGACATCTTCAAATTAAAGCAGTTGCCAGGCTACAAAGACGTTTCCAGCTTGACTGATGCCCGTTGGGCAATCCTTGAATATGCAAAGAAACAAGGCTTCCCTCTTTGGGCATTAAAGTATAGTGGCTGTAGTGAAGCGATGACCAGCCTCATTGATGACATTGTGAAGATATGTGATCCTAACGGATTGGCTAATCAGGAATTGATCAACGATGCTTCGAAGTCTATCAAGAAACAAGAACTGGACTTGAATCTTTTGTTGGTAGAAACAGATGTGTTCAAGAAGGGATTCATGGCATTCTTAATGCAAGACCCCAAAGTCAAGTTCAAGCCAGAAGAATTTGAACCCCTGTACAACTATCTGCTAAAACATCTACAGGGAGAGATTGGCCGTTGGAGTGAGAGCGAAGTACAGCTTCAGGAGCTCTATTGGCGCATGGAAGGCGATAATGGTGATAATGGAGGTGGAAACGGTGGAGGTTCTTCTGCTAGTGGCGGAGGTTCATATCCAACGACTACAGGTGACGGCGTTGACGTTGTAAACGACGACCCAGGTGATAATCCATACGAGGAAGAACGGAAGGAAAAGGCCAAGAATGTCATTGCCAACGCCTCTGATGAACAAGTAAGAAAGGCTATTGAAAAAGTGATTGAAAACGAAGACAAGAATATCGTAAATATCATTTTGAAGTATGTACAATGAGTTTTCCAGCATAGATGACCTGATGGAGGCTGTCAGAAAAGACAAGCATGCAGAGGGTGCCAGTTCTTTTGTACAGAACCGCTATCCTGTCCGCTTTGTACTTTTCGACAATTTCCGCGATTCGTATGCCTTTATCGTTCGTCTGATACAAGAGATGAAGATAAAGGTAGAGGAAATTCAGGGTTGGATAGATGCAGACTATCCTGATATCATCATGTCTCACTCGCGGTTAGCAGAAAGCCTATCCACATACGTCAAGAGACTTGATGGTGAAAGCAGAATTGTGGCACCGTTCTCAGAACTGGCCCGTTTCTATAATAATAAGGATGATATAGAGTATGATACACTTATCCGAACGGTGAAAGCTATTGAAGCCCTCCCTGCAGGTTGGGAAAAGAAACAGCGCATCTATATACCCATCATTGGCTTGGAAGGAAAGATGTCTTTCTTCTTCGATGATACGCAGAGCACAATTTGGTATATGCGTTCTGAAGACCAGGAACTTTCGTACCGACTCATATTGACTAACCAGACCACCTACGATGTTAAGCATATAGATAGCCAATATACGGTTATTCAAAATGTCAAAGAGTGGCTTGACTTTTGGCGCAATCAAGACTATCACGGCAAGCCCAATATCATCTGTTCGTCAAAAGCAATCTATGCCAACGCAGAATATGCACAGCCGGACAATGCCTTTTCATACTGTCCGTGCGATAATGTGTATAAGTTTTTGACTGAAGGATTGGGGTTAAAGTTCCAAGGATTGAATCAACGCGACGTTGATGAAAAATATTGGGAAGAACTGGCTGCAGAAATAGACCTCGAAGAAAAGTTTGACTTCAAAGATTTCTTCAGCAAACATTTCTCGACCACCAATGTAGATGGGTATAAATCGTTTGTGAAACTTTGGTTTGAATATTCTGACGGGTTCAGTCGATGGCTACTTGTAAATACCTATATTAATAATGTAGGCACGGATGATTATCTTGGTAAGACCCTTCAAGAGTTGGACGATTATTCAGACAGGAGCTTTGTGGAAAAGATGGCATTAGCGATAGACGAAACTAATAGCAAAGACATGGATGTCCGCAGATACTGTCTGAATGAAGCCCACAAACGTAATGTACAACTTACAGTTGAAACGCAAAACCGTCTGCGAAAAAAGCTGGAGGAAATTGCACAGCCTAACAATTATCACACGGCGATACAGTTGTTCAGTCCGATGTCGATAATGGAAAAGGAAATGGCTATCAACTGGTTAGGTGCAGGCCATATTCAGGAAAAAGACGTGTTGGCTTTCTACCCGGAGCTTTATTACTATCTGGAACCATCCACAGGAACACTAGACCCGAATCAGCTATGGGTGCTCGACTATATGGATAAATACAAGCGGGCAAAGATAACCGACGAATATTCGGATGCGGTGAAAGAACTTGTTGGCAACTACAATGGGAATTCTATTGGATTCAACAACTGGTACCAGAAATTCCAGACCACCCACCATTTGCTCTATAATCGTGGAGATATTGAAGTCTTATACTGGATTGATGGCCTTGGCATTGACTGGATACCACTCATCACCAAACTGATAGCTGACCAGCAACAGGAAAAGGTGTTCTTGAATGATGTAAAGATAGCACGTGCTGTTCTTCCCACCAAGACAGATGTCAATAAAGAAAACTTGCTAAAGCTCGTCAAAGGAGAGGTAAAATTTGAGAAGGTGGGCGATATAGACAAAATGGCGCACCAAAATACGAATGTATATCCAAACAACATTATCAACGAGATAGATGCCGTATGTAATGCTATCCATGAATTGCTTCGTAAATACACGGGTAAGAAAATTGCTATCGTGTCTGACCACGGTATGACTTATCTGTCACAACGTGTTTCCGGATTAAATCTTGGCGGCTTTGAATACCATCATTACGGTCGTTATGCAACTAGAACAAGTGGTAATGCTACTAGCGACAACAACTATTTCATTTTGGATGACGGGAAAACTGTTTGTTCATTGAATCATAGCTCACTTGGAAAAAAGATTGATACAGGAATGGGGGCTCACGGAGGCTGTACTCCAGAAGAAGTTCTGGTACCCATCTTCATAATTTCCTCGTCGCCAAACAACAAAACGTGGGATGCAACATTGTTGAACGATGAAATAACAGGCAGTAACCCTGTTGTGGAACTCCGAATTATTGGACTTACTTCTCTCGATGCGCCAAAGGTTGAGTATAATGGGAAGATGTACAAACTTATCAGTAAGGGGAACAACCTGTTTGTTAGTGAACCAATGGAACTCACGGAAGAAGAAACGTCCATTAGGCTGTATATTGGTGAATACTCGGAAATCAAGAGCATAAAAGTAAACACCGGAAGCAAAGAGGATGATCTCTTTGGCGGTATGGGATTAGACATTTAAAAACGTGACAATAATATGAACCAAGAACTATCCGCAAAAATAAAGCAGGGCTTTTCTGCTATGGCCATCTATAAAGACCCAGAGAAGACCAACAGCGTCTTTACTGGTCGCAACCTGCCTTCGTTTGTCAAGGACTTCTTGATGAAACGATACATTGATTTTGATGGTAACCTGAACAGTCAGGGACTAAGCAGTTTTCTTGATATCGTCATTCCTAAAAATCCGAACGAGGTGAAAGCCAGAATACAGGATGGTAATGACTTGACGTTATTATGTCGTTTCATCATTTACATCGATTTGGTGAAGAACATACGCAGGTTCTCCATCCCTGACATGGGCATCAAGTTGAATGAAGGACAGATACCTTCTTATGTTTATGATAAGCATCGCGATGCACTTGTGGATGGAGAAAAGTGGGGAATTATCAAACTGTGTTTGATGCCTGATGCGGACGGAAAGAAAAACCACGTTGAGATGGTGGATTTCAAACCGTTTAAGCCCTACAGCTCAGTTGACGTGAACTATCTGGCTGATGCACGTAAGCAGTTTACGACTACCGAATGGATTGATGTGTTGATTTCTGCAATGGAGTATGACCCAGACGGTTTTGAGAATATGACGCAGAAGATGGAATTCATTACCCGTCTGCTCATTTTCATTGAGCCGCGGCTTAACGTAATTGAACTGGCTCCAAAGGGAACTGGTAAAAGTTATGTGTTTGGCAATCTTTCCAAATACGGATGGCTAGTAAGCGGCGGCAAGGTGACACGCGCTAAACTATTCTGGGATAAGCAAAAACAGCAGAACGGTATCATCAAGAACCACGACTTTACTGCCTTCGACGAAATACAAACCATCATCTTCCAAGAACCTGCTGAAATCCAGGCAGCGTTAAAATCTTATCTCGAAAGTGGCAAGACAACTATAGATAATCAGGAGTTCTCTTCTGAGTGTGGACTGATGTTGATGGGAAATATTCCACTTACGAAGGACAGAATGCCAACATCACAATTGTATTTCAATAACCTTCCAGCGAATTTCAGAGAGTCTGCTCTGCTTGACCGTTTCCATTGTTTCATAGAGGGATGGAAGCTACCCAGCATCAACTCCAGCATGATATATAAGGGCTGGACCATCAATGTGGAGTATTTCTCAGAGATCATTCACGAACTACGCACCCAAAGCGTATATAGTCAGATATACGATGAGCTGGTTGAAGTTGCCCCCAGAACCTATCTGCGTGATTCGAAGGGCGTAAAGCGAATCGCTACAGCCTATATGAAACTTTTATTCCCACATTGGCGAACAGTCAACGATGTAAATATTGAGGAGTTTGAGTTATTCTGTTTGCGTCCCGCCCTGCATCGACGTGGCATTATCAAGGAACAACTGCACAATATTGATGCGGAATATAAGAGAGAAGTGACTGGTATCAGTTTGAAACAAAACCAATAATACAGTCTGGCCTATGTCAAAGTTAGATACTCTTTTTCAAGAAATCATGTCAGATGAAGACATGACTGCCGAGTTTGGATATACTCCGGCTGACTATTCATCGATAGAGCGTGGTAGCAAATCGAGGAATAAGTACGTTAAAGCTATAGCCAACATGCTTCTTCAATATGACAAGAAAGTTGAAGAGGTAAGGATGGATATGAGGATCAAGAACACTACTGGAAAAGTTGTCATAAAAGACAACGTGTTGGAATCAATCTATAGGAAACTCGTAAAAGACTTGGAATAAGATGATACTGAAGAAACTTACCATAGAGAATTTCCGCAGTTACTACGGCAAGAAAGAATTCGTATTTGGACCACGACTCAATCTGATTCTAGGTTCCAACGGTGATGGCAAGAGTACGTTGTTCGAGGCTCTTAACTGGGTGTTGACGTACAAAGAAACTGATGTTGATAAGCTACCTTCGCTCAAAACACTTGTGTCTGCCAAACTCTTCAAGAGCCTGCCTGTAAATTATCCTGCACCGGTTAGAGTGACCTTGATGCTAGCCAATTCTAGTGGCAATCAACGTAAACTGGTGAGAGAGTTCTATGTGGAGAAGAAAGAAGATGGAACTATGATGACTGCCAAGCATAGTCATGTGGGATACCGTATCGTCGGGCCAAAGGAAGTTGCTGCGATTAGCATTACTGACATCTTGGAGAAAGAGGGGGTGTTCCCTGCAAAGGTTAAGAAGTTCAGTATTTTGCAGGGGGAGGAGCGATTGAATATCTTTGATGATTCTACAGTTTTAGCTGAACTCATCAATATGTATTCGACCGTCAAAGACCTTGCTCCATACAAGGACTTGGCTGACTTTATACTTGACAAAGGGGCAAAAGCCAAGCAAAACTCTCAAGATAAGCGAGCTTCAGGTACAACATCGGCTAAAAACCTATTGGCAGATATAGAAAGACTACGCAAGGACGAAAAGCGAGTCTCAGCATCATTGACAGAAAACCGAGATACTTTGCGTGAAATGGGTCAAAATATCCAGTCCATATCGGGTGATTATGATATTATCAAACTCATCAGAGAAAAGAAGGATGATGTTTTGAAAATGGAAAGTCTAATAAAGGCTAAGAGTGAAGAACTAAACGAGAACTATAGCATACGACTGCTCGACGAATTGTGGATTCTTGCTGGTTTTGAACCTATCGCTAAAGAATATGTTCAGAAGATGGAGGGCTTTGAGGGCAGAATACAAGATATACGCGATGAACATAATCGCAAGATTGGTGAGATGTATGCTCAACAGAAAACTCTGCAAGAAGCTAAGAGGAAACTGAAGGAGTCTATTGAGGCTATGCCTGGCTTCATGCCGGAATTGGAAGCTATGAAGCAGATGTTGCAAGAACATCGTTGTAAGTATTGCGGTACAGAAGCACCAGAAGGTTCTGCAGCTTATGAGCATATTAAGAAAATGCTCGATGAATACCAGAATAAGTTGGAAGAGAGCCTAGAAGAAATCAAGATTCCGCAAGTGCCTCCTCTTAATCTTGGAGACAATGTCAGGACATTGGCAGGTGAAAGCCGCAGTCTATTGCGGTCATTAGAGGCAGCTGATTACCAAAGTAAGATTGAAAACGCCAAACGTATCAATGAAGAAATTCATGAAAAGATAGAGAAAGCTCATGCACGTATAGGTAGCTTGAATAATGACATCGAAAGAGAACTTGCCAACTCTTCAACAGGAAAAGACTTGATGCACTATGTTGATGATTGGCAAGAAGTGGCCCAATGGCATGAGGATTATGGGCGAGCTGAGAGTGCTATAGCATCACTTAGTGCACGACTACCAGAAATACGGCGTGAATTGAGGGAAAAGCAGGATAAATATGACAAGATGGTAAGCAACGACAAGAACAGACAGTATATGGATATATACAAATTGGCCGTCTTGTTCGAAAGAAGTTTGGTGTCGTTGGAGGATAAAACATATACCAATTTCTTGGCAGACATTTCAGATAGGGCAAATGAATATATGCGCAAGATTACTGTTGATGATTTCCGCGGTATAATCACTATGGAACCAGTTAGGAGTGGGAAAAGTAAAGGTGCTGTTGATGTCTTGTTGAAGGACAACCGTCAGGCTATTATTACTAACCCCAACAAATCCCTACTTACAACCAAGTGTATAAGTGTAATTTTTGCTCTTGCAGATTTCAATCAAGAGAGGCAATCAGGTAATGGCTATCCTCTTATTTTAGACGCTCCAACGTCGTCATTTGATGCGGGAAAAGATAAGTCGTTCTACAAGAGTATAAGTAAACTGTCCTCACAATGTCTAATCTTTACCAAGAGTTTCTTATTTAAGAAAAATGACGAGAAAGGAGAATACTCAATAGAGATGGCAAGTTTAAAAGATATAGACTGTCCTGTATATCGAATTAAAAAGAATCAAGAGGGCTTTGACCAGCAAGATCTCAGCACTATTGAAACTATTGTTGAACCCATAAAGAATACTTCTATATGACAAACAGTTTGTATGACGAATGGAAGAAAAGCAAAGCTCTGAAATTTGAGTCTTGCTTTTATACTCCTATTATTGAAGCTTTCTGCCAGTGGCACTCTTCTACTGATAAAGGAAGAGATGAGAAAGGGCGGATATTCAATGCAGGATATGAAGTATTTATCTATGCTTTCTTTGTGGGCCTGTATAGGGGTGAACGTAGACCGCTCTCAGGCCAGACAAAGTCCTTCAGCATGGAGGTCTTTCGTTTGGGAGATGTCAGCGAGAAAGGTACTGACCGCAAAAAGTATACAGCAATACAGCGCTATATCTTTGCAGCCTTAATAGCAAAATCGAACATAGATCTTGTGGCCTATGATGAGGAGAAACTAGATACGGACGAAACAGTTGCTATTCTAATGCAGACTTTTAGCGAGTACGCAAATGCTGGATTCTATGCTATCAATGAGAAGATGAATGAACAGGAAGATTATTTCCTAAATAGCGAGAATGTTCTGGAGTTTGTGTGTGGTGTATAGTGCCACATAGCAAAGATAATGCAAGCAGATAAAAAAGAAACGATTATGAAGAGACAGGAGATTATAGACACCGTGAACGCCATCATGGGTGAGAAGGGCGATTATGCAGCGGAGTATATCGAGCCGGACGATGCCGTTGACGAGCTGGGGGTAAGCTCCATGCAGTGCATAGAGGCGCTGGTGAAGATTGAGGACGAGTTCGTCATCGACATTCCCGGTAGCGAACTGCTCAACGTCAGCACTATGCAGGATGTGTACGACCTCGTTGAACGGAAAATCATAGAGCCCCACGGATTTAAAGTGTATTAAGAAGCCAAGGACTTAACGACCTATCTCAATACTATTGCCTATGGCTAGTAAGAATTATATTAAAACTACAGAATTGGCCAGACTAACAGGGCACCCGTATAATGAGATTTTGCAACTCGCAAATACGGGAGTATTACCTGGTTATAAAACTCGCAGGGGGCGCTGGCGGTTGAAAGTGGACGCAGCAGAGAAGTATTTCGGTATCCAGATTGACAACTCAATAGAGCCAGATGATACGCCGATTTCAGCTACGCCCACAAAGGCTCTAGGGCGAGAGGATATGGGCAAACTAATATGTGGACATACTGCCAGAAAATACCTAAAATGCAGCAAGGCTGAGTTTGAGAATCTTGTTAATAAAGGTCATATCCAAGCCTATCGCGACGAGTATATGCGGTGGAAAGTTTCAAAGGAAAGCGTACTCAACTATGCCAAGCAGTTACAACTACCCCGCGAAACACGTTTCATTACAAACAATAGCCACTATGAGGAAGTCGTTGAGCGTATATGCTCTGCCAAGTCATCAATTAGAATCATGACGGCAAATTTCAAGCGCTTCCGATTGAGGCCTACTAAGAATCAAGGCAAGGACTATAATGATGGGACTCCATTCATAGAACGTCTCATGGAAAAGGCTGTACAGGGCGTATCTGTTCAAATCATCTGTTCCAATCCTTCAGATTCTTTCACGGAGGAATGGCAGGATTATTATCGGCAGATGGGCGAACCAGAACTGTTCGAATATATGTTCTGCGACAGGAATCATGTTAAGTTGGCAATTGTTGATGACAAACTGGCTTATATTGGATCTGCCAACGTGACCCCAGCTGGTCTAGGACAAGGAGTATTTACACCAGGCAACTTCGAGGCTGGTATCATTACAGAGAGTCAGGAAGTAATATCATCTATAAAGGATTTCTTCACAATGATTTGGGATGAAAAGTATTGCATTAACTGTCACAGAGCAGAAAAATGTAATGAGCAATAATCCGAAGACAACCGCCGCCCTTGCAAGAGCAGACCGCAAAGGCGGCGTTTGTATAGGATCAGTTGATAACTACTAATTTGTTATTGGGCAGGTCGTACCTGACAGGGTGGGCGAAGGAGACAGCCCAGCCATCACTAACGGCAGTAGTATCGATGCCGCGACGTTGGAACTCATCGATGAGTGCCTGGTCGTGGTAGGCTCGCATACTGGACCAGCCTCGGCTTTGCACTTGGGCATTGAATACTGTTACTAACTCAGGAATCTGCATGTCTGCGAAGCGCAGAGCAAACTTGATGTAATAAATGTGCTGTTGCATAACTTGGAATTTTTTGAAGTGAATAATATTGCTTCCGCATCGTACTGACCACCGTGGTTTCCAAAACTCGGTTGGCGAGTTAACCTCAAAAGGCTACTGCTCTTGATGCTTTCGGGTGCAAAATTACAAAGAATTCGTGAGATAGCAAATCGAAAGAAGGTAAATATTGGCTGAAAATGCAAAAAAGATACGAAAATGTTTGGTGGTTTGTGAAAATATGTATAATTTTGCCGCCGTTTTTCAAATTTATGTAAATTAAAAGCAATGCTGCAACAAAGAATGAACATATCAACACTGTTACCACTCCAGGGCAAAGAATGCTTTGGAGGCTTCTGCTATGTTCATACGACAAACTCGATGAGTATTGCAGCACGTGACTGGTACACGAATACTTTCCAACGAACATCATCAGATAGAGAGTCTGACCGGACGGCATAGATGCAGCCGACCATCAGAGTATAGAAGATAACGAGACCGTTGGAAAGAGCTTACCAAACTTTCCAACGGTTTTTCGTTATCTGTGTGTCCATTTCCCGTACTTCTCCGCGGCCTTAGCAGCTGGGCACAACCTAAACATCAAAAAAAGTATTAACCGCGCAGCGATGCGCACAAAAGAAGAAAAAGAAAATGTTAGAATTCAAGAAGTACAGCTCTATCGAAAACTCCTTTAGCCGTGAGTTCATGGAGCACGTGGTGGCAGAGATGCCACAGGATTTGGAATATGTGGTGCAGGAGAAGGTACATGGTGCCAATACCAGCTTCCTCTGCGATGGTGAGACCGTGAGGTTCGCCAAGCGTACGTCAATGCTGGAGGACGGAGAGCAGTTCTATGACTATCCTGAGTTGCTCGAAAGATACCGGGACAGAGTGCTGAAGCTATTCGGTGGCATCAAGGCTAAGTATCCAGAGGTAACTCACATCTCCGTGTTCGGCGAGATGTTTGGTGGTCTGTATCCTCATGATGGTGTCAAGGCAAGGCAGAAAGTCGGCCTAATCCAAAGAGGTGTCTGTTATACTCCTGACCATGAGTTTTATGGCTTCGACATCTACCTCTTCACTGAGGAGGGTGGAAGATTCCTCCCTGTTGATGAAGTCAACGAGCTCTTCGAGACCTATAGTTTCTTTTATGCCAAGACTCTCTTCAGAGGGACTTTGACTGAGTGCCTGAAGCAGCCCAACGCTTTCCAGAGCAAGATTGCTGAATGGTTAGGCCTGCCAGCTATCGAGGACAACATCTGCGAGGGTATCGTTATCCGTCCTGTCACTCCAATGTATCTGAGGAACGGCTCTCGAGTGCTTATCAAGAGTAAGAACGAGCGGTTCGCAGAGCGGAAAAGCGCAAAGCGCCGCACCAAACTCTTTGTCGAGCCTGTGCCTTATAGCGAGGAGTTGAAGGCACTGATTGTCGAGGGTGAAACCTACGTCACCGAGAACCGTCTGGCAAACGTTGTGAGCCATATCGGTGAAGTGCATTTCCCCAAGGACTTCGGCAAAGTGATGGGCTTGTTCTCCAAGGATGTGCTCGAAGACTTCCTCAAGGAGCATGGCAACTTGTATGCTGCACTTGAAAAGAGCGAGCAGAAGCTGTTGAACAAGGAACTCAACAAGTTCTGTACTGCCCTTGTTAAACAGGTCTACATGAGTCAGGCTTATATCATAGAATAATGTAAACAACCAACTCTCCGCACTCCTCTGTGGGTGTGGAGAAATTAAAAAAGAGAATAACGATGAATTTCAAGTTTAATGCAGAACATACGTTCTTTACATCCGATACGCATTTCAACCATGCGAATATCATAGGCTTCTGCAATCGTCCTTTCAAGGATGTAGAGCAGATGAATGAGACCTTGATAGCGAACTGGAACAGCATCATAGGAGCCGATGATACGGTATTCCACTTGGGTGATTTTTGCCTGGGTGGTGCTGCCGAATGGACAAAGGTATTGGATCGGCTGAACGGTAAGATCTATCTGATACTTGGCAATCACGACCTGAAGAATATCCGTCAGGGGTTCATCAGTCGATTTGAGCATGTCGCCATGCAGATGTTCATAGAGGTGGGAAAACAGAAGATATATCTGAACCACAACCCTTTCCTCTGTTATGGTGGAGCATATAAGGACATCTGGCAGTTGTTTGGTCATGTTCATAGTGGACCATTCAACACGGGAAAGGACAAACCGCGTCTGAACATGCTCTTCCCAATGCAGTATGATGTGGGAGTAGACAACAATGGGTTTGCTCCCGTCTCATTCGAACAAGTTAAGAGAATAATAAACAAGCAAGTAGAACAAACAAAGTAGTACAATAATGAAGAAGATACCTATATTGAGGTACAATGATCTCAGAGATCTGATGTGCCTAACCCATGAACACCATTTGAACGGTGTAGTCGTAGACGATGCGGCGCTTGAAGTAATGCTCCGTATTGAGAAGACCATGCAACGGCTGGAGGTAATGGGTGATGATGAGCAACGGTGGCTCTGGATAGAACTCAAGGCACCTGGCAAACGGAATCGCATGGAAACGGCTGACGCAAACGGAAATTACTGGTACCAGGTGTTTACGGCTA
>Ga0265299_10002633_pt1 | contig 18125 bp, 21 predicted proteins | sample AusTroGonzalo_MG_4_FD_193485 | JGI IMG/M metagenome (GOLD analysis project Ga0265299, IMG submission 193485) | Bovine rumen microbial communities from tropical cattle in Woodstock, Queensland, Australia - Gonzalo_02 | ecosystem: Host-associated > Mammals > Digestive system > Stomach > Rumen ... | reverse complement strand
TCTCAGAGTGGATGGTGTTATAACAATCTGAATCTTGGTGTAGATTGCGGTGAGAAGTTTGGCAATGTATATGCAAATCTCATGGGTGGATATTCTACTAATAATGACAATGTAATTTATGTCCATGGTAAGAAGGATGATGGCTCTGATGATTTTGAAAACAGATTCACAATTGATTGGAAGAACAGAAACGATGATGAAGTTCTTGATGAAATTGGTGATTTCTGCTTTATTAAAATTGGACTTGAAACTACTGAGGGCGGCAAGATTTATACGCAGAGATTTTTGTCAGCGTATGATGCAGTTGCTTATGTCAATGAACACCTTACTAATGATACAGTAATTACTGTGCAGGGGACTATGAAGTATAGTTTCTATAAAGACGGTGTAAGTCTTCAGAGGAATATTACGAGTATCTTTTTGAGCAAGGCTGAACCAGAAAATTATAAAGCCGTTTTCTCACAGTCAATTCTGATTGATAAGGAATCAATTAATCTTAAAGAAGATATTGACAAAGACAGAAGTTCGCTTAAGATTCATGCACGAGTTCTTGATTACGTTAAGGAAATCAATGGTACAGAATTTAAGGGACAGTACCCAATACCATATACATTTGAATATGAATATGCGTCCGAAGATATGCTTAAGAAAATTTATGATAAGCTGTTCAAGGTGAAGAAGGGTGTTAGACAGATTAACTTTGAGGGTGAGTTTGTTAACAGCGGCGCAGTTATACAGGCAACTATGGAAGATGTACCTGATGATGTAAAGCTTCTTATTGAAATGGGTCTGTATACTGAAGAAGAAATTCTGACTAAGTATGCGGCACAAGGAAATACAGAACGTAGATATATTCTGACAAAGCCTATTGTTCGCATTGAAGGTGACGAAGAAAATAAGAAAGCTGTTATTCAGATGTTCGATGAAAGATACACAGAGGATGAACTTGAAATTCAAATTGAAAATTCAAAATCAGATTCTGAATCGTCAATAGATTTTGCGACACTGGATGATGACGATGATGATATGGCTTGGCTGAATGAACTTGGACTCGGAGAGGATGAATAAGTATGAAGTACGGAAGAAAAAATCAAGTAAGTCTTAATCCATTAGATTATAATATTTGTCTTTTGGGAGAAGCAAAGATAGGAAAGACAACAGTTATCCATGAAGTTTGCCAGAAGCTTGTAGGCGAAGATGGATATTTGTTCTGTGAAATGGGAGCAGAACATGGAGCGGATGCGATTCAGGGAATTCCATATATCAACTGCCCATCATGGTCAGATGATTATGATGAACTTGAAAATACAATTGGAATTCAAACTCTCGTAGATGATATTGCTGATAATAAATCAGAAGATTATGCAGAGCTTAAGACTGTAGTAATTGATACTTATGATTTCTTTATTGAACTTGCCGAAGCAGAAAGTATTAGACAGTATAATAAACAGTGTAGAGAACGTGGTGATGCTGATAAGGTAGTCAAGACTATCAATGCCGCATGGGGTGGCTATGGTCGTGGCGAAAAAGAAGCTATCAAGCTTATGTTCGAATTGGTAGATAGACTTGCATCTGTAGGTGTACATACGATTTTCATTGGACATACAAAGCAGAAGGAAGTTTCTGATGTAGTCAGTGGAAATGCATATTCAATTCTTACATGTGATATGCAGAACAATTACTTTAATGCGCTTAAGAAGAAGCTTCACTTCCTTGCTGTTGCTTACTATGATAGAGAGCTTGTAGCAAGCGGTAAGAAGAAAAAGGTTAACAATAAAGATGTTGACATTAAGAAGATAAGTAGTGAGAGCAGAAAGATTAAGTTCCGTTCTGATGATTATTCGGTAGATAGTGGGTCAAGGTTCGCTGACATTGTAGATGAAATTCCAATGGACGCTGACGAATTTATTAGAGCACTGACTGATGCTATTGAATCTGAACTTGGTAAGTCTGGTAAGTCTGTTTCTGAAGCAAAGAAAGAACAGAAGAAGATTGAAAAGGCTAAAGAAAAGAAAGCTATTGAAGCAGAAAAGAAAGCCAAGTCTGAACATGAACTTGAAGAAAGTGTAGAAGCTATTGTAGAATACTTCCAAAATAACAAATCAAATCTTGATGTAGTCAAGCCAATTCTCAAAGAGATTAAGGCTTTAGGTTATGATAAGCCACAGTCAATTTCTGATTTGGATGATGCAAAGAAGATTCTTGAACTTTGTAAATAAATAGATAAGGAATAATGAGCCATGACAGATGAAGAGAAAATGTTCCGTAAACTTTGTGATTATGTCAAAAAGGAAATAATGGGATATGATGAGAATCAACAACTGAGCAAGTTTATGATAATGCGTTTAAGGGGTTTGAAAGATGGGAAGTTTATTGCAAATAAAACCACTCCGTCCATGGCTCATTATTCTTATGATGTAATTCTTGCAACGTTTATATATATTAAACGGCATGGATTAGATGACATTATACAAAGGAAGAAGTTTAATTCTGAACAACATAAGTTTAATTATATATTAGTTATTGTGTCTAATAACATCAATACTATATATAATAAGATGAAAAAAATAAAAGAAGAACAGAATCGAGTTGACAATATTTCTGTTGTAGAATTACCGAACTATACAAATAAATATGATAAGAAAGAAGTCAACAAAGATTTAGAAAAGTTTTGGTAATATAATGGCTGTAAAATTAACTGCTTTTGAAAAAGAGCAAGCAGAATGTGCAAAGAAAATAAATGAGTATAAGCTTTTATCTGAAGCTAACATAGTGGCCAGCATATTTAAAAAGCCAGAATTGATGTATAATGTTGAACTTAAGATTGAAGATTTTGGACATAACATTTGGAAGTGTTGGTTTGCTGTAGCAGATGGATTGATTATTAAAGAAAAGAAAACAAGTCTTGATGAAATCTCAGTTGGTATTTATTTGGAAAAACATCCTAAACTAAAAGATAAGATTCAAGAATATGGTGGATATTCTACAATCAATGATGCAACAGCTTATATAAATCTTGACAACTTTGAAAGTTATGTTGCCGATTTAAAAAAGTTCAACGTATTATTACAATTACTTAAGTATGGGTTTCCGATATCAGAGAAGCTATCAGAATATATTGATAAAACGTCAGATGAAATTTACTCTGAATTGGAACTCATGCTTAATCATACATTCTTAAATACAGAAAGTAGTATCAAATCGTATAATGCATTTGAAAATATACATCAATATATTGATGAACTTAATGATGGTGCAGATATTGGATTGCCTTTCTATGGTGCAGATTTATTAAATGCTGAGACTGCTGGTATGAGACTTGGAACTATGACAGGTTTAGGTGGTCTTAGTGGTAGTGGTAAAAGTTTGTTAGCGTTTAATTATCTTATTCCATCAGCTATAGAAAATAATTTTCCTACAGTATTTATTATCAATGAGGAAGATGAAAAACGATACAAAAAGGAAATGATTATATGGGTTGCCAATAACGTCTTCAATGCCAATGTGTCTAAGTATCAATTACGTAATGGACATTTTGGCGAAGAACTTATGAAGATATTTAAGCAATGTGCAGATTGGATAGAAGATAAACAAGAACAACATATATTAACTATTGTACCATTGCAGACTTATTCAGTTCAAATTGCAATTAAGGTCATTAAAAAATATGCTCGTATGGGAGTTCAGTATTTTGTTTTGGACACTATGAAACCAAGTGCAGGAGCAAAGGGAGAGATTTATCAAAGCATGATGTCTGATGCAGTAATGTTGTATGATGTTATTAAGCCTACAAATTTAAATGTACATTTGCTGTGTACATATCAGCTTAACAAAGCATCGTCAAAACTGCGTAAGCTTACATCAGATAATATCGGTATGAGTAAATCTATTGTTGATGTTATGTCGATGAATTTGATGGTAAGACATCCACACGCAGATGAATTCGAAGGTGAATCTCATGCGCTTAAGTGTTATAAAGTACGTAAGAAAGAAAAAGTCCCATTTGAATTAGACAAAGATAAATCTTATCTAATAATATTTATAACTAAAAATAGATTTGGTCGTGCTAATCATCAACAGATTATAGCAGAATTTGATATGGGTACGAATAAGTACCACGAAATTGGCTATACTGTTATTATGGAAGACTTTTGATTATGAAAGGGTAAATCATGTTTGTAACTGAGATAAAGGAATACATATATAAGAATGATAAGATTCCTTTTGTCTTAGATAGTCTTGGTTGCAAAAAGATAGAATACCATAGTAATAAAGATTATTATTCGGCATGTTTTAAAGATGGCGATAATCCTATGGGTATTAATATACGCAATAATGAGTATCTTAATTACTGTTCATGGAGTCGTAATGTATCATGGGATGAAGGTCAAGACTTGATATCGTTAATTGAATATAGTAATCAATGTGATTTTCTAACAGCTTTAAAATGGTTGCATAGTATATTAGATATACCTTATTCAAAAGATGATATAAAAAAGAAACCTAAAAATGTAGATTTAAAATCTAAGGCATTGTCTGTCTTTACTAACTTCTTATCACATAATCAATCTACGAATGTAACCGACATAGAAGTTTTAGATAGTTCAGTGTTAGATGAATATGCACCTATTGAATATATCGGATTATTACGAGAAGGAATCACGCCGTATGCATGTCAAAAATTTGATATAGAATATAGCTATCGCCGTAAACGTATAATTATACCTCAAAAATTGTGGAGCACAGGACAAATAATTGGCATCAATGCTCGAACCACAATTGATGGTTATGAACAATTTGGAATTAATAAATATAGTTTTACCAAGGGATATAACAAATCAATAAATCTTTATGGATTGTGGGAGAATTATAAAGGCATTCAAAAGAAGGGTTATTGTTGTGTATTTGAAAGTGAAAAGTCTGTTTTAAAACGTTACTCACAATTTGACGAAACGGCAGTGGCATTATCTGGAAAGTTTATTTCTGAAGAACAAAAGCGAATATTGATAGGATTAAATGTAGACATAGTTATATGTATGGATAATGATGTAAGCATCGAAGAAGTATACAGCTTATGTGAAAAATTTTATAGAGTTCGTAATGTTTATTTCATTAAAGATACTGAAGGAAAACTCGGTAAAAAAGACAGTCCTACCGATATTTGCAATGATGTGTATGAAGAACTGTTTAAAAATAAAATTAAATATACAGATGAATTACACATAGAATATTTAAAATTACTTAGTAAGGAGAAATAAAATGGATATAATTGTATGTCCGATTTGTGGTAGTGTATTATATCCAGATGATATAGTATATAAAGACGCAGAGAATGAATATATCGGATGTCAAAATTGTGTGTCAGAACGTGAAGCAATTGAATTGACGTTTGAAAATTATGACTGAAAACCGATTTCAAATTTTGAAACTAAATCTGAATTTTGAAAAGGAGTTTTAGAAAATGTTTTACTGTGAAGAGTGTGATAATATATTTGAACATCCACACATATATACGGAAGACCCATCTCCTCCTGGAGTGGGACTACCACCAGGAGTAGAAACATGGGCAATATGTCCTATTTGTGGCTCACCATATATCAATGAGGTAGATGAAGATGAGTATGACGAAGATGACTTATGGTTTGAGGGTGATTGATTTATCTAAAAAATATTTTGGAGATTTAGTTCCAGAAGATAGAATGGGTATTAAACCTAAACCAAAGAAGAATAAAACAATAAAAGAACAAAATAAATTAAAAACGGATTTGCCGTAGATAATTAAGTATGAGATTAACAAAAGAGCAATTACAAGAAATTAAAAACGAATATGGCGTAGATAATTTATGGAGTTGGTCAAGGCTTTCAGCATGGCATACTTCTAAATATGAATATTTTTTACGCTATGTAATACATGCGCAACCAGATAGAACAGATTGTATCTATGGACAAGAAGGTTCATATTCGCATGATATTATAGAGAAATTTTATAATAATGAAATACAGTATGAAGATATGATATCTGAGTTTGAAGATAGTTGGAATATGTCTCGTAATATTTTAGGATTAAAATTTAATCGTAACGATTCAGATAAAGACCAAGGTATTGCAGATAAATATTATGAAAATCTTAAACTATTTTTTCAGAATCATAAACCATTAAATCATAAACTACATACAGAAGATTTTGCATTAGTTAAATTTGATGACCATTTACTGCAAGGCTATATAGACGCATGGTATCAAGAAGGTGATGGTAAAGATATTCGTGGCAAATTCCATATTATTGATTGGAAAAGTAGCTCAATTTATACTGGCAATACATTAATAGAAAAGAGTGGACAGCTTGTATGTTATGCAATGTGGTTTATTCAAAAGTGGCATATACCAATTGAAGATATACATTTACATTTTAATTTCTTAAAATATTGTACAATTACATATGAACAAGCTAATAAAAAAATAAAATCTATGAATGTCGAACGTAGATTACTTGGTGAAAAATTACAGACACCATGTAAAATGTGGTTAAAAAAATTTGGATATAACCCCGATGATTATTTACCACAAGTTTTAGATACTATGGATGTCAAATGTTTGCCACAAGAAGTCCAAGAAAAATTTACTATTTCCGATTGTTATGTTGAAGTTCCACTGACAGGAGAACAAATAGAATATTGGAGAAACTATGTAATTGATACCATTAAAGAAATTGAAAGTGCTGTACTTGATTATGAAGTTTTTGATAATATAGATATGTTTTATGATACTATTGATGAAGTTAAAACTGAATCTTTTTATTATGCTACCTTGTCAGAATACAGTGCTAACATGAATCCATGTTATAAAAAATATCTTGAAAAAGTAGAAAATGGTATTGACTTTTTAACGTAAATATGTTATACTGAATAAACATTCAGTGAATTATAGGTGAGGTTATTATGAGTGTGATTAAATTTTTACAAGGCGATTGTCTAAAATGGATGGATAAAATATCTACAAAAGGACAGATTGTTGATGTTGTATTAACATCGCCACCATATAATACAAGTAGACCATCAACAGAACGTAGTATGAAAAACTATGAAGGTCGTTATGGTGTTTATGATGACTTAAAAACTGGTGAGGAATATTGTGATTGGTGTATAGATATATTTAATCATATTGATAAAATACTTAAACCTAATGGAGTAGTTCTTTGGAATGTTTCATATGGTACAGATGCAACCGTTAATACTGAAGGTATTGGATTAATGTGGAATAGTATTAGTGATATTATTCGTAATACTAATTTTACAGTTGCTGATAAAATAGTTTGGAAAAAGAAGTCAGCATTACCGAATAATGTTAGTCCAAATAAACTTACAAGAATTTGCGAAGAGGTGTTTGTATTCTGTCGTAAGAGTGAATACAAAACATTTCATGCAAATAAAGAAGTTAGTAAGGTTGGTAAAAATGGACAGCAATTTTATAGAGTGTTATATAATTTTATAGAAGCTCCAAATAATGATGGCGCAAACAAACTCAATAAAGCAACATATAGTTCTGACCTTTGTATACAGTTGTTAAATATGTATGCTCCTAAAAATGGATTAGTCTTTGACCCATTTATGGGTACAGGGACAACAGGACTTGCATGTGAAATATTAGAATTAAATTGTATTGGTACAGAAATAGACGAAGAACAAGTCAAGTATAGTATAACTCGTTTAGAAGATTATCGAGAAAGTGCGGAATGTTAAAATGGATTATCATATCAATAGAAAAGTTTGGCAAATACTTTGGGATGCCTTAATGACACCGCATGGATTTGGTTGGGGTGATGATGATTTTTCAAATGAGACATTTGAATTTAGAATGTATCATTGGGATGATAAAATAAATGATTATCACTTTTATCATAAACCTAGTGGATTTAAAATTGAATGGTATAAATATCCTTTGCGTGGAGCAAATTGCAATATGGATATTACTGATTCTCAATTTGTAGATATATTGTATGATTGTCTTAATTCATTACAAACAGATAAAAAATTAAAAGTATATCATGACGTAGATGATTGGTGGTTGCCAAAGGAAGAGAGAAAATATGCTTTCTCAGAATACGAATAATTATGTTGTATATCATTTACATTCTGATATTAGTTCTGCTATTACAAATATAGATAGTATAAATAAATCTGAACATTATGTGGACTATGCAAAATCATTAGGCATGACTGCTATGGCATTTAGTGAACATGGTTCAGTAATGAATTGGAAACATAAGAAAGATATTATCGAAGCGGCTGGTATGAAATATATTCATGCTGAAGAATTTTATCTTACAGAAGATGATGCGCAAGATGAAAAGCATAGAGATAATTACCACTGTATTTTAATAGCCAAAAACTATGAAGGTGTAAAAGAACTTAATACACTATCTTCACAATCATTTAACAGAGATGATTGGCATTTCTATTATGTTCCAAGAATATCTGTTAGAGATTTATATAATACATCTGATAATATTATTATAACTTCTGCATGTCTGGCCAGTGCAATGAATCATGGTAGTAAAGAACTTCAAATAGAAATGTTAAAGTTCTTTATGAAGAATCGACATAGATGTTATTTAGAAATTCAGCATCATAATTGCGAAGACCAAAAGAAATATAATCAAAAGTTATATCATCTTAGTCAACGTTGTAATATTCCATTAATAGCAGGGACAGATACTCATGCATTAAATGATGAATATGCTGAAGGTAGAGTTGTATTACAACAAGCTAAAGGGGTCTTTTTCGAAAATGAAGCGGATTGGGATTTAACATTTAAAACATATAATGAATTAGTTAAAGCATACGAATTACAAAATGCCATTCCTAAAGAAGTATATCTTGAAGCTATCGAGAATACTAATAGAATGGCAGAACAAATTGAAGAATTTAAACTAGATTATACACCAAAATATCCGAAGCTATATGATGATTCAGAAAAAGTATTCAAACAAAAGATAGCACAAGGATTAAAAGATAGACATATAGATTCTTCATTACCTAATTATAAAGAGTATAAAGATAGAATCTGTTATGAATATGATACATATAAACATAATGGAGCTATTGATTTTATGCTTCTTGAAGAAAACTATAAAGCACATGTACGACAACAAGGTGTTGAATATGGATATTCAAGAGGTTCGGTATCTGGCAGTTTAATAGCGTATCTTTTACACATTACAGAAGTTGATAGTATAGAACATAAACTGAACTTTGAAAGGTTTATGAATCAAGAAAGGGTAAGTCTTGCCGATGTTGACACTGATTTCTTTTCCGCAGATAGAAAATTTGTTAAGGATTATTTATACAATAAACGTGGATTATTTTGTTGCGATATTATCACTTTTAATACCGTTCAATTAAAAGGTGCAATTCGAGAAATAGGCAGGGCTATGGATATTCCACTTGATGAAGTGGATGTTATTTGTGACGGTCTACTTGATAAAGAATATGAATTGCGTGAACAATATCCAAAATTATTTTATTGGGCAGATATGGTTACTAATGTTATTGTATCTGTAGGATTTCATCCAGCAGGAGTTGTAGTTTCTCCATTCCCTATTGATGATTATTTTGGGACATTCACAACAACAACAAATCAATATCGTATTGCACAATTAAATATGAAAGAAATTGATTCACTTAACTTTGTGAAGTTAGATATACTTGCGCTTGATAACATTGGTTTAATCAATGAAACATGTAAGCTTGCAAACATAGAAAGATTAACTCCACAAACTGTTAAAGATGATATTGATGTATGGAATAGTATTAGAGATGATACGACATTGATATTTCAGTTTGAATCAGATTTTGCTTCGGATTATATTAAGCAATTGTTTTCTGATAAAACTATTGAGAAAATACGTAAACGTAATCCAAACTTTTCTTATATAGATTTAATGTCCGTGGCAAACGGAGCATTGCGGCCAGCAGGCGAAAGTTATCGTGATGCGCTTAAACAAGGTGATGTGAAAGATAATGGGCATAAAGCATTAAATGATATGCTTGCTTCTACGAGCGGATTCCTTGTATATCAAGAACAAGTTATACAATTCTTACATGAATTCTGTGGATATACAATGGGTGAAGCTGATATTGTCCGTAGACATTTTGCAAAGAAAACAGGAACCGATGAAGATATTCCAAAGATTCATGATGGTTTTGTTAAAACCATGCAAGAAAAATATGGTACTTCTAAAGATGAAGCAGAGAAAATTATTGGTGATTTCTTAAGAGTTATTGAAGACGCAAGTAATTACCTGTTCTCATTAAATCACGCATTACCTTATTCTTATATAGGATATATATGTGGATATCTTAGATATTATTATCCGCTAGAATTTCTTACAAGTGCTTTAAACATTTTTGAAAGCAAGGCAGATGATACTGCACGTATTGTGGCTTATGCTAAAAAAGTTGGTGTAGAAATTAAGGGCATAAAGTTTGGTAAGTCTGAAGCTGGATATACGATGGATAAGGAAAACAATTGTATATATAAAGGTATTGCAAGTATTAAATATTGTAACGGAGATATAGCTACAGAGTTGCTTGAATTAAGTAAGAATCATTATGATAATTTTATAGACTTACTTAAGGACATATATGAACATACATCTTTAAATTCAAGACAGCTTAATATTCTTATAGGGTTGAATTTCTTTTCGGCATTTGGTAAAAATAAATACCTTATGGATATTGTTAAGTTATATGATAAGTTCGGGAATTGTAAGATAATTAAAAAGAAAGATATAGAAACATTATCGGCAGAGTATGGTATGTCTGAATATCTTGCTGAAAAATATAGTTCCAAAATAACTGAAAAGCAATATCGTATAGAACGTAATGAAGAATTAGTGAAAGAATTGTGTAACAAATTAGATAATAAACCATTATCTATTATTGAACAAATACAATTTGAACAAGAGATGCTTGGATATATTGATTATGCTAATTCACAAATACCAAATTATTTTTGGATAGTTACGGAATTTAAAACATATCAAAGTAAAAGCAAACCATATATTACAGTTCGTAATCTTAACAATGGCGAAACAATCAAAACCAAGGTTAAACGAGCCAAGGTATTTGATGCTGACCCATTCGAGTTATATTCAATTCTTATATTCGAAAGATTGTCCGAAGAACATAAACATAAAAAGGTTGATGGTAAATGGGTTGAAGTTGAAGAAACCGAACCAATACTAAACACTTATGAAGTGTTGCACAAAGAGGTAGGATAATTGATTGGCAGAAATAATAAAGTAAAATCATGGATGCAAAACATTTATGAAGAAACTGAAAAAATACAAAATATTTTTAGCCACAATTTAATTTCTCCAGAAGATATTGGTGATAATAATTATTTAAAGATAACCGATAAGCTTGAAGATGTTTTAGTTCTTATAGAAGATATATTATTTGAACTTGATAATAAAACGAGGTGATGCTTGTGGCAGAGAATGAACGGAAAAAATTGGTACGAAATGCGATAAAATGTTTGAAATGTGGTGACGTTATTGAAAGCAGATATCGTCATGATTTTGTACAATGTAGTTGTGGAGCTTGCTTTGTAGATGGTGGGCTTGATTATATGCGCATTGGTGGAAATCGTGAGGATTGGGAAGACTTAAGCGAATGGGAGTAAGCTATGGTAATAATTCATATTTTATATTGGGTAGCATTTATTACTGCAATGATATGTTTTCCAGCAACAATTAACGTAGATATACGTAGGAGATATGGCAGAATATTTGGTACTCGTATAGATACAACAATTTATCGTAAAGTATTCTATAGTATGATTGCCATTGTCATTATCTTATTCTTAGTAATATTAATAGTGGGGTAATTTATATATGGTAAAAATTTATACAACAGATACTTGTACAAGATGCGCAGTTCTTAAGGCTAAAATGGATGCCAAAGGAATTAAGTACGAATCTATTACTGATGTTGATGAAATAAGAAAACTTGGTATTATGAGTGTTCCATATGTACAAGTTGACGATGGAGAACTCATGGATTTTGCAACAGCAAATGCATGGATAAATAACCAAATTTAAGTAAGGAGTCAAGTCGGTAATGAATATTAATATAAGATTAAATAAAAATTTTACTACACAACTAAATAAATTAGACCAAGAATACGGAGAAGAATTCAGAAAATTACAAGGACTTGACGATGATAAATTAAGCTTTACGGATTTTATTGATAACTTTATTGATACTGATACAGTTGCCGATGCTTCTGTGGACGCTAGTTCTAATATCGCACAGAAAGATATCGTAGTCCTTTTAAGCGAAATGTCAAAGCCACATCAAAAACTTTTGGCATTTAATAAGTTGTATTGCGAAATACAAAAGATGTATGGATTTAAAGTAGCAAATGAAGCATTTGAAAAGATGTGGAATTATGCTATCTATATGCATGATTTTAATACAGCTACATTTATTTCATATTGTTTTGCATATGATATCCAAGATATAGTTGAAAGAGGATTGTTCTTTATAGATAATTATAATGCCAAACCACCAAAACATTTAGATAGTTTTGTACAGATTTTAATGGAAGGTATTTGTTTCTTGGCACGTAGACAATCAGGTGCTGTAGGTCTGCCGAATCTTATACCATATTTATATTATTTTTGGAGCAGAGACGTAGCCAATGGTTATTATACTAAAGACCCAGAAACATATAAGAGACAGCAGATTCAAGCTTTAATTTATCGACTTAATCAACCATGGGTAAGGTCTGACCAATCAGCATTTACCAATGTAAGTGTATTTGACCATCCATATTTTGAAGCTATATTTGGTGGCTCACAATTTCCAGATGGTAAATTTATGATTGATGAAGAGGAAGAAATAATACAGTTCCAAAAAGATTTTATTGATGTTATTAATGAAATCAGAGAAGAAAATGTATTTACTTTCCCAGTTTTAACAAGTTCATTACTTTATCAAGATGGTAAATTTGTAGATGAAGAATTTGCTAAATGGTCTTGTGAAGCATCTCGTAAATGGAATTTGTTTAACTTCTTTACTGATAGCACAGTTAATAGTCTTAGTAATTGTTGTAGATTAAAGTCTGATGTTACAGACCTTTATTTCAATAGTATTGGTGGTACTGCACTTAAGGTTGGTTCTGTTAAAGTATCGACACTTAACATTGCTAGGCTTGCATATGAGAATAGAAAAGAAGATAAATTCTTGGAAGCTCTTAAAGAACTTACAGAACTTAATCTTAAAATCTTAGATGCACAAAGACATATTATTGTACGCAACGTAGAAAAAGGATTACTTCCTAACTTTAGTTCAGGACTTATTGATTTCGAACATCTTTATTCTACTGTAGGTGTTAATGGTATCTATGAAACTATTAAAACATTTGGATATACTTATGTAGATGAAGTTGGTAATACACATTATACAGATGAAGCATATATATTAGGCAAAAAGATTTTTGAAACTATTCGTGGATGTATTGATGAATTTGTAAAAGACAAGAATTATAAAATTAATGTCGAGCAAATCCCAGCAGAACAAGCGGCTGTTAAATTACAAACTGCTGATAAATTACTTTATCCACGTAAAGTAGTTAAAGACCTTCCGCTTTATGGTAATCAATGGATTCCGCTTGGTATTAAAGCAAGTGTAGCAGAGCGTACAAAAATTTGTGCGGCATTTGATTCGTATTGTAACGGTGGTAGTATTGAACATATTAACATAGATACTTATTTTGATTCATTTGATAAAGCTTGGCGTATGCTCAATTGGGTAGCACAACAAGGTGTAACTTATTTTGCATTTAATGGTAAGGTATCGCAGTGTAAAAATCATCATAGTTTCTATGGTAGTACATGTCCAGAATGTGGAGAACCAGTTGAAGTAGAATATACTCGTACTGTGGGATTCTATACACCGACTAATACATGGAGTAAAGAACGTAAAGCAGAATATGCATTACGAGAATGGATGCCTTTGAATGAAAAAGGTGAAAACGCATAATGAAGATTAAAGGGATAGAAGTTGAAGACTTTGTAAATTATAAATATCCATCAATGTTTCTCGCCATAGGTAGTTGTGATTGGAAGTGCTGTATTGAAGGTGGATTTGATATATCAGTATGTCATAATTCACCTTTGGCACATGCCAAAGAAACAGATGTCGATATGGATTTTATTTATAATGAATATATTAATAATCCAATTACAGAAGCAATTGTTATAGGGGGATTAGAACCTATGACGCAGTTTGCAGATGTATATAAATTAATACAATACTTTCGTCAACATAATTGTAATGATACATTTGTAATATATACAGGATATTATCCTTATGAAATTCTTAGAGAACTAAAATTATTAAACGAATTTGATAATATCATTATTAAGTTCGGTAGATATAAACAAAATACACCATCTAAATTTGATGAAATATTAGGAATTGAACTATCATCTGATAATCAATATGCGTTGAATTTAAAAGATGTACTAAAAAGAAAACTTGACAATAAAGAGTAAATATGGTATAATGCCATTGCTTGTGAATAAACGGAATGAATTGAGAAATGAGGTTAATAACATGGAACTTTGGACAAAACTTTATGGTAAGCCAAATAATGTAATTGCAGATGATGTAAACTTCGATGACATTATTAATACGGTTAATGAATTTCTTTCAATACTTTGTAATGATACGAAAGAAAACGAAAAGCCTAAGAAGACAGTAGAAAAGAAACCTACTAAAACAGTTATTAAAGATATTAGACCAAGTGTTAATCAGTCACAGCGTAAACCTGAGCATAATAAATTTAAACCAATTACCGTACCTAAAATTGTTGATGTTATGTTTGCAGACCCAGTAACAATTGCACATTTTGAAGATGGCACATACACTGTAGCTGTAGCAGAACATGGTGACAAATATGATAAGGAAGTTGGGCTTGGAGTATGTATGCTTAAAAGAATCCTTGGTAATAAAAGATATCGTGCTATTATGGATAAGTGGTGTTATAATAAGAAGGAGTTGCTGAACTAATGCATTTTGAAAAGATAAGTTATGAACAGTGGAAAAATGATATACCGTTCACCGAAATAGATGACCTTGTTATCCGCAGATGGTATGGTAATATTAAACTTCCACAGCAAGGTACAGCACACTCAATGGGTGTAGACTTCTGTGTACCATATAATATTAGAATATTAGCACATAATAAAATTAAAATACCAACAGGAATCAGATGGGTTTGTGATACAGAAGAAGAAAAGGCATACGGACTTTTACTTGTACCACGTAGTAGCGCAGGAATTAAATGTGGACTTAGATTATTAAATACTGTTGGAGTTGTTGATGCCGATTATGCTGACGCAGATAACGAAGGTCACATCATGCTCTTTATGGAAAACACAAGTGATGATGATGTTGTGTTTAATATCGGTCAAGGAATAGTACAGGGACTTATTGTTCCGTACATTATTCCGCAGAACGCAAAATCAGAAGATGCAAGGCATGGCGGTTTTGGTTCAACAGATGATAATAAAAATTAACACTTTTTGGGGTCTATTTCAGAACAAATATATCTAACGGAGAATTTATCGACAAGTGTATTTACTCTTGAAATCGACCCACTTTTCTGTAAAAAACATACGAAAAGACTGAGTAAGACAAGGGAGAGAAATACATGGCACAAAACTTTGTAGAGTTTAGAAAAACTATGGCTAGACTTGAAGCACAACTTAAAAAAGAAGAAGCTGAAAGAAAGGCTAGAAAAGAAGCCAAGGTTAAGAATAAGAAGAAATAGAATATAACGGAGAAACATATGGCAAAGCAGAAAGAATTTACAGAAGAAGAACTTGAACTTTTTGAATCAATCTATGCATATGCTATAAATAACCATATGAGTATTGGTTCTGTAGAAAGTGTTACAAGAAGTGTGGTCAAGGCACTTAAGAATGTTGCATTTGTGAACGAAAATTAATACAAAAAATTTTAAAAAAGTGCTTGACATTTGTGGTAAAATGTGGTATAATATATAATTGTCAAGACGAAAGTGGAGCATAGTGCAGGGATGTCCCCCAACCCACTATAAAAACGAAAAAACGGTGAAAAGAAATTTCCATAAAATTCTAAAAATGGTCTTGACAAATATGTAAAAATATGCTATAATGCATATTGTTGAGTGAGAAAGAAACCGTATTGAGTGATGCATCCAATAGATACGTACTTTTCTAACTCAACATTGATGGGGTATAGCCAAGCGGTAAGGCATAGGACTTTGACTCCTACATCGTTGGTTCGAACCCAACTACCCCAGCCATCAACATAAATAACAATGTAAACTATAAGATATGATATCTACGCTTATAGAGAAAAACGCCTGAAGTCCCAGGTTGGTTAAATCTAGGTAGCCAATACAACAATAACGCATTGTACAAAAATTTCGGATATACAGTCGCAATCCGTAGAAGAAACATTTTTCAGTTATTTATGTATCAATAGATTAAAGTCTCAGACAGCAAATTACAAGTAACAAAGAAAAAGAAAATCAGATAACATCTTATCAACATTGCTTTATATAAGAACTTATAAGGCAAAGAATTACCAACGAGACTTGTTAAACATTGCGGGATGGAGCAGTCAGGTTAGCTCGTAAGGCTCATAACCTTAAGGTCGTATGTTCGAATCATACTCCCGCAACCAATATGCTCAAATGGTGGAATTGGTATACACTTGGGACTTAAAATCCCACGCCAGCAATGGATTGAGAGTTCGAATCTCTCTTTGAGCACCATGACGGTAGGTAGCGCAGTGGCGAACGCAGTGGGCTGTAAACCCATGACACAGAAACATCGAAGGTTCGAGTCCTTCCCTGCCGACCAATAAAACCACATACAGCAAATTTAAATGGTTAACGATTTGTATAGGGAACAAATTTAGTAGGTTCAAGTCCTACAGCGAGTGGTTTGTTTAATGCACCCTTAACTCAGTTGGTTAGAGTGTCACTCTGATAAGGTGGAAGTCTTTGGTTCAAGTCCAAAAGGGTGTACCAATTATGCTTAGATAGCTCATGTTGGTAGAGCGTGCGGTTGAAGCCCGCAAGGTCGTTGGTTCAATTCCATCTCTAAGCACCAAAAGATAGATACAGCAATTTTAATTCTAGGTCTTGAAAACCCGTGTTTGTGAGTTCGAATCTCACCCCCTGCTCCATATGCAGGGGTAGGCGAATTGGGATAGCCACGTAATGAAAACAATCTATCTTGGTTACATAGTAGACGTTTACAGCAATATTAACAAATGTATGTGTAGGATGAACGTATTTAATACGTCTAGGGGGTAAGAATGGAAAGAAATGGATTTATGGCAATGCTTCAGAATGAGAATAGCAAGGCTAAGACATTCACAGAAAATGGTGCTATAGCTTATGCATCAAGCGGTAAGTTTCTGCTTGACTTTAACTTTAAGCTTTCGCAGTATAGAAATATGAATGTTACAGCAATTCAGGATGATTTTGCAAAAGTATATTACGAAGACCCACTAATTGCAATTAAGTTTGTATTCTATGTTGGTGATGTTCGTGGTGGACTTGGCGAAAGAAAAGTCTTTAATGCTTGCTTTGGTTGGCTTGCAGACAATCAGCCTAATGTGGCTCTTGCTGTACTTGACCTTGTACCAGAGTATACAAGATGGGATAATCTCTGTAAGCTTGTTGCCAATAAGAATGTGAGAGAAAAGGCATTTGAAATTATTAAAGCACAGCTTCTGTCTGATGCTAAGAATATGAATCAGAATAAGTCTATTTCTCTGCTTGCAAAATGGATGCCATCTATCAATGCATCGTCTAAGGAAACTGTAGAGCTTGCTAAGTTTATCTGTAAAGGTCTTGGTGCTACACCAAGAGAATACAGAAAGATGCTGTCAAGACTCAGAAAGTATCTTGATGTTGTAGAGATTAAGATGTCATCTAAAGAATGGGAAGCTATTGATTATTCGGCAGTACCATCACAGGCGAATCTGAAATATAATAGCGCATTCCTTAGAAATGACGAGGAAAGAAGAAGAGAATATCTTGCTTCACTTCAGAAG